>OCZU010000822.1_pt1 | contig 20889 bp, 17 predicted proteins | sample 1539001 | NCBI WGS metagenome assembly OCZU01 (sample SAMEA3539306, study PRJEB22396) | soil metagenome | biome: tundra; feature: field; material: soil | place: USA | collected 2010-05 | depth 0.15 m | reverse complement strand
TGGAAGGCATCATGGGGCATCGCGCCATGCGCCTGCGCTTTCTCGATATGGAGCCGGAGGAAGTATTCGCGGCGGCGCGCGAAGGCGACGTCCGTTGCAGCACCTTCGTGAAACGCTGGCACCGCGCGCTGGCGGCCGCCTCGGCCAGCAGCATCCATCTGGATGGGCCGGGGAAATTCTTCATCATGGGTCCGAACGCGCAGTATGTGGATCTGGGACTGGTTGCGCAATACCTACACGAGATGGTCAAGATGACTCCGCTGCAGGGGAGCTTGTTCGAGACTATTACGAGCAGCCACGATCTGGCGATCATCGGGGCCGCAGTGAACGCGCGGCGGGCGGTTGCGGGGGAGTGAATTGGGGCTCGTTTGCCAATTCGCGGTGCTTGCGCTGCTGTTGGGCAGTGGCGACTTGGCGGTCGGACAAACTCCAGTAGAGATCTCCCAGCCGGAAGTATCGACGCACCGGATTTCCCGCGTGGATTTCATTCGGACCCCGGGTGCGGCGCCCCCCCAGGCTCTTGAGCTGCGTGTCGAAGTAGACAAAAACGGCGCGGTCACTTCTGTCAGAGTGGCGTACGGGCCGGAAGAATCTCACGAAGCCGCGGTTGCGCTGGCAAAAACTTGGCGGTATAAACCGTTTGAACGCGACGGCCAGACGGTGCCAGCAACATTTACGGATTTCGTGTCGATTCTGCCGCCGGAACGGGCCGTCACAGGGAGAGTGCCGTTCCCCGTCGCGCACGACTGGGCCACAGTGAAGATCACGCTGAACAGAACTCCCGGTTTTGGTCCTGGCGCGCCTTATGAGGTTCAAATCGACGGCAACGGCGACGTCCTCCTCAAGGGAGTAGCTGGCGAGCGCCGCCTCCAGATTTCACGCGAGGCGTTGGAGCGTCTGCTGGACGTCTTCCGGAAGGCCAAGTACTTTTCATTGGACCGTGAATACCGTCTTGGGGCGGAAGATCTGCCAACTTGCATCACCTCGATTTCCATCGGCGGACAGTCGATGTCAGTTACCGATTATGGCGGGCTGCAAGTCGGGATGCCAGCATCGGTTCGCGACGTGGAGGAGGCCATTGACGAAGCCGCGGGCACGCGCGATTGGCTGAAACCGAGCAGATGAGCGGCGGCGTACACTACATCTATGGCCCGATGTACCTCCTGCGCCAGTGAGATAGCCGGGAACAGCCGCTTCTGCCCGGCGTGCGGCGTCGCCGTTGAGAGCGAAGCGTTCGCCACCCAGACCGTCGCCGTGTCCACGCCGCGCGCCACGCCGCCGTCGAGTGAACGCCGCACCTCAGGCCTGCATAGCTCCTCGGGAACTTCGCAGGGCCGGTTCGCGCCCGGGTACCTGCTGGGCGGGCGGTACAGGATCGTGGCCCTGCTGGGCAAGGGAGGGATGGGCGAAGTGTACCGCGCCGACGACCTTAGCCTGGAGCAGCCGGTGGCGCTGAAGTTCCTGCCGGAAGCCGTGGCCCACAGCCAGGAGGCGCTGGCGCGTTTTCGGAACGAGGTGCGGATGGCGCGGCAGGTATCGCACCCCAATGTCTGCCGGATGTACGACCTCGGGGAAGCCGACGGATGCTGTTTCCTGTCGATGGAATACGTGGACGGCGAGGACCTCGGCTCGCTGCTGCGGCGCATCGGCCGGCTGCCCTCCGACAAGGCCCTGGAGATCGCGCGCAAGCTTTGCGCGGGGCTGGCGGCGGCGCACGAAAAAGGCGTGCTGCATCGCGACCTGAAGCCCGCCAACGTGATGTTGGACGCGCGCGGCCAGGTGCTGCTCACCGATTTCGGCCTGGCGGGACTGGCGGGCCAGATCGAGGGCGCCGAAGTGCGCAACGGCACGCCCGCCTATATGGCGCCGGAGCAGCTCTCGGGCCAGGAGGTGACCGCCCGGAGCGATATCTACTCGCTGGGGTTGGTGCTCTACGAGATCTTCACCGGGAAGCTGCCGTTCGAATCGAACACGCTGGCCGGCCTGATGCGGTCCCAACAGGAGAGCCAGCCCGCCAGCCCGTCCACGCTGGTGCGCGACCTGGATCCCATGGTGGAGCGCGTGATCCTGCGCTGCCTGCAGCCGAAGCCGGGGCTGCGCCCGGGCTCCGCGCTGGCAGTGGCTGCGGCGCTGCCCGGAGGCGACCCGCTGGCGGAGGCGCTGGCAGCCGGCGAGACGCCGTCGCCGGAAATGGTGGCGGCCGCGGGCGAGGGCGAGGGTCTGACACCCGGCGTGGCGGTTTCCCTGCTGCTGGCGGTGCTGGCGTCGATCGCCGTGTTTGCGGTGCTGAACCTGCGTTCCAGCGCGCTCGAACGGCTGCGGCCCGAATACTCTCCGGAGGTCCTGGCGCAAAAGGCCAAGGATACGATCCAGCGGCTGGGATTCACCTCGCCCGCGGCCGACGATGCGTATGGCTTCGATTGGGACAGCGGTTTCTTGGACGACGTCAACAAGAACAACAAATCTGTCGATTGGGATCAAGTTCTGGCGCAGAAGCCGCCGTTGCTGATGTTCTGGTACCGGTCGAGTCCAGCGCCGCTGACGGGGGTGGAATTCCACAACGACCTGCTGACGCCGGGAATGGTGGAGCGGGACGATCCTCCGCCGGTCGATCCGGGCATGATCGACGTGTTATTGGACTCCTACGGGCGGCTGTCGTATTTCAGGAGGGTGCCGCCACAACGGCTCGAGCCGGGACAACCGGTGCCCGCGTTGGATTGGAGCGCGTTCTTCGCGGCCAGCGGGCTGGATATGGCGCAGTTTCAGCCCACCGAGCCCCTGTGGACCGCGGTGACGGCATCCGACTCCCGCGTGGCGTGGCTCGGGAGCGGGAAGCGGCCATTGCGGGTGGAAGGGGCGTCCCTGCGCGGACACGCGGTGTACTTCGCCATGATCCGGCCATGGAACCGGCCGAGCGGGCGGGATGGCGGGCAGACGTCCACGCAGGACGCGATCGCGTTCTCAATTCTGGGCGTGCTGTTGCTGGTGGTATGCGTGGGGGCGGCCTTGCTGGCGCGCCGCAACCTGGCGCAGCAGCGTGGCGACCGGCGCGGCGCCTTCCGGCTGGCCGTCTTCGTCTTTAGCGTGCTGATGCTGCTGTGGCTGACCCGTGGGCATTTGGCCATGTCGTTTGGCACCTTCGGCACATTCCTGATAGCCCTGTGCACATCGGTTTTCTACGGCGTGGTGATTTGGATGGTGTACATCGCGCTGGAGCCCTACGTGCGCCGCCGCTGGCCGCAGACGCTGATTTCGTGGTCGAGCGTGCTGATCGGCCGGGTGCGCGATCCGGTGGTGGGCCGCGACGTTCTGATCGGCGCCGCGGCAGGTTCGGGCGTGCTGCTGGTCGGCGCCCTGGTCGATTTTTGGAGGCGCCATTTGGTCCCCTGGACTCCTAACCTGGATAGCTCCGAGGTGCTGGCGGGAGCCCGCGGCACGTTGGCCACGTGCCTTTCCGGCGGGGCCCACGCCATTCGCGAGACGCTGTTCTTCTTCTTCCTGATCTTTCTGCTGCGGGTCGTGCTGCGAAACCAGTGGGTGGCGGCGGCCGCGTTCGCCCTGATCTTCGCAGCGTTAAACCTGAGCTCGGCCAGCCATCCCATCCTGGACGGCGCGGCGGCGTTCCTGATCGTCGGAGGGTTCGCGTTCGTGGTCCTGCGCTGGGGCGTTTTGGCGCTGGCCATCACCCTGCTGGTGAGCAACCTTGTCGGCAACGCGCCCATGACGGCGCATTCCTCGGCGTGGTATTTTCCGAGCGCGGTCTTCATGCTCGCCTGCGCGGTGGCGCTGACCGCGTGGGCCTTCCACACAGCCATCGCCGGGCGGCGGTTGTGGAAGACGGATCTGTTCGGATAGGCCGAAACCTCCTTGCGTACGGCGGTGAGTTGTGCCATATTTCCCTAAGATTATTATGGGGCGAAGGCCAGCCACCGGCGAACTGCTGCGGGACACACTCGACATGTTAGTGCTGAAGACACTCACGAGAGGGACCATGCATGGTTACGCCATCGCGGAGTTCATCGAGGAAACTACCGATGACGTGCTGCGCGTCGAAGAGGGCGCTCTCTATCCCGCGTTGCACCGGCTGGAGCTGCGCGGGCTGGTGGCCGCGGAGTGGGGTGTTTCCGAGAATAATCGCCGGGCCCGGTACTACCGGTTGACCGCCGCCGGACGCAAGCAACTCGGCGAGGAATCGGCTCACTGGAACCGTATGACGGCGGCGGTCGCCCGCATCATGGAGGCCTGATATGTCCGCGTGGCGCACGAAAACCTGTTTGCGGCTCAAAGCCCTGATCCACCGCCGCGCGTTCGACCGCGACCTGGACGACGAAATCGACTTCCACCTGGCCATGCGTGAACGCAAGCAGCAAAGGCTGGGTCTCACAGCCGACGACGCGCGCCACGCCACGCGCCGCCGCTTCGGCAACACGACACTCTTGAAGGAGGATACGCGCGAAATGCGGACCTTCACTCGGTTTGAAACGCTCTGGCAGGATGTTTGCTATGCGGCACGCACGCTGCGCAAGAGCCCCGCTTTTCTGGCGGTAGTCGTGCTCTCGCTGGCGCTGGGGATCGGGGCGAACAGCACGATTTTCAGCGTGCTGAACACGGTGCTCTATCGCCCCCTGCCCTACGAGCAGCCCGACAGACTCAAGACGATCTGGGAGAGCGAATCCGGCCGGCGCGATTCGGAAGAGCACCCGCCGATCGCGGACGCGGCCGATTGGAGAAAGCAAAACCATGTCTTCGAAGACATTGCCTTGACCAGCTTTACGGAGCCGACGCCGCTGGCCGGCGAGGGCGGTGCCGAGCAGGCTAGCGCGCAGTTCGTCACTCCGAATTTCTTTCGCCTGCTACGAGTCAGTCCGATGTTCGGCCGAGTGTTCACCGCCAGTGAAGCCCAGGACCTGACGCAGACTGTCGTGATCAGCAGCCCTTTCTGGAAGCGGCGCTTCAACAGCGATCCCAAGGTGCTCGGCAAGTCACTCAAGATTTCCGGGGTGTTGTCCACCGTAGTAGGCGTGATGCCGCCGAGCTTTGTCTCGTTCTTCGGCGACCGGCTGGACTGTGGGCGCCCATCGACGCCGAGAGCGCCCGTTACTCGGAGCGCAAAGATCACTGGCTGATGGCCATCGGGCGGCTGAAGCCGGGCGCGACACAGAGTCAGGCGCAGACTGAAATGAGCGTGATTGCCAACCGCCTGGAGCAAGCCTATCCGGCGACCAACAAAGGCGTGGGCGCGAAAGTCGTGCCCTTGCACGACGCGCTCTACGGGGGGGCCGGCCGTTATCTCTACCCTCTTCTGGGGGCCGTGGTCTGCGTTTTGCTGATCGCCTGCGCCAACGCCGCGAATCTCCTGCAGGCGCGCACCGAAACCCGCCGAACCGAATTTGCGGTGAGGGCATCGCTCGGTGCGGGCCGCCGCCGCTTGATGCGGCAGTTGTTGGTGGAGAGCGGACTGCTTGGCCTGGCCGGCGGGGCGCTCGGCATTGCCTTGACGTTCGCGGGTATTCGGCTCTTTCGCGGGCTCGCCGGAGATTTTCCAAATGCCGATGCTGTTAATGTCAACGTCCGCGTGCTCCTGTTTACGATGGCGGTATCCTTCGCGACGGCCATCGTGGTGGGTTCGGCGCCCGCGTTCCAGGCTGCTAGGACCGATCTGAACCTCGCTTTGCGGGAAGGCCGGCGCGCGACAACCACGGGTATCGCCGGCCGCCGCACGCGCCACATCCTGGCGGTCTCGGAGATCGCTTTGGCCATGGTGCTCCTGGTGGGAGCCGGCTTGATGATCAACAGCGTGCTTCGTATGCAGCAAGTCAACCCGGGATTCGATCCCGCCAATGTTATAAACTTCGATCTCTCGGTGGCTGAAGGCGCACCCTATGTGGAGAGGTTGCCTGGTGGAGACATCGAAAGAGCGACTCCTTTGGTCTCGGCCTTCTACCGGCAACTCCTCGATAAAGTGACAGCCATCCCGGGTGTGGAGTCGGCGGGCACGGTCACTCCGTTCGGCTTCGGGTATAACTTCTCCGTGCTGGGACGCCCGCTTCCACCGCCGGATAAGATGCCCATAACGGGTTACAAGGAGATTAGCCCCACTTTGTTCCGTACGTTGAGAATTCCGCTGAAAAAGGGCCGCTATCTGAGCGGCTCCGACCTGGCAGGCGCGCCGTGGGCCGCGGTCGTCAACGAGACTTTCGCACGACGCTACTTCCCAAACGAAGATCCCATCGGCCAGCGATTACTGCTGAGATATACCGACCTGGACCAAAAGCAACCTCGGCAGATTGTGAGTGTGGTCGGCGACGTGAAATGGTACTTGCCAGACATACAGCCGGACCCGGTCGTCTATGTCTCCTATCTGCAGCAAGGCTCGGACTACCGCGGCGGAAGCATCATGGCATGGCACATTTGGCGCAGACCTTGGTGGTGCGGTCGGCTTCCAGCTTGGGGAACCGCGAGGCCGGCTTGGCCGCGGCGGTGAAGAAGGCGGTTGCGGAATTGGATCCGGACCAGCCCGTCACCGGGATCATGACGATGGAACAATCCCTCGCACGGTCCGTCGGCGATGCGCAATTCTACGCCCGCCTGCTGGAGATCCTTGCGATCATAGCCCTGCTGCTGGCGGCAATCGGCATTTACGGTTCTATGTCTTACTTCGTCACCGAGCGCACGCATGAGATCGGCATCCGCGTCGCGTTGGGCGCGCAGCGTGCTAACATTCTCGGGTTGGTTACAAGACTAGGGCTGAAGCTTTCCTGTATGGGAGTGGCTATAGGAGCGGCGCTGGCCCTGGGTCTCACGCGGGTGATCGCCCGATTTCTCTTCGGCGTGACCGCCACCGATCCCGCTACATTCGCGGAGGTCGGGCTGGGCCTGCTGGGCATCGGCCTGCTGGCATGCTACATCCCTGCGCGGCGCGCTACCAAAGTCGATCCAATGGTGGCTTTGCGCCACGAGTAGACCACCGGGCCGTGCTCTAGCGACAGCCTACTCCGCGAGAGCGAGAGTACCCGGCAGATCGCTCTCCACCAACAAGCCCGGCTCCGCATTCCGCGCGATGGACAGCCCCAGGCCCGCGCCGCCGCTGGCCCGCTCGCGATCCGTCTCCACGCGATAGAAGGCGTCGAAAATCCGCGGCGGAGCTTCGTCCGGCACACCCGGCCCGTAATTCTGAATCCGCAGCGCGGCCAGGCCATTGGCGGCTTCCAGACTGGCGTCCACCGCTGTTGCTTCCGGCGCGTGGCGGATGGCGTTGCGAATCACGTTCTCGATGGCGCGCCGCAGCAATTCGGCATCGCCCTGGACGGTCACCGGCTGCGCGCTCACCAGGCGCACTTCGCTCGACCGCGCCTGCGCTTCGAGCGACGAATCGGCCACCACTTCCTCCAGCAATCGATCGAGGCTAGGCTAGGCTCGCGCCGCAGCGAATCCGGGCCGCCTTCGGCGCGCGTGACTTGCAGCAGACCGCCGACCAACGCATTGAGCCGCTCGGCTTCCTTGTCGATGCCGTCGAGATGCGCCTCGCGATTTTGCCCGGACCGCGCCAACTCCACGGCCACTCGCAAGCGCGCCAGCGGCGAGCGCAGCTCATGGGAGATATCTAGCAGCAACCGGCGCTCGGCGTCCACCAGCGTCTGGATGAAGCCGTCGAGACCGGGCGGCATGACGTCGAGGATCGCGAGGCTGAAGCCGCCGTCGAAGGTCCGTTCCAGGCCGCGGCGGCTTTCATGCACGCATTCGACCGCGAAGCCCTCGCCGGTGAGAAACTCCGCCAGCAGGGAGCAGAGTTCGGTGTCGTCGTCGATTAACAAAAGTCGCACGGCTCCGAATGCAGCATGCGCGGAAAGTTGTGGCGAGGCACCGGCGGGTGTTACAAGGGAGATGGGCAACAACGCCGGGGTGAGGCGTTCGTACGTATGAGGACCATTGGCTGGCTGCTGTCCTTGGCGCTATGGGGCACGGTCACGCAGACGATCAACTTCGATTCCGCGAAGCCGGGCTCGGTTCCGCCGGGATGGACCGTCACACCGAATGCCGGTGCGGCTCCCAAATGGGAGATCCGGAAAGACCCCAGCGCCCCCAGCCCGCCTTATGTGTTCGCGCAGATCTCCAGCTATGCAGCCGGCGATGCGGCCGGCGGCCGGTGCCCGCTCGCCATTCTGAACAAGATGGACGTGAAGGATGGCGACTTAAGCGTGAAGGTGAAGCCGGTGGCGGGCAAGGAGGATCGCGCCGGAGGGCTGGTGTTCCGCTACCGCGATCCGGACAACTACTACGTCGTGCGCGCCAACGCGCTGGAGAACAGCATCGTCCTGTACAAGGTTGAGGACGGAAAGCGCACGCCGCTCGAGTCGAGAGGCGCGCCGCCGAAAAGCTTCGGCGTGAAACATCCCGTGCCGTTGAATCAGTGGAGCGTGCTGAAGGTGCAATTCCGGGGTCCGTTGTTCAGCGTCTATTTCAATCACCGGCGCTTGTTCGAGGTGCTGGACTCCACGTTCCGCCAGCCCGGCAAGGTTGGCCTGTGGACCAAAGCCGACGGCATCACCTACTTCGACGATTTCCGCATTGCGGGGAAGTAGGGGTGTGTGGGGCAGACCTCCAGGTCTGCGCGGGTCCTCCAGGACCCGCTTCGGAGCGGGAAGAGGCCGACGTGGACAGTCGGCCGCAGGACTGGAGTCCTGCCCCACGAAGCTCTATTTCCCCGGCTTGCCGGCGCTCTCCGCCACGCTCCGCGCCAGGTAATTCACGACCTTGGCCTCGTTGCGCGCCACCTCATAATAGGCGTTCTTCAGCAACTGGTCTTTGCGGTTGAGCAGCGTCTCGCGAATGCTCTGCTGCACGCGCGGATCGTTCAGCTCACGCTGCCCGGCCGATTCCTTGGAGATGATTTTGAAAATGCGGTAGCCCTCTTGCGTTTTGATGATGGGGCTGATCGCGCCGGGGGCCAGGGACATCACCATCTTGCGCAGCTCCACGTTGGCCTTCTCCAGCGCGGACTCGGGGATGAACCCCAAATCGCCGCCATTGGGAGCCGAGTTGGGGTCTTCGGAGTAGCTATGGGCCACCAGGCCGAACTCTTCACCGCGCCGCAGGCGCTCCTGGATCTCGCGGATCTTGTTGCCGGCCTCGACATCGTTTTGCGCCTTACTGTTTTTCAGGTTGCCCGCGCTGGGCTCCGGATTGGGCGTCACCAGAATCTGCGCCATGCGCACGCGCGGCTCGGCCAGATTGAAACTGGCCTTGTTGGCGTTGTAGAAGGCGGTGACATCGGCGTCGGTGATGACGATGTGGGAAGTAATGTCCTTGTTGATGAGCTTCTGAATGCTCAGCTCGCGGCGTATCTTGGACTTGAGATCGTCCAGCGTCATCTTGTTGTCGCGAAGCTGCTGCTCGAACTGCTCTTTGGTCCAGGGCGCCTTCAGCTCGGTCAGCTTGGCTTCGACGTCCGCATCGCCCGCCAGGAGGCCTTGTTTTTCGGCGCGCTGCAACATGATCTCGCTATCGATCAAGCCGCGCAGCACTTCCAGTTTCTGCGCCATGGTCTGCTCCTCGGATTGGCCGGGCGTCGAAAGCTGCGACTGCTGATACGTCCTTTCCAACTCCGCATAAGCGATCGCGCGATTGTTCACCGTGGCGGCCACGTTGGCGGGCGCCGATTTCTTGCAAGCCGGGGCGCACAAAAGCACCAGGAGAGCGGCCACACCTCCCCATCGAACCGCGCGCGTTGGCCAGCGGCGCCACAAAGCATCAAACATGACGATCCCTCATTGTATATGGGTACAATGGCCTGCGGGAGAGATCGGTATGAGAGTCGGCATGATCGGAACGGGCGCCATCTCGCACAAGCATGCGGAGGCCTATCGGAACATCGGTTATGAATTAACCGTTTGCACGGATATCCACGCGGAGGCCGGGCGGCGCTTCGCGAGGCAACACGGCGCCGAATTCGTGGAATCGTACGAAGCGGTTTGCCGGCACCCCCGAGTCGACTACGTGGATGTCTGCACGTTTCCCGATTTCCGCATGCAAGCCCTGGAGGTTTGCGCGCAAGCGGGCAAGCACATCCAGGTGCAGAAGCCGATCTCAACCAACCTGGGAACGGCGCGCGAGATGGTGGAAACGGCGCGCCGTGCGGGCATCCGGTTGGGCGTGGTCAGCCAGCACCGTTTTGACGATTCCAGCCAGTTCCTGCGGCGGGCCATCTCCGCCGGACGCCTGGGCAAGCTGCTCGAATGCGATTGTTACGTAAAGTGGTACCGGTCGCCGGAATACTACGCGCGGCCGATCAAGGGTAGTTGGGAGACCGAGGGCGGCGGCGCGCTGATCAACCAGGCGATTCACCAGGTCGATATCCTGCGCTGGCTGGCCGGCCCGGTGCGCGAGCTGTATGCGGTCTGGCAGCTTGGCGCTCTGCACAAGATCGAATCGGAGGATGTGGTGAACGCGGTGGTGCGTTATGTCTCAGGCGCCACCGGCGTGATCCAGGCCGCCACCGCCTTCTGGCCTGGATACACGGAGCGCACCGAATTCCACGGTACCAAAGGCACCGCCATCATTTCCGGCGACAAGCTGACAGCCTGGGATGTGAAAGACGACACCGGTGAGCCGCCGCCGCTGGCGCAGGATGCCGCTTCGGGATCGTCCGATCCGATGGCGATTTCGCTGGAGCCATTCGAGCGCCAGTTTCTGGATTTCGGCGAGGCCATCCGCACCGGCCGCGAGCCGCTGGTCTCCGGCGAGGACGGCTATCAGGCGCTCGAGATTGTGGACGCTATTTACCGGTCATGCCGCAGCGGAGAAAAGGTCGCGCTCCCGTAGCGTTTACGGGCCGGCGGGAACCGGATTCAGAAGCCTATCGTCAAAACTGTAAACCGTTGTGCCGGAGCACAGGATAGAACGAAATCCGGGATGCTTGGGGTTGAGCAGATAGTTTCTGGCGATGGAGACTACCACGGACGGAACCGATAATACCGCGCACGAACCATCATCCACCCATCTTGCGCCGATCTGTTGTGTGGTCGGATTATCCTGTTTCCAGTCCGCCGGTAATGAGTACAAGGCTTCCACTTCCTTTACGAGCGCGTCTTCGAAACTCAATTCGACGTAAACCTGATCGTTGGGTCGCCGGCGGGTGTGAACCAAGGCTTCCAGGGTGGCTAAGGGGAGACATTCAGACGAATAAACGACAAAGTACCCTTTCGGATTCCAGCGGGCCACCATAGGTCCGTGCACCTTCCCCGGTGAGTTCCGCAAAGTCCTTGTTGCAGAGGCGCCAAGCAGTGATCATTCAGGCAAAGATGCCGTGCTCAATGCGGCCAAGCTCGTCAAGTATGGCTTGGCGGCCTTCCGGATCGGTCGCGACTTTAACCGGGGCCAAACCCCTGAGTGCTGCATTTGGCGTCCGCAACCACTCCAGAGCCTTATCGAAGTCGCCAAAACATTCGACGGCCCTATCCAGGAGTTCCTGGTCTTCCCTGGCTATTGGTCCTACAACTTGTGTCATGCCGCCCACTGTGGTCGCCATGGCTTTCTTGGGTTCGTCGTCAGCCATTCCGTTCGCCCTACTGAGGAACTGACTAATGATACCACGCCTTGGATTTCCAACGCGGTGGTGGTTTTGAGCCACAAGAAATACCCTAGGCCACGATTCTCCTTTCTCGCGGATTCCGCGGTAAGCCGCGCGCGCCAATCGCCCGCCTTTCAGGGCGGCTACAGAGCACGTTGTTTGCCCAACAAAGAGATCGGCGGAAATGGGCGGTAGGTTTAGGACTTAATTAATCAAGGTGTGATCCGTCACACCATCGTCGGCGGTCAGGAGCGGCCAGGCGAACGCTGCCAAATTCCCGGTAAACTCGGTGTATGCTTCGTAGCCGTTGGGCGTTGTGGGCCGGCATTGTGGTGTTCCGCCGCTGGGGCTGGTGCTATGGTGGATGCGCCGGGGCGTGGGCCGCGAGCAGTTGGTCTCCGGCGAGGACGGCTACCAGGCGCTCGAGATCGTGGACGCCATCTACCGATCCTGCCGCACCGGTGAAAAAGTCGCGCTCGCGTAGATCCGCGCCCCGCGCACGCGCACGCCACATGACGGTTGCTCTTCTGAGCGTGGATCCCATGCGCTACAACTTTGGGTGCCTCCACGCCATTGGCGCGATCGCGCAAAGTGGCCGTATGCCGGGGCAGAGGTCACGCCCGCCGCCGCTCCACCGGAACGGCCGGCCCGGCGAGCGGTGCGGGACGATCGCCGTCCCGGCTTAACAGCCCCGCAGACGAGCTTTTACCGCAGAACTCTACGAAATCCCTTGGCGGCAGCGGCGGCGCGAATAGGAAGCCCTGCGCCTCAGGGCACCGCAACCGCTGCAGCAGCTTCAACTGGTGCGGCGTTTCCACACCCTCCGCGATCGCGCTCATTCCCAGGCCTTCAGCCATCCGGAGGATGGTCTCCAAAAGCGGCTCGGGTTCCTGCCCATCGCCTATCCCGCGGATAAACGACTGATCGATCTTCAATCTCTGAAATGGCAACTGATGCAGATAGGACAGCGACGACTGGCCGGTTCCGAAATCATCGACGGCAAAATTGACCCCGGTGCTGGTTCGCAGGTTGCGGAAGGTTCGGGAGGCGGCCGCGAAATCACCGACGAAGGCGCTCTCAGTTAGTTCCAGTTCCAGCAATTCAGGGGGGAAGCCGGTTTCCAGAAGCGGCTGCTGCACGTCCTGAACGAAGCCGGGCAGCGCCAACTGAGAAGCGGAAACATTTACCCCGATCCGCAGCCGGAGACCCGTCTTATCGATCCACTCCCTCCCTTGACGGCAGGCTTCGCCGAGCACCCAGCGGCCGAAATCCACGATCTGGCCGGTTTCTTCCAGAATAGGCACGAAAGCGGCCGGAGAGACGATGCCCAGACCTTCCGGCCGCCAGCGCAGCAGCGCTTCCGCGCCTGTCACGCGGCCGGTAAAAACGTCCACCTGAGGCTGGTAGTAGACCAGCATTTCCTTCCGCGCCAATGCGAAACGCAGCCGCTTCTCCATTTCCAACCTCTCGGGCGGCGTGGCCGCCATGGAGGAATGGAAGTACACCAGCCGCGCCTTACCGGCTTGCTTGGCCCGGCTGAGAGCGAGCTGGGCCTGTCGCTCCAGCGATTCCGGCGTGCTCTCCGGCGCCGCCCAGGCGATTCCGATGCTGGCGCCGATGAACAGTTCGTGGCCGTCAACCGAGAAAGGCTCCGCGAGCGAACGCAGCAAGTGCCCGGCCACGGCGCCGGCATCCTCGATAGCCGGGGCATCGGCCACCAAGACGGCGAACTCGTCTCCCCCGACTCGCGCCAACGCGTCCTCGGCGCGCAATCCGGATCGGAAACGACGGCCAATCCGATCCAGCAGACGGTCCCCAGTAGCGTGTCCCAAAACGTCATTCACCAGCCGAAAACGGTCCAGGTTGATGTAGAGCAGTGCTGCCCGCCGGCCGGTCCGGCGGCCCTCTTGCAGCGTCGAGCTCAACATTCGCTCGTAATAAGCGCGGTTGTACAGCCCGGTGAGGGAGTCGTGCTCGGCCTTGAACGCCAGTTCCTCCACCAAGTTGCGCTGCTCTAGCGCCAGCGTGGCCAAGCGGCAGATCGATTCCACGCGCACGGCCAGCGATCCGCTCGGGAGTATGGGACCGTCCGCCAGCCCCACCAGCATGCCCAGCAACTCGCCCGTGCCGGAAAAGAGATGGCGAGCCCATCCGTGATCGAAGGGGAATTCAGTACGATCCGCGATGCATGCGCTGGGCTGGAACAGCGCCTCCGACAGACGCGCGGGGTCGATCGACGCCAATGCCGCTTCGGCCTTCGCCGTCAGGTCCCCTTTCGCAGCCAGCGCCCATTCCTCTCCGTCGTTGAGGAAAAACGCTACCTGCTGCTCTTCCCGCGCCTCGCCAGCATGCTGGCACAGCGCTTCGAGGATCTCGCGAGGTGCGCACTGGCGCGCGATCATCTGGGTGACGCGCTGCATCGAAAGTTCGCCGTAGTCGCTGTTCCGGCTCAACCTGGCAACCGCATCGCGGCCGGTCTGGGACGCCAGTTCAGCCAGCAGGTTCCGCTGCTCGATTGCCAACGTGGCGAGGTGGCAGGCCGATTCGATGCGGGAGGCGTGGGGACCAAACGGGAGCAGGGGGCCCTCGGCCAGGCCGACGACAATTCCCAACAGTTCGCCCAGGCCCGAAAACAAGTGGCGCGCCCATCCGGCCTCAAACGGCCGTGCCGACCGCTCGGGGGCTGACGCGCCAGCCTGGAACAGAGCCTGCGAAAGCTGCGCCGGGTCGATCCGGTTTAGTGCCGCCTCGGTCCGGGGAACCAGCCGGCCCTTCGCAGCGATGGTCCATCGGTCGTCATCCATCAGGAAGAAAGCAATTGGCTGGTTCTTGTCGTCGCCACCCAGGAGCCGGCACAGAGCTTCCAGGACCTCGGCAGGATCGTTCTGATGGACGACCATCCGCACGATCTGCCGGAGTGAGGCGTCGCAATCGGTCCCCCCTCCGTGGTCGCATGAAGACACCGCCGTTGGACAACAGCACTCTGCCATCGTTCCCCCAAATTACGGCTGGAGACCCGTGAACCGATCCACCTGTTCGATGAGCAGGTTGGGAGAGCCGGGAACGCCCTCCGCCACCAGGTGCGATGGCTTGATCGTCAGCACTGCGGTTCGATTGCCAACCACGATCCGGTGGACCAGCGGCGTACTGTTCAGGTCGCTCACTTTGCTTCGCAGCGCAGCCAGATCGCGTGGGCGGCTGAACACGGCCACCAGGCTGGAGGCCGTCCAGCGAAAAGTGGGATTGCCTGCGGCTACCGGCTGCAGCCGTTCCTTAATCAGCCGAAAAACCACCTCCTCGGCAACCGCTGGACCGTATCTTTGAATGAACGATTGCAGGCGATCGAGCAGGAAAGCGACCAGGTAAAGACCCTCGCCGGGAGCCACGCTCTCGAGCGATTCCGCGATCCGGATGACGCCTTCCGGCCTCCCCGCCAATTCCAGCCGGGTACTGCCCAGAAACTCCCGCGTCTTGTTGACTTCCTGCTCGAATCGGGCGAGTTCCTGAGTGGACGACTCCTGCGTGTGCGCCGCCTCCGCTTTGACGAACCGCACAGTGTCCGACAACGAGAACTTCAGTGCGACCATGTCCTCGATCTGGCAGGCTTGCTGCACGGATTCCTGAATCCGGTTCAGCCGCGCAATGGACCGGTCGTTGCCCCCTGCCAACACGATTAGGGCTTGGTTCAGCATGGCGAAGATATGCTGCATCTCGATGGCCTGGCTGACAGCGCTTTGTTGTGTGGCCGCCTTCTGTTGCGCCAGAGTCCGACCGACGGCTTCGGCCGCCTGCGACGCTTCCTCCGTTGTCCAATCCAGCCGGAGACCGTCTCTTAATTGAATGAGTTGCGAGCGCAGCGGCGCACACTGCTCGCCGCTCAACACATGCTGGTTGATGCATTCGAGCACACCCGAGGCGAATCCATAGAGCGCCTGCGTCGATTCCGAATCGACCGCCACCGCTTGACTCGTTTTCGCGGAGTCACTGTACAGGTATTTGCGGATAGAAATCATAGGCTCAACGGGCATCCGGCCCTCAATATACATATCGGACGACTTGACGCGGGACTGCAGGCGGCCGCAGATCTTGAAGTTGGCCAACCCCTCCTAATTGGTTGCACGGCTACTTCCGCTCATAAGCGGAAAGCAAGACTTCGCTCTCTATGCGAGACCCGGTCGAATTTTGCCGCGTAAGCGATTTGCTGGAACACCTCTCCACAACGGCACCGTCGAAACACTAGCGAGCCTATCGAGTCCTGGCCTCTTCAAATTGACCAAGTGTCCGGATGGCTGTAAACTCGGAGATCTATGCTTCGCAGCCGTTGGGCGTTGTGGGCCGGCATTCTGGTGTTTCCGCCGCTGGGACTGGTGCTGTGGTGGATGCGCCGCGGCGTGGGCCCGGTGGCGCGCATCGCGGGCACGCTCGGTATTTGCGCGGTGGCGATTGTCGAGCTGTTCCTCGTGTATGGCATGCGCCTGGAATGGAACGGCGCACTGAAGGTATCCGGAGTCTCTTTCGAAACCCGCGCGCAGCGGGATGCGCGGCTGGAGGCGAGCCGTGCCCGGCAGCGCGCCGAGGCTCCGGCGCCCGCTCCCGCGCCGTCCGCCGCTCCTGTGGAGACCGCACGAGCGGTTGCCCCACCCGCTCCTGCCCGAACCACAGAGCACGTCCCGCCGGCGTATTGGACGGACTTCCGCGGTCCGAATCGCGCGGGCGTGTACGCAGAGACGGAGATCGAAACAGCCTGGCCGGCGGCGGGCTTGCCCCGGCTATGGAAGCAGCCGGTGGGTGGTGGATACGCATCCTTCACGGTGGCCGAGGGCCGCGCGTACACCATCGAGCAGCGGCGCGACCGCGAAGCCATCACGGCGTATGACGTCAAGACCGGGAGGGAACTGTGGGCGTTCGCTTATCCCGCGCTTTTCGACGAAATCATGGGCGGGGCCGGGCCGCGCGCCACGCCCGTGTATCACGAGGGGCTGGTGTACTCGTTGGGCGCGAAGGGCGATTTGTATTGCCTCTCGGCGAAGACCGGCAAGCCGAAATGGTCGAAGAACATCCTGGCGGACAATGGGACGCGGAACCAGCAATGGGGGATGGCGGGGTCGCCATTGATTGTGGACGGCATGGTCGTTGTAACACCGGGCGGAGCGCAAGGCAAGAGCATCGTGGCTTACGACCGGTTGAGCGGCGAGCCTGTCTGGCGGGCGCTCGACGACCGGGCGGGATACACGTCGCCGATCCTGGCCACGCTTGCCGGGCGCAGACAGATCGTGTGGATCAGCGCGCAGCGCGCGGTCGGCCTGGCGCCTGAGAATGGCGCGCTGCTCTGGGAATATGCGTTTCCGGCGCAGAATGATATGAACTGCTCACAGCCGGTGGTGGTGGATGAGACCAGCGTGTTGCTTTCGTCGTCGCCGGGTCCGGGCGCGGCGTTGCTGGAGGTCGCCAAGACGGGCGAGACTTACGCGGCGCGCGCCGTGTGGGCGAACAACCGCATGAAGAACAAGTTCAACTCGTCGGTGCTCTATCAGGGCTACATCTATGGCTTCGACGAAGCGATTCTGGCGTGCATCGACGCCAAGACCGGCGAGCTGAAGTGGAAGGGTGGGCGCTATGGCTATGGGCAGTTGCTGCTGGCTGGCGGACACTTGGTGGTGACAACCGAGCAGGGCGACTTGGTGCTGGTGCGCGCGACGCCGGAGGGGCACCAGGAACTGGCGCGCTTCTCCGCGATAGAGGGACGGACGTGGAACATTCCGGCGATTGATAATGGTCTGCTGCTGGTCCGCAATTCGAGCGAGATGGCGTGTTTCAGATTGGGGAAATAGGGGGCTGGCTTTAGCAATGGTCAGTGCTAAGAGCCAGCTCTCTGGAATATCGCCCATAAGTTGCGCTACGGCGTCCACGTGCCGCGTTGCTGCCATCCGCTGGTCAGGCCCTCATCGTCGGTGGCCGAGAGGTACACGTTCTGGCTCCCGGTGAAGGTGGTCTGGAACGTGACCGGCACTGCCAAAGTCAGATTGTTACCCGACAAGGTCACCGAGGCGCCTGTGCCGTTGATCGTGCATTGACTGTTGGAGACCGTGCCCGCCACCCCGGGGGTCACAGATCCCTGTGCCCCGGTGCCGGCGTTGTTCTCCAGGTACAGAGCGTTGGCCGCTTTCACGTAGTATACGTAACAGGCGTTCGCCGTACCGGTGCTGGTGTTAAAGATCGCGGATACGGTGTTCAAATCCTGATACCCGTTCGCATCCGCGAAGGCGAAGCTAAACGTCTGAGAGGTTCCGCTACCGCTGGCCGGCGTGACCGAGGTCGCGGTGGGAGCTACGTTGGCGGACGTATTCCAGGTGCCAAAGGCCGTCAATACGCCGCTCGTCTGCCCTTCGTTGCTGGTGGCGTTCATGTAGATGTTCTTCGTACCGGCGAAGGCGGCCTTGAAGGTGACGTTCACCGCCAATGTGAGATTGTTGCCGGACGCGACGACCGAGGATGTCGCGCCATTGATCGTGCAGTAAGAGTTGGCGACCGTCCCCGAGTGGCCCGGAGTCACCGATCCCTGCGCCGCCGTCCCAGCGTTGTTGTCCAGGTACAGCAGGTTGGACGACTGCACGTAATACACGTAGCAGGCAGTCGAGAGATGGGTGCTGGTGTTGAACAGGGCGTACACCGTGTTCAGGTCCGCGCTGCCGTCCGAGTCGGAATAAACGAAGGTGAAGATCTTCGTCGTGCCGGCGCCGGCGTTTGGCGAGACCGATACGGAAGTGACCACCGGCGTGGGAATACCTGTCCCGCCGAGGGTCACGCTCTGGGTGGATCCCGCAACGTTATTCGCGTTGTCGGTGACCGTCAGCGTGGCGCTGGCAGGTCCCGTAGCCGTCGGTTTGAATGTTACGGCGATGGTGCAGTTTGCCCCGGCGGGCAGGCTGATGCCGCACCCGCTGGCGTCCGTGAAGTAGGTGGCGTTGGTTCCCGTGATGGCGATGCCGCTAATAGTCAGCGGACCGGTGCCTGCGTTGCTCAGCGTGACATTTTGGGCCACGCTGGCCGTATTGATCACCTGGTTGGGGAAAGTCAGCGAAGGGGGCGACACGCCGGCCTGCGGCACGGGCACGCCGGTTCCGCTCACGACTACGTGTTGGCTGGAGCCCGTCACGTTGTTGGCATTGTCGGTGACCTCGATCCAGGCGCCGCGGTTGCCGGCAGCGGCCGGCGTGAAGGTAGCCGAAATGGTGCACGATCCGTTCGGCGCCAGCGAAGCCGGGCAGGTGTTGGCCGTGATGGTGAACTCACTAGCGTCGGCGCCGACAACAGTAATGCTGGCGATACTCAAAACGTCGGTGCCCGGGTTCGACAGAGTGGTGGTCAGCGCCCCGCTGGTGGTACCGATATTCTGGCTGCCAAACGAAAGCGATCGCGCCGATGAACAGCCGATGCAGGTGGTGTCGGGCGCCATCCATGCGCCGCGCGTGCATTTTGAAGCGCCGCCTTCATCGGCGCTGCCGCAGGAGATGAGAGGTTTCATCAATTGGTTCAATCGCACGGCTCCCGGTAGCGGCGATCCACTGCCAAACCTCACAAGAGCGGGGATCGCACATCCTATTTCGTCTCCATTCATCCCTTCGAGGACGGGAACGGCCGCCTTGCCCGGGCGATTGCCGAAAAAGCGCTGGCACAAGGCCGGCGTCAGCCGACGCTCATCGCTCCGGCGGCGACTATCCTCGCCAGGCGCAAGCAGTATTACGAGGCGCTCGAAGCCGCGAATAAGCATACCGAGATCACCGCATGGCTCCGCTGGTTTGCTGCAACCGCGATTGAAGCCCAGCGGCGAACAATCGCGCGCGTCGAGTTCCTCATAGACAAGACGCGGCTGCTCGACCGTCTGCGCGGCCTGCTCAACGATCGCCAGGAAAAGGCGTTGCTCCGGATGCTGCGTGAGGGCCCGGAAGGGTTTAAGGGCGGCCTCAGTGCCGGCAAGTATTCCGGCATCACCGGCGCTTCGCCGGCGACCACCACGCGCGATCTCACGGATCTGGTTGCGAAGGGCGCACTCATTCGTGTTGGAGAGCGCCGTCACGCCCGCTACCACATCGCGATTCCGCTACGGCCGGCATCGCCGGTGGTAATCGGTCTGTGACGGGAAATCGTGAAGTGCGGCACTCCGGGGCAAGGCGGTCCGAAAGCGCAAATAACCCGGCTTGCGGCGAAGAGCAGACCGCCGCAGGCCGGGCCTCCGAGACTATTCCGAACTTACAACGTTTACTTCAAGTTCAATCCAGGCAGGACGGGAGTACCTTCCTGCTGGACGGCTTTGAGGGTGTAGGGTGGGATTCCCAAAGCCTGCAGGATCGTGGGTGCCACCTGGGCGGTCTCTACGGCGCTGTTCACCGTGCCGGCCTGGAAACTGGGCTTTGACACGAGCATCATTACGTTGGTGTCGTCGTGCGCGAAGCCGCCGTGCTCCTCTTGCTTCGCGGAGCTTCCGGTGTAGATCACTCCCACGTGCGGCGCCACGATGATATCGGGCGTGCGCGGATCCCCGCCGGTCGCAGGCAGGCCGGGCGCGTTGAACATCGTGGTGAGGGAGGGTCCATAGAAGATCTCGCCGATTCCGGCAGAGACCGCATTCGCTTCCAGTATCCCGACTGCCGTGGCAGTGTCGCTCGAATTGAGAAGCCACAGTTGCGAGATGTCGTCTTCCGTGGGTCCTATTCCGGTTGGGTTCAGAGGCGACTCGGAGTACGGTAGGAGCGATGCGATCCAGTTGGCCGGCGACTCGCCGTTGGAACCGCTAGGACCGGGAATCGGGAAAAACCGGTGCGGATCGATGGGAGACTGCCCATGCTTGGCGGTGATGACGATCAGCGTCGAATCGAGGAGACCTTGTTTCGTCAGTTCCGTCACCATCTGGCCGATGCTGGCGTCCACGAACTGGATTTCGCCCAGCAGAAATTGGCTAGGAGTCCCCGCGGCGTCCAGGTACCCACCCGACCCCACATTTTGCTCAATCAGCTTTTCCCCAACACTCACGGCTTGGAAGTTCATGCCGAACAGGTTGGGCACTTTAGCCGTGTGCGAACCATCGTGGGTCTTGCCGTCGATCTCATTGAGGATGGCGTTGACCTTGAGTGTGTCGTAGCACTGGATGTTCTGAAAGCTGTTAGTCCAGGCTGCCAGTTGAGTCGGATCGGGGATGGTGGCGCACGAAAGTCCCGTAGGGGTAGTGACTCCCGGCAAGGCCACCACGAGGGAATTGATTTCGGGAGAGTAGTAATCGTCCGTGTTGGTGCCATCGCCGGGGCCCGAAACAGCGTTATAGA
>OCZU010000821.1_pt1 | contig 20902 bp, 20 predicted proteins | sample 1539001 | NCBI WGS metagenome assembly OCZU01 (sample SAMEA3539306, study PRJEB22396) | soil metagenome | biome: tundra; feature: field; material: soil | place: USA | collected 2010-05 | depth 0.15 m | reverse complement strand
TGGCGGAGAGAGAGGGATTCGAACCCTCGATACACTTTTTGGGCGTATGCTCCCTTAGCAGGGGAGTGCCTTCGACCACTCGGCCATCTCTCCGGTCAAGCGCGGGATTGTACATTTCCGCGCCCTGCGTCGTCAATCAACTTTCTTTTCTAAATCCGTGGCTTACGGATATCCCGTGCGAAGTTGCGCCACGTTTGCTCGGGTGAGCTCGGGCCCGGTCACGCCGACTTGGGCACCTGCTCGAGCTCGAACGCGCGATGCAGCACGCGCACCGCCAGCTCCAGATATTTTTCATCGATCACCACCGAAGTCTTGATCTCCGACGTGGAGATCATCTGGATGTTGATGCCCTCCTCCGCCAGACTCTTGAACATCTTGGCGGCGATACCGACATGCGAGCGCATGCCGATGCCGACCAGCGACACCTTGCAGATCCGGTTGTCGCCGATGATTTCCCGGGCGACAAAGCCCGTATTCTTCTCGTGCTCGAGCACGTCGAGCGCCTTTTGATACTCGCCGCGGTTGACCGTGAAGGAAAAATCGGTGTGGCCTGACGCGCCGATATTCTGGACGATCATGTCGACATCGACGTTCGCCGCGGCGATCGGACCGAGAATGGCGTACGCGATGCCGGGGCGGTCCTCGACTCCCATCAGCGAAATCTTGGCCTCGTCGCGATTGAACGCGATGCCCGATATGATGACCTGTTCCATGGTGTCGTCTTCCTCGAACGTAATCAACGTGCCGCTCGACGTGCTGTCCGGATCCTCGAATGACGATAGCACGCGCAACTTGACCTTGTACTTGCCAGCAAACTCGACCGATCGGATCTGCAGAACCTTCGATCCCAGACTCGCCATCTCCAGCATTTCCTCGAAGGTGATTCGCTCGAGGCGTCTTGCTTCGGGGACAATGCGAGGGTCCGTCGTGTACACGCCGTCTACGTCGGTGTAGATCTGGCACTCGTCGGCCGAGAGCGCCGCGGCCAGCGCGACACCGGAAGTATCTGAACCGCCTCGCCCCAGTGTCGTGATGTTGCCGTCGCCGTCGACACCCTGGAAACCTGCGACGATGACGACCGTTCCCGCGGCAAGGTCGGAACGCATCCGCTCCTCGTCGATTTTGAGGATCCGCGCCTTGGTGAATGCGCTGTCGGTCAGAATTCGAACCTGGCCGCCGGTGTAGCTCTTGGCCTTCACGCCGAGGTGATGAAGCGCGATCGCCAGCAATCCGATCGTCACCTGCTCGCCGGTGGCGGCGACGACATCGAGCTCACGCGGATCGGGATTGGGCGACAGGTCCTTCGCCAGCGCGAGCAGTCGATTGGTTTCGCCGCTCATCGCCGATGGAACGATGACCAGCTGGTGTCCCTCACGGTGGAACCTGGCCACGCGCCGGGCGACGTTTCGGATGCGCTCGGTGGTGCCAACCGAGGTGCCTCCGTATTTCTGAACGATCAAACCCATGGCTGGATGGCGGAGCGGGTCACTACGGTCGAGGATTGAAACCGCGGATGGTCAGAGCGAGCGAAACGCGAGGGTGGCGTTAGTTCCGCCGAAGCCAAACGAATTGGACAATGCGGCACGAATTTTCATGTCGCGCGCTATGTTCGGAACGAAATCGAGATCGCATTTCGGATCGCGATTGAAGAGATTCGCCGTGGGCGGCGCGACCTGATCGCGCATCGCGAGCACCGTGAATACGGCCTCGATGCCGCCTGCGGCGCCGAGCAGATGCCCTGTCATGGACTTGGTCGACGAAACCGCCAGCTTTGCGGCGTGATCGCCGAAGCAGCGCTTGACCGCGACGCACTCCGCGATGTCGCCGATTTGCGTCGACGTGCCATGCGCGTTGATATAGTCAATATCCGCGATGTTGAGGCCGCCGTTCTTGAGCGCGTTGGCCATGCTGCGGGCGGCGCCGGCGCCATCTTCCGGCGGTGCAGTGATGTGGAAGGCGTCGGCCGACATCCCGTATCCGGCCAGCTCGCAATAGATGCGTGCGCTTCGCGCCTTGGCGTGATCCAGTTCCTCCAGAACGAGCACGCCGGCGCCCTCGCCGAGCACGAACCCGTCGCGATCGACGTCCCACGGACGGCTGGCGGTCGCGGGATCGTCATTGCGGTGTGACAGTGCGCGCGCCGCGCAAAAGCCGCCCACGCCAAGCGGGCTGATGGTCGCTTCGGCGCCGCCGGCAATCATGATGTCAGCGTCGCCGTATTCAATCAGCCGCGACGCCTCGCCGATGCTATGGTTCGCAGTCGAGCAGGCGCTGACGGTCCCGAGATTCGGCCCTTTATACCCGTACTGTATCGACACCAGGCCGGCGATCATGTTGATGATCGAACCGGGAACGAAGAACGGTGAGATCTTGCGCGGGCCGCCTTGGTGATAGGCCACGCACGTGTCCTCGATCATCGGCAAACCGCCGATGCCCGAGCCGATGCACACACCGATGCGCTCGTGATCACCTCCGTAGCCCTCGAGACCTGCGTCGCGAACTGCCTCCATGGTCGCAACCTGTCCGTAGTGCACGAAAGTGTCGTAGCGGCGCGCGTCCTTCCCCGAGAGATACTTGGTGACGTCGAAATCCTTGACCTCGCCGGCGATGCGCGACGGAAACGCGCTCGCGTCGAAGCGCGTAATGGTGGCGATGCCGGAGCGCGCCGCGAGTATGTTCGCCCACGCGGCAGAAAGCCCTATCCCGACGGGCGATACGATGCCCATCCCGGTTACGACTACGCGGCGTCTGGACATGGTATGTGCCACGAAGGTCTAGCGAGGCGAAGCGGCCGATTCTCCGTCCCGCAGCCGACGGTCGGGTGCCGACAGCTGGTCAGAATGGGAGCGGCCGGGGGCAGGACCAGGGCGAGTACAAGGCGGGCGGACGACGTTACTTCTTGATGTGCGAGCCGACGTAGTCGACTGCCTGCTGCACGGTGGTGATTTTCTCCGCGTCCTCGTCGGGGATCTCGGTCTCGAATTCTTCTTCAAGCGCCATGACGAGCTCAACCGTGTCCAGCGAGTCCGCGCCCAGGTCATCGACGAACGACGACTCGTTCTTGATTTCGGCCTCGTTGACGCCGAGTTGTTCCGCGACGATCTTCTTGACTCGCTGCTCTACGTTTTCCATGCTGCTCCTCTCCTCGCGGGATCTGAACGCTTAAAAGCGATTGATTTTACCAGAAGGGTTGCGTTTGCCAAATGTGGCCGCGAATATTCTTTGTGCGCAGGACGCAGCCCGTTCCGCTCCGGCGCTTACTGCATGTACATTCCACCATTGACGTGCAATGTCGCACCGGTGATATAGGCTGCCTTCGGCGAGGCGAGAAACGCGACCGCGTGCGCAACATCCTGAGGCGACCCGAGACGACCGAGGGGGATGCGCTCGATCAATTTCACGCGCTGTGCGTCGTCCAGGGAGCGCGTCATATCGGTGTCGATGAAGCCAGGCGCGACGCAATTCACGGTGATCGCACGGCTGCCGACTTCCTGGGCCAGCGATTTTGTAAATCCGACAAGAGCCGCCTTCGCCGCCGCGTAGTTGGTCTGGCCTGCGTTGCCACTGACTCCAACGACCGAGCCGATGTTGATGATGCGCCCGCGCCGCGCCTTCATCATTCCGCGCAGGACCGCCTTCGACAATCGATACGCCGACTTGAGGTTGGTGTCGAGAATCGCGTCCCACTCATCGTCCTTCATCCGGACCAGCAGATTATCTCGGGTGATGCCGGCGTTGTTGACCAGTATCGTTATCTCGCCGAATCGCGTCTGGATATTTGCGACGGCATCTCCGACAGACTTGGCGTCGGTGACGTCGAGCCTCATTCCCTGCCCGGCGGCATGTGCAGCTTGCAGATATGCGGTGATGCTCGCGGCGCCTTCGTCGGTGGTCGACGTACCGACGACGGTCGCGCCATCGCGCGCCAGGATCTCGGCGATCGCCATGCCAATTCCGCGCGAGGCGCCAGTGACCAGTGCAACGTTCCCGTCGAGCATCACGCTTCCTAAGATGCAGTGCTGGCGATCGCAGCCGCAATCGCATCGGCGTCGTTCAGCGGCAGCACTTCGAGATCGGGCGCAATGCGCCGAGCCAGGCCGGTGAGCACCATGCCGGGGCCGCATTCGACGACATGCGTTACGCCCTGCGCCATAAATGCCTGGATGGTTTGAACCCAGCGAACCGGGCTCGCAGCCTGCTTCGCCAGCGCAGCACGAATCGCGTCGGGGGCAGCGGCGACCGTCACGTCGACGTTGTGCACGACCACGGGATCAGCAGCGCGCACCGGCACGCGGTCGAGGTACGCGGCCAACTTTTCCGCCGCCGGCTGCAAAAGCTTACTGTGAAACGGCGCGCTGACAGGCAAGAGCACTCCGCGCTTCGCGCCCCGGGCCTTGGCGGCAGCGATCGCGCGCTCGACAGCTTCCTTGTGGCCCGCGATCACGACTTGGCCGGGAGCGTTGAAATTTACTGCCTCGACGCTCTGCCCCTGCGCCGCTTCGGCGCACGCCGCGATCACGCCTTCGTCATCGAGTCCCATGACCGCGGCCATCGCGCCGACACCTTGTGGAACCGCGTCCTGCATCGACTGCGCCCGAAATCGCACCAGCGGCAGCGCGTCGGCGAATGTGATCGCGCCCGCCGCGACCAGCGCCGCGTATTCGCCCAGGCTATGTCCGGCCATCACCGAGGCCTCCGCGCCACCCGCGGCTTTCCACGCACGAAAGACCGCAATGTCCGCCGTCAGCATGACGGGTTGCGTATTGACGGTTCCGTTGAGCACGTCTGCCGGACCGTCCTCGACCAATGTCCACAGATCCTCGCCGAGTATCTCGCTCGCCTCGACGAATGTCTCGCGCACCGAGGGGTGCCCGGCATAGCCTTCCATCATGCCCACCGACTGCGAGCCCTGTCCGGGAAATACAATGGCCAGTTTCATCGATCTCGATTCAACATGGTTTGAAATTGTGCCGCTCAGTGCCAGCGCAGGAGCACCGAGCCCCAGGTAAAGCCGCCTCCGACACCTGCCAGCATCACGTGATTTCCGGTTTGAATGCGACCGTCGCGAACCGCGATATCGAGCGCCAATGGAATCGATGCGGCCGACGTGTTTGCATGCTCGGCGACTGTGCTCACCATACGCTCCATCGGCAGCGCGAGTTTTTTCATGGTCGCGTCCATGATTCTTATGTTCGCCTGATGCGGAATCATCCAGTCGATCGCGCTCGGCGGCAGCTCGTTTGCAGCAAGCGCTTCCTGCGCAACCTCGGCCAGCACCTTGACAGCGAACTTGAAAACCGCGCCTCCGTTCATCTGCAGAAAAGGCCTTCCCTGGACTATGCCGTTTGCGACGCCACCCGGTACCGAAAGGATGTCGCGATAGCGGCCGTCGGCATGGAGGTGCGACGATAGAATGCCTGGCGCCTCCGACGGCTCGAGCACGACTGCGCCCGCGCCGTCGCCAAAGAGGACGCACGTTCCCCTATCGTTCCAATCGAGTATCCGCGAATAGATTTCGGCGCCCACCACCAGCGCATTCCTGGCACCGCCGCTCTTGACCATCAAATCGGCCAGCGCAAGTGCGTAGACGAATCCGCTGCAAACCGCCTGCACATCGAACGCCGGGCCGCCGCTCGCGCCGAGCTTCGCCTGCAGAATGCACGCGGTCGATGGAAAGATCATGTCCGGCGTCGTCGTCGCGACGACGATGAGATCGACATCGGCCGGCGCAACGCCCGCCGACGCGAGCGCCTGCCGCGACGCCGCGAGCGCAAGGTCGCTCGTCTGCTCGCCCGGCGCCGCGATGTAGCGCTGGCGAATCCCGGTGCGGGCTTGCACCCACTCGTCGCTGGTGTCGAGCCGACGCGCGAGCTCGGCGTTGGTCAGGACCTGCGCGGGCAAATAACCGCCTGTGCCGACAATCCGGCTATGCATCGCTTGCGTCCGGCGTTGCCAGTGCGGTCGCTGCGGGCACCGGCATCGCTGAGATCCTTGCAGCAATGCGGTCCAGCACGCCGTGCGCCACTTCGGCGTGGGCCTTTCTGAGCGCATAACGGAAGGCGAGCGCGTCTGCGGAGCCGTGGCTCTTCACGACGACGCCCTTCAATCCGATCAGCGTGGCACCATTGTAGCGACGCGGGTCGACGCGGCGCTTGAACGCCGCGAGCACCGGGAGAGCGAACAGGCCGAGCAGCTTGCGCATCGGATTGCGGGTGAATTCTTCGCGGAGGAAGTCGGAGAGCATGAGCGCCAATCCCTCCGAAGTCTTCAGCGCGACGTTGCCGACGAAACCGTCGCAGACGATGACGTCGGTCGTGCCCTTATAAATGTCGTTCCCTTCGACGTTGCCGTAGAAATTGAGGTCGGAAGCCTTGAGGAGCTCCGCCGTCTCCTTGACCACGTCGTTCCCTTTGATGTCTTCCTCGCCGATATTCAGCAGGCCCACGGTGGGGCGCTCGATGCCGTCGACGGCGGCGACCAAGGCGCTGCCCATCACGGCAAACTGGACCAGTTGCTCGGCGGTGCAGTTGACGTTCGCGCCGAGGTCGAGTGCTGTGGTCACGCCTTTGCGCGTCGGCAGCTGCGACGCGATGGCCGGCCGGTCGATGCCGGGCAAGGTCTTGAGCACGAAGCGCGAAATCGCCATCAGCGCCCCGGTGTTGCCGGCCGAGACGCAGGCCTGGGCAGCGCCATCCTTGACCAGATTGATGGCGACGCGCATCGACGAATCCTTCTTGCCGCGCAGTGCGCTTGCCGGACCTTCGCACATTTCGACGACTTCGGTGGCAGCATGAACCGAAATTCTGTCGACCGCCGCGGAGCGAACGGTGCCGAGCACCTTGCGAATGTCGTCGTCCCGGCCGACCAGGATGACGCTCGCGTCCGGCGTCTCCTCCAGGAATCGGATCGACGCAATGACGGTGACGGGCGGGCCGTGATCGCCGCCCATCGCGTCGACGGCTATGCTGATGCGCATCGAATCAACGGTGACGCGTCGTGATGTCCATCAGCCGCGTGCTGCTCGATGGAACGTATCCGTCACTGCGCGTCTTTGCGAGACTTCATCGCTACGCGAATTCGCCGCTGCGCCGGCCTGACTCGCGGCGCAGCGCGGACAAACACCGTGCGCCCGGGTCATGGAAGTGGACTACTCGTCGGCCTTGGTCTTGACGATCTTCTTGCCGCGGTAGTAGCCGCTGGGGCTGATGTGATGGCGAAGATGGACCTCGCCGCTTACCGGTTCAACCGCAAGCGCGGGCTTGGGCAGAAACGAGTGCGCACGATGCATCCCACGCTTTGACGGCGACTTCTTGTTTTGCTGGACAGCCATGTTTACTTCTCCTTGATGAATTCACGCAGTCAAGTACAACCCGTCAGCTGCTCGTCTTTTTCAATTCACCGAGCCGACCGAACGGGGCGACACGGGCTTGGTTCCTTTCCTGGCCGGCGACCGGGCCCGCAGCTTCACACTCGCCTTCCGCATGCCGCGGAGAGAATGGCAGCGACAACAACAGCTCATCCTCGACCAACGCCAGCGGATCGATCCGCTCGGTGGCGAGGATGACTTCGAGTTCCTCGGCGTCCAAGCGGGTCAGCTCGGCTTCGCTGCGCGCAAGCAGCAGTTCCGTGCTTTGATCCACCCTCGCCGCAAAAGGCTTTAGGCAGCGCTGACAAAGCAGCGGGACCGAACCCGCCAGCGCCAGCGTCAATACCGGGCGTCGGTGCCCATCCGTGCCCCCCGTCAATCGCCAGTCGATGCGCGCGGGGCCAGCATCTTCCGCCAGCCGATCGGCAACGCGGGAGAGGTCCTTCGCGTCGACGGCACCCGCGAGCGACTCGCCGCTGGCGGACAATTTAAGCGCGTCAAACCGTGTCGGACGTCTGCCCGCAGTGGACTGCGCATCGGGTGGCATTGGGGTCGCCCTGCTTTGGCGCCGCGGGTTCGCTGATTCGCTGCGGCGGCCGCTACGCCCGCAACGACAGCCGCACGCGTAACGCGATCGCTCGCGTCCGTAGCGGGTAAACGTAGGATAATAGCGAATAGGCCATTCGATGTCAAAGAAAGGCGTGAAAACAATGACTTCGCCGCGGGCCAGCGACGCCCCGACGCTGATTTTGGCATCGTCGTCGACATATCGCCGGACGCTCCTGGAGCGGCTGGGTCTGTCGTTCAGCGTTGTCGCGCCGGAGATCGATGAGACGGTGCGCGACGGGGAGCTCCCGGCCGTCGCGTCGGTTCGGCTCGCCGAAGCCAAGGCACGCGCGGTTGCCGCCCGGCACCCGCGTGCGCTCATCATCGGCTGCGATCAGATGGCGGCCTGCGACGGCATCGCGATCGGCAAGCCGCGCGACCGCGATGACGCGCTGGCACAGCTCAAGTCGATGCGCGGGCGAACGATTTTCTTTCACACGGCACTGGCGTTGCTCAATGCGGGCACGGACCGGTGCCAGACCGCGCTGGTCGACGTCGCGAGCACATTTCGTTCGCTCGACGACGCGCAGCTGGCGGCGTACATCGATCGCGACCAGCCTTACGACTGTGCCGGCTCGGTCAAGTGCGAGTCGCTCGGGATCGCGCTTTTCACACGCATTGCCAGCGACGATCCGACGGCGCTGATCGGGCTGCCACTGATCCGCCTCACCGACATGCTGATCGCCGAAGGCGTGCAGATCCTTTGATCCCGCCGCGCCCTCTCTCCGGCCGACTCTATCTCGTGCCGAACCTCCTCGGCGTCGTGCCGCCGGCAGAGGTATTGCCTGAAAGGACCATAGCGATTGCCCGCGCACTCGAGCACTTCGTGGTCGAGACGCCGAAGGCCGCGCGTCAATTCATCCTTTCGCTGCGCTCCGAGCGGCCGATTCAGTTGATCGATTTTGCGACGCTCGACGTCAACACGCCGCCCGACCGGATTCCGACATTGCTCGAGCCGGTGATCGATGGAAAAGACCTCGGACTGCTCTCCGACGCAGGATGTCCCGGAGTCGCCGACCCGGGCGCCCTCCTGGTTGCGGCGGCTCATCGCGCCGGCGTTCGTGTCGTGCCGCTGGTGGGGCCATCGGCAATCCTGCTCGCGCTCATGGCCGCCGGGATGAACGGTCAGCAGTTTGCATTTCACGGCTACCTTCCGGTGGCTGCGGAGGCGCGCATCAAGTCGCTCAAGACGCTCGACGACGCCGTCGCGCGCAACGGTGTCACGCAGATCTACATCGAGACGCCGTATCGCAACGACGCGATGCTTGCCGCGACCCTCGCGGCGTGCCGTCCGGCGACGGAGCTCTGCGTGGCGTCCGACTTGACGCTGCCGACCGAACAGGTCATTCGCAGGCCGATCGCGACATGGCGCGATGCCGCGCGAACCGAGTTCAATCGCCGACCCTCGATTTTTCTGCTGGGAACGAGCTAAGCGTCGTGCTTGACCGCGACCGGTATCGGCCTCACGCGATCACGCATCAACCCTATCGCGGCCCGCTCCGCTAGTCCTCATCATCAGGCGTGTTCTTGATATAGCTCTTGAGCATGCGGTTCTCGAAGCTCTGCGCTTCATAGACCGCTTTGGCGACGTCGTGAAAGGACACCACGCCCAACAGCATCGGACCGTCGATCACCGGGACATAGCGCGCGTGCCGCGCCAACATACCGCGCCGCAGCTCCATGACATCCAGACCGGTCGTCGCCGTCAATGGGTCGCGCACGTGAATGTCGCTCACCTTGAGATCGCCGAGTTGCCCCTTCTGCCTCGCGAGCGCCTGGAGCACCTCTGAGAACGTGAGCATGCCGACCATCTGCCCCTGGTCCATTACGACCAGTGAACCGATGTCATGCTGAGCCATGACGCTCACCGCATCGAGCACCGTACCGCCCGGTGAGGTGGTGAAGATTGCGTTTCCCTTGATACGCAGGATTTCGCTGACCAGCATATCGCCTCCTCCGTCACGCCTTTAGCACGCCTATCGAACACCTGCAGCTTATGGAGGCAGGTTACTCCGGCTCGATGCCGATACGCAACCCGACGCCGGTGCGCCGACTTCAACCAGCCAACAGACGCCTTTCGCGCATCGCCTGCGCCAACGTCCCGCTGTCGACGTATTCGAGCTCGCCGCCAACGGGCACGCCGCGCGCGAGGCGGGTGACTTTGAGCTTGCGGGCGGCGAGCAACTCGGCGATGTAGTGGGCGGTCGCCTCGCCTTCGTTGGTGAAATTGGTCGCCAGCACCACTTCGCTGACAGTGCCGTCGAGTGCCCGCTTGAGGAGACGGTCGAGGCGGATTTCCTTGGGGCCGATGCCATCGAGCGGCGAGAGGCGGCCCATGAGCACGAAATACAAACCGGCGTAGGCCTGCGTGTGCTCGACCATCATCAGGTCGGCGGGCGTTTCTACGACGCACAGGAGCGCCGCATCGCGCTTCGTCGAGCGACACAGACCGCAGATTTCCTCCTCGGTGAAGGTGTTGCAACGCTGGCAGTGATGGATGGTGCGCGTCGCAGCTTCGAGGGCAACCGCCAGCCGCTGCGCGCCTTCGCGATCGTGCTGCAGAAGATGCAGCGCCATGCGTTGCGCCGCCTTGGGTCCGACGCTGGGCAGGCAGCGCAGCGCTTGGGTCAATTCCTCGAGGCTGCTGAGCGGCTCCACTTGTCCGCTAGAAAGGAAGCTTGAATCCAGGCGGCAAGGGCATACCTGCGGTCAGGCCCGCCATTTTTTGCTGCGAAGCCGCCTCGACCTTGCGCACGGCGTCATTCATCGCCGCGGCGACCAGGTCCTCGAGCATGTCCTTGTCTTCCGCTAGCAGCGTCGGCGCGATCGTGACGCGTTTGACGTCGTGGCGGCCCGTCATGACGATCTTGACCATGCCGCCGCCGGCTTCGCCCTCGACTTCCATTGCGGCGATCGCTTCCTGCGCCTGCTTCATGTTCTCCTGCATCGTCTGGGCCTGCTTCATCAGGCCTGCAAGCTGATTCTTCATCATCGTCCGTGTCCTCGCTGGTCCACTTGGCTCATTTGGCTCATTTGGCTCACGCAACTCACTCTGTTTGCTCAGGAAACCGGTTTGATAGAGTCGGGCTTGATCCTGGCGTCGAAGCGCGAGAGCACATCCTGCACGAATGGATCGTCGCGGAACGCCGCTTCGGTTTTCGACTGTGACTCCGCGCGCTCGCGTTTTTCCTGCACCGCGAGGCTCGCCGTCGCCGTGCCGCCGATGTCGAAGCGCAATCGCACCCGCCGTCCCAGCGCATCGTCGAGCGCTGCCTTGAGCTTGTCGGCGTAGACTTTTTCGGTCAGATGACGCGATGCCTCGGGCACGGTCAGAACCAGCTCGTTGCCGGCAATGGTTTTGAGCTCCGTTTGCGCCGCAAGTTGCAGCGCGATGCCGGAGAGCTTCATTCCGGCGACGAACGCCGGCCAATCGGCAATCTCAGGGATCGCCGTCGCCATCGGCGTGGTTGCGACTTTCGTGGGCGGAGCATCCGACCCGGGCGGCGATGATGACATCGCGTCTTGCAGACGCAATTCCACAGGGAGTGCAGGCGGCGCAGTCCGTGCCTCCTCGGGTTTGTGTGGTGTCGCCGGGGCCAACAGTTCTCGCTTAGCTGCTTTGTCCTCGGCCGTACCGGTGGAGCGCGAGGCTCCGCGGTTGTCGAGCGACGTCGCGGGCTCGAACGCGAGGAGTCGCAGCAATGTCATCGCGAAGCCCGTAGGCTCATCAGGCGCGAGCGCGAGATCGGCGCGTCCCTGAACGCAGATCTGGTAAGCAAGCTGAACACTTTCGGCCGAGAATGCCTTGGCGTAGGCGGCCACGCGGGCCGCGTCGGCAAGTGCATCGATGGTCTCCGGCACCGTCTGCGCGACCGCGATCCGGTGAAACAGCGCCGCCAGCTCATCGAGCGCCGACGGCAGCGAGAGGCTGCGCTCGGTCAACGCGCGCGCTTCCGCCAGGAGCGCGGGTCCGTCCGCGGCGATCAGCGCGTCCGCAATCCGGTAGATGTACTCCGTTTCGACCATGCCCAGCATGGTACGGACGACGTCGGTCCGCACCTCGCCCGCGCCATACGCTATCGCCTGGTCGAGCAAAGACAGCGCGTCGCGCATCGATCCGCGCGCGGCATGCGCGATCGACAGGAGTGCGGCATCGTCGAACGCAATGTCTTCGGCGCGGAGAATCTCACCGAGGCGCGCGGCGATCGTCGGCTGCGGCAACGCTTTGAGATTGAATTGAAGGCAGCGCGACAGCACCGTTACCGGAATCTTTTGTGGATCGGTGGTCGCGAGCACGAACTTGACGTGCTCCGGCGGCTCTTCCAGCGTCTTCAGCATCGAATTGAACGCCGCCTTGGACAGCATGTGCACTTCGTCGATCAGGAAGACCTTGTAGCGTCCGACGGTCGGAGCGTAACGTGCGTTGTCGAGAATGTCGCGCATGTTGTCGATGCCCGTGTTCGACGCGGCATCGAGCTCGAGCAGGTCAACGAAGCGCCCGGCGTCGATATCGACGCACGCAGGGCAGACGCCGCAAGGCGACGCGGTGACGCCGTTCACGCAATTGAGGCTCTTGGCGAGGATGCGCGCAATGGTAGTCTTGCCGACACCGCGCGTACCGGTTAGCAGATACGCGTGATGCAGGCGCCCACGCTCGATCGCGTTGGTCAACGCCTGGACGACGTGCTCCTGCCCGGAGAGCTCGCTAAAGCGCTTCGGACGCCACTTGCGGGCAAGAACCTGATAACTCATCGGTGCAATGCACACGCGCGCAAGAAGTCGCGCCGACTATTTCGTGCCGTGGCCAGCAGTCGGTGCGCAGCGCCGGGCGTGGCGCGCGGATCGCTCGGAATGGAGAGAAGCATGATTTGCGGCGGCCGGACAATAAAGCGAGCAAAGCGTACGGTGAGACAGACGAGCAGCAAAGGGTGGCGAGCCGTACCCCCGGCACTTGCAGAGAATAGTTATGGCTGCTTCCTTCCGGACCTGACCAGATTCACCACCTATGCGATGCGGGGCGGCCCGCCGTTGATCGTTGCGCGAGTGTTTTCGCGTCGACCTCATTATCGACGATGTGACCCGAGGCGGCAAGCGAGCATCGTCGACTGTGCGATGGCGATCGGTATAATCTCCGGCAGCGCATTACGCAGGCGACCGGTTTGCTCAGACTACGCCTTCTGCGAAGTTGCTTGGTTACTTCGGTCACGTTGTCCGCATGCGGCCCGACCCCCTCGCCGCCTCCGGCACCCGGAAACGAAATCGTCGTGTTCCTGAGACAGGGAGCGGTCACCTGGTTCAGGGGTTCGGATGATCAAGGCACCGGCCTCGACTACGATCTCGCGCGAATGTTCGCGGTGCAGCACGGCCTCACGCTCAAGGTAGTCCCTGCCAACAACCCGCTGCAGCGGGTGAGCGAAAATTCGGGCATTGCGACCATCGGTGCCGGCGGAATCTATCGCTTGCCTGAGCGTTCTGGCGATGCCGCCGCGAATGCGCTGGTGTATTCGACGTCCTACTACGCGATCGAACCGGTCCTGATCTACAACATCGACGGCTTCAGGCCCGGGACGTGGAAGGATCTCGCCGGCGAGACAGTAGGCGTCCTCGAAGGCAGCGGACTTGACTCAGCATTGATCAAGGTGCGCAACGAACACCCGGAAGTACGGTGGCAATCGGTGGCGCTGCCGTCGACCGAAGCGCTGATCAGCCAGGTCTCGGATGGAACGCTGAGTTACGCCGTCGTCGCGTCCAACGAAGCCAACGCGACGCGCAGTGTATACCTCGCGTTCGACACGGCGTTCATGATCGGCGGCAAGCAGGAATTGGCGTGGGTATTCCCCAAAGCGGAAACGCGGCTGCGCGATCAGGTGGACAGCTTTTTCGCACGTTGCCGTCGCGACGGCACGCTGGCAAGACTGATCGAGCGCTATTACTCGCGAGGACAGGTCACTCGTCTGGATGCCGGAGTCTTTCAGGATCGGGTCAAATCCCTGCTGCCGCAGTTCCGGTCGAACTTCGAGCGCGCGCAGCAGGAAACGGGAGTCGAGTGGCGCCTGCTAGCGGCAATTTCGTATCAGGAATCGCAGTGGGACGCCCAAGCAACGAGCGAGACCGGTGTCAGGGGTCTGATGCAGTTGACCGAAGATACCGCTCGTCATCTCGGTGCGGTCGATCGCCTCGATTCCCAGGCAAGCGTCACTGCGGCGGCGCGTTACGTCGCATATCTGAAGGACAAGCTTCCGGCGCGCATTCAGGAGCCCGATCGCACCTGGCTCGCGCTGGCGGCGTACAACATCGGCATTGCACATCTGGAGGACGCACGGGTGCTGGCCCAAAAGCAGAAACTCGACCCGGATGCATGGTCAGCGGTGAAACAAACGCTGCCGCTGCTCGCGTTGCCCGAGTACTACGAGGACGCAAAGTCCGGCTACGCGCGCGGCGGCATGCCGGTGGCCTTCGTCGATCGCGTGCGGGCCTACTACGACATCTTGCTTGCTCAGCAGCCGCCGCTGAAGCCTCGCCTGCGCATGTTCAGCGACCCCGGCAAGCCCGCCACCCCGACGACCCCCACGACGCCGATCCCGCCAACCCAGGAAGCCGCGCTAGGCGGGAAATGACTCAACGTCCGGCGTCGCGGCCAGGCTCAATGCCCCGGCGGAATGGAGGTCATGCCCCCCATGTACGCTTGCAGCACTGACGGAATATCGACGCCTCCGTCCGCGCGCTGATAATTTTCCAGCACCGCAATCAGGGTTCGGCCGATCGCCAGCGCGGAGCCATTGATCGTATGGACCAACTCCGGCTTGCCCTGCGCACCGCGAAATCGCGCTTGCATCCTGCGCGCTTGAAATGCCTCGTAGTTCGAGCACGACGAAATCTCCCGGTACTTGCCTTGCCCCGGCAGCCAGACTTCGACGTCATAGGTTTTGGCCGACCCAAAGCCGGTATCGCCACTGCATAACAACACTACGCGATAAGGCAATCCAAGCTTTTGAAGCACCGATTCGGCGTGCCCGACCAATTCTTCCAGCGCGTCGTAGGACCGGTCGGGATGAACGATTTGCACCACTTCGACTTTGTCGTATTGATGCACTCGAAACATGCCTCGAGTGTCCTTGCCGTAGCTGCCCGCTTCGGAGCGGAAGCACGGCGTATGCGCGGTCAGCTTCAACGGCAGGCGATCGCCCGGAATGATTTCTTCGCGGACGAAGTTGGTCAGTGGAACTTCGGCGGTCGGGATCAAATACATTCGATCTTCGGCCGGCGCGCCACCCTTGGTCACCCAGAACAAATCGTCTTCGAACTTCGGCAGCTGCCCGGTGCCTGTGAGCGCCGCGCGGTTGACGATGTACGGCACGTAGCATTCGGTGTAGCCGTGCTCCGTCGTATGCAGGTCGAGCATCCACTGCCCCAGCGCGCGATGCAGGCGCGCAACGCTGCCTCGCAAGGTATGGAAACGGGATCCCGAAAGCTTGGCCGAGATGTCGAACTCGAGGCCGCCAATCGCGGCACCGATATCGACATGATCACGCACCTCGAATCCGAATGTTTTGGGCTCACCCGCGCGGCGAATCTCGACGTTCTGCGCCTCCGACGCACCGATCGGCACGCTCGCGTGTAACAGATTCGGCATCGCGAGCAGCCAGTCGCGCTGGTCGGATTGAATCGCAGCGAGGTCCGCTTCGAGTGTCTTCAGCTCGTCACCGAGACCCGCAACCTCGGCCAGCAGCGCCGTCGCGTCTTCGCCGCGACCCTTGGCGGCACCGATTTCCTTGGAGGCCGAGTTGCGACGGGCCTGCAGCTCCTGGGTGCGCGACTGAACGGCCTTGCGCCTCGCTTCGGCTGCTTCGAAGCGTGACACGTCGAGGACGTAGCCGCGCGTCTTCAGCCGCGCCGCGACGCCGGGCAGATCGTTGCGCAAAAGCTGTATGTCGAGCATCGCCCGATTCTAGCAAACGCAAGCGGTGAATCGCGGATTCTGTCCTGAGATACGCTGGAACGGCTGCGACGGGATCGCGCGGCGACGGACTTATGTTAAGACTTGTCCTCGTCTCTGGTTTGCGCATCTGCGTCGCGATCGCGCAAGGCCGCGAGTCGCTCGCCGATTTTCGCCTCGAGCCCACGGTCGGTGGGTAGATACCATTGCGCGGCCTTCATGCCGTCGGGAAAGTAATGCTCGCCCGCGGCGTAGGCGTCCTGCTCGTTGTGCGCGTAGCGGTAGTCCTTGCCGTATCCGAGATTCTTCATCAGCCGCGTCGGCGCATTGCGCAGGCGAAGCGGCACCGGCCTTGATCCATCGTTGGCGATGAATGCGCGGGCGGCGTTATAGGCGACGTACACGGCATTGCTCTTCGCCGCGCAGGCGAGATAGATCACCGCCTCGGCCAGCGCGAGCTCCCCCTCGGGTGTTCCGAGACGCTCGTATGTCGCCACGGCGTCCAGCGTGAGCTGAAGCGCGCGCGGATCGGCGAGCCCGATGTCCTCGCTCGCCATGCGTATCATGCGCCGGCCGACATAAAGAGGATCGGCGCCGCCGTCGAGCATGCGACAGAACCAGTACAGCGACGCGTCCGGGTCGGAGCCTCGCACTGACTTGTGCAGTGCCGAGATCTGATCGTAGAAAGCTTCCCCGCCCTTGTCGAAGCGGCGCATGCTGCGCGTGATCGTCGTCTCGACGAAGTCGAGATCGACGTCGGTCTTGCCCGCGGCCTGCGCCGCCACGCCGAGCTGCTCGACCAGGTTAAGGAGGCGCCGTCCGTCGCCGTCGGCGTACGAGACGACCGCGTCTCGCGCCGTCGCCGAAAGCGTCGCCTCCGGCATCGCGACCGCGAGCGCGCGGGAAAGAAGTTGCCCCAGCTCATCGGCGTCGAGCGCCTCGAGCACGTACACCGTGGCCCGGGAAAGCAACGCGCTATTGACTTCGAAAGATGGGTTCTCGGTCGTTGCGCCGATGAACGTCACCAGGCCTTGTTCGACATAAGGCAGAAAGGCGTCCTGTTGCGCCTTGTTGAAGCGGTGGACTTCGTCGACGAAAAGTATGGTGTGGCGGCCCGATTGCGCGAGCGTTGCCTCTGCACGCGCGATGGCATCGCGGATATCCTTGACCCCCGAAAGGACCGCCGAAAGCGCGATGAAGTCGGCACTGAAAGCGTCGGCCATCAATCGGGCCAGCGTTGTCTTTCCGACCCCAGGCGGACCCCAGAGAATCATCGAATGAGGCTTGCCGGTCGCGAAGGCGACGGCCAAGGGTTTACCGGAAGCCAGCAGATGGCGTTGCCCAATGACCTCGCCCACGGTCCGCGGACGCAAGCGCTCCGCCAAAGGCGCGGCCGGATTCGCTACGGTGAATAGATCAGTATCCATCAGTGTCGACTCAGTGCCCGCTCAGTGCTCACTCCGCAGCCGCCAAATTACCGGTCAGTTTCCAATCACATCCGCACCCGGCGGCGGCGAGAAGCGGAAAAGCGCAGCATCGATCGCGGGATTGCGCTCGAACGCGTCGAAGGTCAGCTGCGTCACCTGACCGAACGTATCGTGCAGCTCCATCGTTCGCGGCAGATTTTCCTTGAAGCCAATCCGGATCTGATCGAAGCCCGTGTCCGGCGATTTTGGCTTTGCTTCGACGAACTCGACTCCATCTGCGCTACCGCCATCGATCAGCACGAAGTTCGTCTCGAACGCGTTACTGCCCGCCAGCAGCGACGCCGGCGTCGCCCCCAGCGCGCGGTCCAGCTTCTTGACGACCACCTGATTGAGATCGCGGTCGTAGATCCAAAGCTTGTCGCCGTCGCCAACGAGGAGCTGCGCGTACGGCTTCTCATAACTCCACCTGAATTTGCCCGGTCGTGCGAACGCAAATGTGCCGCTGGAAACCTGCGGCACGCGCCCCGATTTGGCCGTAACGACCTGCCGGAACGTCGCCTTGCCCGTGCGCGCGCCATCGACAAAGGCTCGCAGCTGATCGATGCCGGACGCAGCGGCGACCGCACTGTTCAACATGGCCGCCAGCGAAAGCGCGCAAACAAACGCGGCCGCGCCATGCAAGCGGAAGCTCACGCCGCCTCGCCCTTGCCTGCCGGAACCAGAACCTCCCGATTGCCGTTAGTCTGCATCGGCGAAACCATTCCGGCGCGTTCCATCTGTTCGATCAGTCGCGCGGCCCGGTTGTAGCCGATGCGCAAATGGCGCTGAACCAGCGAAATGGAAGGTCGCCGCGTCTTCAGCACGACCGCGACCGCCTGGTCGTACATCGGGTCGGATTCGGCGCCGCCGGCGTCGATGCTGATCCCGTCGTCACCATTTCCATCGATACCCGGATCCAGGATGCCGTCCAGATACTGCGGACCACCCTGTGCCTGAAGGTGCTCGACCACGCGGTGGACTTCGGCGTCGGAGACAAACGCTCCGTGCACGCGCTGCGGATGTCCCGTGCCCGGCGGCAGGTAGAGCATGTCGCCCTGGCCGAGCAAAGTCTCGGCGCCCATTTGATCGAGGATGGTCCGCGAGTCGATCTTGCTGGCCACCTGAAACGCGATACGCGATGGAATGTTGGCCTTGATCAGCCCGGTGATAACGTCGACCGAGGGCCGCTGCGTTGCGAGTATCAGGTGTATTCCGGCAGCGCGCGCCTTTTGCGCAATGCGGGCAATCAACTCCTCGATCTTCCGGCCGGTGACCATCATCAGGTCGGCCAGCTCGTCAATGACGACGACGATCAGCGGCATTTCTTCGATCGGCTCCGGCGCATCCGGCGTCAACGAGAACGGGTTGGTCAATGGCTTGCCAGCTTTCTTCGCATCGGCGACACGCGCGTTGTAGCCGGAGAGGTTTCGCACGCCCAAGGTCGACATCAGGCGATAGCGGCGTTCCATCTCGCCGACGCACCAGTTGAGCGCGTTGGCGGCCAACTTCATATCGGTGACGACCGGAGCGAGCAAGTGTGCGATGCCTTCGTAGACCGAAAGTTCAAGCATCTTCGGGTCGATCAACAGCAGGCGCACCTGCCGGGGCTCGGCCTTATAGAGCAGCGACAAGATCATCGCGTTGACCGCAACCGACTTGCCCGAACCGGTGGTTCCCGCGACCAGCAGATGCGGCATTCGGGCCAGATCGACGATCACCGGCTTGCCGGCGATGTCCTTGCCCAGCGCCAGCGACAGTGGACTGGCGGTGTCGTTATACGTCGCCGACGACAGCAGTTCGACCAGGCGCACGATCTGGCGCTTGGGGTTCGGCAGCTCGAGGCCCATACACGATTTGCCAGGTATGGTCTCGACCACGCGAATGCTGACGACCGACAGCGCGCGTGCAAGATCTTTCATCAGGTTGACGATCTGCGCACCCTTCACGCCGATTGCCGGCTCGATCTCGAAACGCGTTATAACCGGGCCCGGATACGCCGCCAACACCTTTACCGCGACGCCGAAGTCGGCGAGCTTGCGTTCGATCACGCGCGACGTGTAATCGAGGGTCTCGGCGCTGACCACTTCCAGCGAAGAAGGCGCGTCTTCGAGCAAAGCAAGCGGCGGCAACGGCGAATCGGGAAGGTCCTGGAACAGGGGCTTCTGCTTTTCCTTGACCACGCGCTCCGACTTCGCCACTTCCAGCGCGGCCGGCACCACCATGACCGGCTCGCGGTCGTCGATCGTCCCGCGCGCGGCTTCGACGATGTGCTCTCGCTCCTCGAACGCCGCATCGCCGATCACGCGATCGCGCTGTGCTTCACGCCTTCGCCGAGCCCAGGCCAGCGCTCGTTCGATGCCGCCACCAATGCGCTCCATCAGTCGGAGCCACGACATGCCCGTGAGGAGCGACCAGCCGATCCCGAACAGTGCAATGAGCAAGAGTGTTGCGCCATTGAAACCAAGCGCATGCGACAAACCTTGGCCGATCACGTCTCCCAGGGCTCCGCCGGGCGCGTTGGGTAACAGCGCCGGTAGCCGATAGAGACGCAATGCTTCGAGCGATGCGCTTGCCAGCAGCACGAGCGCGAATCCGGGTATCGCGAGCCACGGATGATGACGTTCGACGCTTTCATGCGTCAGCCGCCGGTATCCCGAGACAACCGCAACGATGCCGGCAATCACCCACCACCAAGCCGATACACCGAACAGGTAGAGCAACAGATCGGCTACCCACGCGCCCACTACCCCGCCCTTGTTGTGCGGTGGAGCGCCGACCCCCGAAAACGACCACCCGGCATCGGCCTTGTTGTAGGTCGCCAGGATCAGCGCCAGGTAGATGAAGCCTACGACGACCAAAAACCACCAGGACTCGCGCAGCAAGCGCACAAGGCGGGGCGAGACGGTCGATTCCGCCGCTCGCGTCCGTGCCGGCGCGGCGGGCTGGCGGCGGCCGACAGGAGGCTGCTTGTTTCTATTTACAATCATTGCGTTATGATGCACATTTAAACTGATTCCGAACCATAATACGCTGCCGCGCGATGCGATGCAAAGACATCGAGCCGCGAAAGTTGCGTCAGGCGTTTCGTCCTGCCGAGAAGTGCCTTACGCCCGGCGAGCGCGCGGTCCGCGGCCGGCCCAGCCATGGCGGTTCGATTCCCCAAGATGCGCGCAAATTGCAAACGCGCTGCGCCGACCGCATATGCGGGTAGTCGCCTCATCGAGTAACGAAACGAGGCGCACTTCGTTTCCATTAGAATCCCGAGCATCCTTCGAGGAACGCGACAACGATGAGCACGAAGCATCACCGGCTGTTGATTCTCGGCTCCGGGCCGGCCGGATTCTCGGCCGCAGTATACGCCGCGAGAGCGAACCTGAAGCCCGTGCTGATCACGGGTCTCGCGCAAGGCGGCCAGCTGATGACGACCACGGACGTCGACAACTGGCCCGCGGATGCGGATGGCGTTCAGGGCCCCGATCTGATGACGCGATTCCAGAAGCACGCCGAGCGCTTCGATACCGAAATCAT
>OCZU010000820.1_pt1 | contig 20908 bp, 19 predicted proteins | sample 1539001 | NCBI WGS metagenome assembly OCZU01 (sample SAMEA3539306, study PRJEB22396) | soil metagenome | biome: tundra; feature: field; material: soil | place: USA | collected 2010-05 | depth 0.15 m | reverse complement strand
TTGCCTTTCCGGTGAGCAGGCTGACTCGGGCGTCGTGGCCGCTTTCCGAGAGGTTATAGCTGACCTTGAGGTGGTCTTCCCGCCCGCAAAGTTCTGAGGCTATCCGCGCGGAGAAGTCATCGGAAAGAGCAAGGAAAATCTTCGTGCGAAAAGTTTGCAAGAGCGTGCGCCAAGTGTCGCCGGGAAGTGCTGACTTGAGTGAGCTGATGCTCTGCGTCGCGATGATGGGGATGCACTTGGGTTGGCGCGAGAGGCTGAAAAATTTCTCGTCGCCCGTGGGGTCGCTCTCGCCCACAGTTGCGAAGTGTTGGTACTCATCGCAGAGGAAAAGCACTTGCCGAAAATACTGCTCGGGGTGGGCCTCGATGTGAGGAACGCGGTTCAAAACGGCGCGCTCGAAATCGAGCTTCATCATGATGCCCAGGGCTTTGGCGATTCCAGGGTTCATGCCAATGGGAAAGTTGAGAGCGCAGACGTTGCCATTTTCGATGAGCCAGGAGAACGAAGGGAGCGGCTTGCCATACATATTATTAATGTTCTTCGCCGGGTCGTAGCATTCCTTCTTCGGACAGAAGATTCTCTTCACACGGGGATTCGAGTCGAACAACGAAAGGAAAACGGAAATGCCTTCGACAATCGACGTTCGCAGCTTGGGTTCGATGCGGCTCCAGTCATCGTTGTACCAGCGCTTGATGGCTTCCAGTTTTTCGAGCTTGTCGGGATCGGCTTGAGAGGGGTTGAGAACGGTCTTAGACTCCGAGGCGATTCCCCTGTTTTGCAGTGTCTCGCGGAGTTGCGTGGTGGCCGGGGCCAGATACCGGTCTTCTTTCGGATCGTGAATGAATCCAAGTCCGACGAGGTCCGCCGTGCGCTCTCCGTAGACATCCGGCTTGATGGCAACGTAATGACGGCCCATGAGGATCTCTTCGGCCTCGGCAATACGCGCTTCGAGCGTGGGTGGAGAAATGGCGCACAGATAGACATCGAAGAGGGTGACGTAGTCGTAGGCGATCTTGTGAAGGAGGATGAGAAAGTTCACCAGATTTGTGTACGCCTGTTGCCAGAACGGTTCTTTGCCGCGGCCAAAGAGATTATTCAAAAGCGCGGCGATGCTGTAGGCCAATTCGTAGGCGTCGAGATCGCTCTGGAGGGGGTTGTAGCGGTATTCGGAATCGAGACTGACTTCGATGTAATCCTCGCTCCTGCCGTGGCGGTCGAGTATGTCTTTCACCTTGTGGCAGAAGTCGCCTTTGACTTCCAGGATCAGGCCGCCGATTCGCTTGTCTTTCTCGGCGGCTTTGTAAGCAAGAACCTGCTCGGCGAACGGATACATGCAGCAACTGGTTTTGCCGGTGCCGATCGCCCCGAAAATGGCGATTCCGGTGAATAGTCCCCGTTCAGGAATGGTGAGCCATCGGGGAGCCTCGGCGGGCACGGGTTTGCGTGGGTTATGCACTTCGCCGACGACGAGGAAGAGTGCGTCCCTTTTGCCAGGTTCTGGGTAGTGCAGAAGACGCCCTGGCGAGATGCGTCGGCGCACCTTTAACGCGAAGATATAGACGCCTGAAAGCAGGGTCGAAAAGGCTATGTAGGGCGTGGTGAAAAGGATGGTGTTGTAGAGGTACTTGAAGCTAAGAAACGCATGGGGAGCGCGGATGGAGATGACGAGCAGGAAGAGCTGGTCTTCCGGGAACGGATGCGTGTAATAAAGATAGGCTCCAGAGCCCATCGCAAGCACCGCCGCAACAAAACCGCGCGAATGAAGAATCCTTTGGATCACGCCCTTGCTCCTGTATTCGTGGCTTATGTCTTGCCGGTGCCAGATGGCGCGGTGTGCCGCTCGGCGCGCCACTTGCGATAGTCCGGGTCACGCGAGAGAACTTTCTTCAGGACGGCGTTGACGACGTGGTCGGCAGTGCTCTCAATGAATCTGGCGTAATCTTCGAGAAGTTCGTTCACGGGTTCCTCAAGTTTGACTTGCCGGGTTGTGATCCCCGGCGCTTTCTTGATGACAGGCATGGTGTGCCTCCTTCGGTGATTTGTGTTTTCAAGTCTTGTGGCCGCCGTGGAAAAAACGTCAGGCACGGAAGTTTGTGCCGGAGGGCGGGAGCGACCCCACGGTATTTTTGGGCGGCTGAAAGCCGAAAAAGTGGGGTCGCTCCCGCCTGATTTGACGTTTTTTCCACGGCTTGTTTCGCGCTTCGCATGTGTCCATGTCTTTCCTCTTCAGCGTTTTGGGACTGCGCTAGGGTGAAGAAGTCGGCAGTCAAAAAAGTGCAGCGTGCAGTTCTTACCTTCTTCACTTGTTTTCGGCGGAGCCATCAGCAGAGCCACTGGTTTGCAGCAAATAGGTGTCAAAGCCCACGCGTCTGGTTCGGTCATTGGTAGTGAACTGCTGCCGGATCATTGACTCCGTGATCCGCTCGTTCTTCCAGTCCCGATACAGCCCCTCGAAGCGATCACCGCTGAATCGTTTCCGAGCTTCATTGCGAAAGATCAGGTCTGCATCGGTTACTGCTGCGTACTGCTTTTCATCCCACGCACGCCGCACGCGGAAGTAACGGATCAGATCGCCCGCGATGTCGGATTCGAGCGGAGTTTTCACAAGCGCATGGAAGATTTCCGTTGCCTTCTCGAACGAGGAATTTGTGCGCGAAACGTACAGGAATCGAAAGCCAGAAAGCTGGCGAAAGAGCGGCAAATATGCCTCCAGATGATGGATAAAATCGGCAAACGCTGCCTCCCCCTCCTGAACATATGTGAACGTCACCACAGGGGAGGCGGAAGACGCCTCGGGCTCGGAAAACATCGGGAACTTGTCCACGAAGTGCCGCACCGTTGGACGCGACCCCGGACGGCCGACGTAGAGCCGGGCGGGAAGTACGTGTTTGTCGATGCCCAGAGCGCCACAGAAGAAACGAATCTTCTCGGGCTCCGTTTCGAGGTAGCAGTATGCTTGGTTCTCAAGGACAAAATCGAGAATGGCAATGCGCTTCCGAATGAAATCCATTGCATGATCGCGCCGGTTGCGAAGATTCTCGCGTTCCATCTGGCGGTATAGCCGCCGGGAAAAGAGATGGTAGACCACGCCGCTCTTCGGAAAGCGGTCGATGCGGACGTGTTTGCGCTCCTGGAGTTTGTGCCAGAACGCGGTCGTTCGCTTGCCCCAGTGAGCACCCGTGAAAGCGAGGAATTGACGCGCCTGAAAGTATCCCGAATGCGTTGCCACGATGTAGAGGAAGCGCGCTTCTTCTTCGGTGTAGCCGAAAGCTTTCAAGGCATCGAGATGGGCGGCGGAAATGTTCATAGCGCCAGGATTCTTCCGGTGATGTCGTGATTGTCCAGAACGCGGCGCAAGCGGGGCGCGTCTTCTGAGTGGCTGTATATGGCGAAGCCTGCTTTGGCTTTCTCGGCAAGACCTTGTGGGCGGTAGTGCAGTGTCGCGAGTTCCATATCTTTCTGCCGTAGTTCAAGGTCGGCCGTCTCATACTCGATGCGTATGTCGGGTACGGGAATCTTGCCGTCCACGGTGCGGAGGCCATGCCGTTCTGCGATCCTTTCCTTCGCATCCGGGTTGTCTTTCTCGGCTTCAAGCTTGGCGAGGTCGCGGTTCAAATCGCGCTTGAGTTCGTAGTCGAGAACAACGCGCACGGGCCTGCCGCCTTCGCGTTCGATTCGCTCTGCTTCCTTGTGATAAACGCGGTACAGATCGGCATCGTGTTTGGCTTCGCGCGGCTTTGCGATTCCGTCGTAGATTGCCTGGTCTTCTGGGAGATGATTGGTTGCTCTCAAAATCTTCTTCCCTGATTTCGTTAAGGCGGCCACACGGAGCGTCTTCTTCCCTGAAATTTCGAGCGTCTTCTCTGCGACCAATCCCTGCCCTTCAAGCCGCCGGATGTCGCGCTCCATCCGGGCGGTGTCGCCGTCGTAGTCGTGCTTTACCAGGTCAGCGGGCGCGACAATGCGGAACCTACCGAGTTCGGCGAGAGTTCGGACTTCGGATTCCCGCAAGAGATAAGCGCGATCCCGAAGGTAGTACGCGCGCGGAGAGTCGAGGCGCTCCGGTTTCAAAGAATTCCGGTTACGCGTTTCCGGATGCTCGGTCTGGCGGGCATCCTCAGATCCTCTGCTCGGTCGCCCTTCAGACGGTGTCGTACCGCGATCCCGGACGGGGCTCTCCGGTGTTGTCTGCCGGGTGTCCTGCGGTTCGTATGAAAAGTCGCGCGACATTTCAGTTTGACTCCTCGTCGCTTGTGGGCGCGGGCATCTCCGCTTGGCCCACGTTGAACTGCTTGTCCAGATGCGCGAGCTTCCGCCCCGTGTCCTTCAGGAAGAACCTGCGGTTGAGCGCGAGAGCGGCGGCGAAAACATTCAGGAAGAGAACGACGACGGACACAAGAATGACCGAACCGTATTCGCGGAAGAGGATGCTCTTATAGGGCGCCATGAACTTCAATTGGTCGAGCAGCCAGAAGCCGTATCCAAGCAGAAGAGCAATCGTCAGGATGAGGGCGTTGGCGATCATGGTTTCGTCTCACGATGAGAAAGCTGTGAGCAGAGATTCGATGAGGGAGTTGTCGCCGGACGGTGGGGAACAACACTGTGGGGGCGAAGGAAGAACTGGTCGGTTGGTGCGATTGCCTCGATAATCCTTGGGGCACACTTGGAGCCCATGCTCCCTCCAATGGGTTTCACCCTGCGCGCCCCCCAACAGGGCGGTCGTCGAGCGGCGGGCGATGCCGGACGGCGTTAAGTAGGGGTCCGATGCCGCTAGGCTCGCGGGGAGAATCCGCCAAGAACTCCCCTCTGTAGACTAAGAGGCCTTCAGAGAGGAAAAAGTCAGAAATAATTTTGGATGGTACCTGTCATTCGCCTTCGGTTTCAATAACATAGGTGGTTTGCCATTCCGAGGAGTCTGGACCGATCTGACTGTTGGCGAACCACAGCCGCAGGATGTGACGCGCCGTCAGGGAAGGGCAAATCCTTAATCCTCAATGCGATTCGGGCAGGGAATATTGGCCGTACGGAATCTTTGCGGAGTACAGGTCCAGGCGCACGGTTTGGACAGGAAGGGCATTAAAGAGAAACAAAAGGAAAACAATTACGACTAGCTGGATCGGAATCGGGCCTCGCTATACTTGCGATCACTCAAGCACGATTGAGCATTCAGGATGTTCCAAACACATGTGGCTCGGGTTAGGATAGGAGCGCAGTGAAGCGACTTTATGGACGACTCCAAGGAAAAGCTGAAATCGTACGTCGTCATGACAAGGTATGTCGCGCGGCGGGCTGGCAACTGGGACTCCTCCCTTGTGCCTGTGGGTGAATATCAAACCCGCGCCGAGGCGGCGAAAACCGTAGCCCTAATGATGCCAACGAAACTTGCAAAGAGTTACAAACCCAAGGAAGGCTATGTTCTCGTGCAGATCCGCATTGAATTGTATCGGCGCACAGCGAAAGGCGACCACCGGCTCCCATGCTTGAGTTTCGACATGGAGTCAAGACGGGGGCGGCGCTACCCGATTGGGTGAAGCTGGATTTTGGCCGAGTCCTTTTAGTGCGGTTTTTTCGGGCCACTATAATTATATAATCTTAAAGTACACTAATTCTATAGGCAATGGAGCGAGGCGATGCTAGACGCCAGCAAGATTGGGCGACACCAAGTACAGAAGAAGCTGTGCCTTGGGGTGATCGCCGTCGCGACTTCTTTCTTCACTATATGCTGCGTTCTCCGGTTCAATTCTTCACTGAACGGCAAACTTTCTGGCCCGCCTCAATACATGCGCATCATCGCGGACGGCCTTGCTCATACCGTCGCCGGGGCGACCGGAGGCGAAAGCCCCGTCATCCTCATCCACAATGAGACATTGGACTGCCAATGGACGGACACTCCGACTGCCGGCGACCCCGCCGCGTTCTACTACGTGCTCCTTTATTCGGAAACCTACCGCGCCTTTTGCTTTGTGACCTACGTGGAAGCCTTTGCAGGAACCAACCCAACAATCTCAAGAACCCTTACTCCGAAGACGGGCCAGAACTATGGGCATCTGCTCACTGGCCCGGTCACCGTGGTTCCAGTGGCGCATGTCGCATTGCGTTTCCCGGAGTCCTATCTTTCACTCCTGCATTGGAGGGCAAAGGCCGATCCGGCACAAATTGAGAGTCTTGCACCGGCCCAGTTTGTCCGATCTCGATCTCTGTCGTTCCGTCATGATGACTTGAATCTGTCGCTCAATTTCATAGAACTCCGCGCGGCCGTGGGCCATAGGCATGTCATTGTAAACATCGTTCTCGATACTTTCTGTTTGATGTTCCTTCTGTTGGTTCTTGGATCGGCTGGCAGGATAGGATTTCTATATTTTCGCTTCCGCGAGGAGTACAGCACGTACTGTTCAACCCTAAGTCTTGCTTCATTTCTCCGCAAGAACTTAGAAACGACTATGAAGCGGTCACAAGAAGACTACCAGCGTCAACATCAGGAAGCGATGGAAGAACTCCGAGCGACGAGCCTGTTTAACCGTTCCAAAGAAACAGTACGAAAACGGCTAGAAGGGTTGCTGGATGTCCTAGAAGAGGAACCTCAACAGCGGCGAGTTCGAGAGAGTCTTGCCCAATCAGACTTGGAAAATATGAGAAGCGTGTTGCAAGAACTCGAATTGCACTTCGCACGCAAGGCGCCGGAAGAGCGGCTCACCCTGCTTCTCGATTCCGTAAGGGAATTCTGCACCACTGAAGAATTCGAGACGAACCGAGCAGAGGCCTTTGACATTCTTGCGCACTTTGATTTCCGGCAAGCCAGAGCATTTATCGTGCGAAGGCACGACGAGTTGCGGAATCGGTTAAAAACACGCGAAGATGAACAGATCGCGCGAACTCCATCCCAGGCTGGGCAGTAGACTAATTGTTTCTTGAATATCGGCTCAAGAATTATCGTTTTTGATAAAAGATAAATTCCTATAATTAGAGTTGACTTTGAACGCCGTGTTGGACAATTATTTATTTCCTCAGTAGATAGGATCTACACTATACCGTAGCCGACATTATATCTCGGACGTCCAAGATGACATTAACGGAGAGTCATCGGAAGCAGCTTGGTACAAACGACGCGTCGCGATCGTTTGATTCGGTGATTGGCGGTTACCGATGGGCACTCATCGTCAGCCATGCAGTCGTGCTCGTGCACTTTTGGCGCAATGATATTCTGACAGTCCTTACGAAGGACGTAGAACCGCTGTGCTGGCCGTACTTCCAGAACTGTGGTCGAATCCGGTTCGACACGACGGCTTCCATTACGGTTTTGATGCTTATTCAGGCCTTCTTGATCATTGTGGCCACCTTCACACTTGCCACGAGGTGCTACCGCGCGTTTTGGGTCACGATGGTTGGTCTGAACTTGTACCTTTTCGCAATCATCTCACTAGATTATCGTCTGCGGGGAAACCAGTTCTACATGTTGCTTTGGTTGAACGCAGTCTTCCTGTTCTGGCCTTCTAAACGTTGGGGGATTCCGTTGATTCTGATGTCGTTCTACTTTTGGGCCGGGACACTCAAACTTAACTATGAATGGCTGTCGGGTGCCGTTCTTTATCGCAGTCTGTACATTCTTCCGACGCGATTCGCGTGGGTGGCGTGCGGGTACGTGGTGATCTTGGAAATGATCTTGATCTGGGGTCTGTTGTCGAAACGCGCGTGGGTCCGGTGGCTGGCACTTGGCCAACTCGCGTTGTTTCATGCGGAATCGGTCAGTCAAATCCATTGGTTCTACCCGCTCCTTATGGCGGCGCTCCTGTTCTGGTTCGTAATTGATTGGACGGCACCCGTAAGTCCACGGACCGTGACATTAGCCAATCTATGGCGGGGACGGGCACCTCGATCTGCATACGTATTGCTTGCCATATTTGCGAGCTTCCAATTAGTACCGTATTTTTATCATGGCAACAAGGCGCTTACCGGACAGGGCCGGGTTTTCGCTTTGGATATGCTTGAAGCGCGGCAGGTGTGTGACGCGCATGCGCTTGTTCACTACACGGATCGCACCTCGGACGATGTTGACCTTCTCTTGCGTGGACTGCCTCCCCGAAAGATTTGTGATCCTATCATCTATTACGATCGCGTGACGAATTTGTGCCGTTTCCACGCAGCCGATCCGGAATTCGTGGATGCGGATTTCGTGATGCACGCAAAATTCACTACGGACGGTTCGATGACAACCATTGTCGATCAGGCGAATTTTTGCAGCCAACATGAGACGTACAAACTGTTTTCGAATAACAGTTGGATGAGATGATTGGCGCTGAGGTTGGGCGCGATACGATCTATGCAACCGTCAGCGATGAGAAGGGAGAAACCTCCTATGAACAATTTGCGGCACCGACAATTTCATCCAAATCCCTTTTCGAATTCTGGGCGTTTGACTAACCGACGAGCATTCAGATGATAATTTCAGGATTGCGTTTGAAGGAATTACGAAGCATACGCAGACTCGTTATGGTGATCGGTTTGGTGCAATTAGCGACCGCCTCAGGTTGCAGTCAACAGTCAGATCGCACGAGTGAAGTCGCCCCACCGGCGGCCGCATATGAACTATTCTCAAACCTGGGTTCGCTTCATCATCCAATAGCAACAGTAAACGCTAATGCACAAAAGTTCTTTGACCAAGGCCTGACGCTCGTCTATGCATTCAATTTCCAAGAGGCGGCTCGTTCGTTTCGTCATGCCTCGCAGCTCGATCCACGTGCGGCCATGACATACTGGGGAACAGCTCTAGCGTCGGGGCCGAATTACAACTTGCCCAATATTGGACATGATAGAGAACAGTCAGCTTACGAAGCTATTCAAAAGGCTAAGGCGCTTGTCGCGGAAGGCCCCGAAAACGAGCGCGGTTATATTGATGCCCTTGCAGCACGCTTCACGAGCGCGCCTAATTTCGATTCGGAAAAGCTTGACCGGGCATACGCCACGGCAATGGGAAACTGGAGCAGCAGCCATCCAGACGATCCCGATGCTAAAACGCTTTACGCGGCCAGCTTGATGGACCTTCATCCTAAACAGTTATGGACGAACGATGGTAGGCCGAATGAAGACACTCCGAAAATTGTTGCTGTGCTCGAGGGTGTTTTAGAGCGCTGGCCGGATCATATTGGTGCGAATCATTATTATGTCCATGCGATGGAGGCTTCTCCTTTCCCAGAACGCGCTCTACCAAGCGCTCGGCGACTGGAAACGCTAGTGCCCGCCGCCGGACATCTCATCCATATGGCGGCCCACATTTTCGCTCGTACAGGAGATTATTCCGGAGCAGTGAGAAGCACGTTGGCAGCTGCCAAGATTGACCAAGAGTATTTGAGGAACCACTCATCAAACACTACTTATGCGCTCGGCTATGCGGAGCACAACCTTTTGTTCCTTTCAGCCGTGGCGTCCACACAAGGCAACTTCGATGTCGCGTATAAAACCTCCAAAGATCTCGAATCTCAAGCATTTGCTACGCTTACAAATACCCCCCCAGCAGAAAGTTTTACTCCTGCACCGTTATTTGTATTGTTGCGGTTCGCGCGGTGGAATGAATTGCTTTTGCTGCCTGAACCAGAAAAAAACCTTCAAGGTTTGACTTTCTATTGGCGATACGCTCGAGGTTGCGCCTTCGCAGCTAAGGGACAGGCTGAAAGCGCCATAAAAGAACGCGATCAAATGGAAGAAATCTACAAGCGTCTTCCTTTAGGCCGGGCTTTTGGAATGTTACCGAATGACTGGGCTGCCTTACACGAGATGGCCACTTACTCACTTGAAGCGCGAATTATGGCCGCTAGGGGCGATCTGGCAGACGCGATCAGGCAATGGCGAGCGGCTGTTGCGGCGGAGGACCGAATGCACTATCACGAGCCACCCGATTGGTACTTTCCAATGCGGGAATCTTTGGGCGCCGCGCTGTTGAGGAACGGACAATTACCAGAAGCTGAACAGGTCTTCAGAAAAGACTTGTCCCAGAATCCATCCAATCCGCGCACTCTATTTGGACTTGATAAGACGCTGGAAGCGGAGGGTAGAAAAATTGATGCAGATCACTTTCGCCAATTGTTTGATCTGGTTTGGAAAGGTGACAAGAACCAACTGCGTATAGAAGATTTCTAGATGATCAGGAGCTTTCAGATCGGCATCCCAGACCGGTGCGTTCCGATTTGAAGGGGCTCAACACTCCGGGAGGCTATGCTCGAAGCATCTGAAACTCGACTTACTCGACGAGAATGGTTGTCAAAGACCATCCTAGCGAGCGGGTCTTTGCTGTCGGGCTTCGGATTGCTTGGTTGTCATTCGTCCGTTCCGGCGGTGAATGAGGATTCCTTTGCCGGAGGGAGGCTTATTGGCAACGTCGGGTTTGCAAATGAAAGCGATATCCCGCTGGACACACCATTGTGGACGGAACTGGATGGACGCTTGTACAGCGATCTTTCCACGCTCACGTCGAGTGATGTAGTTACACCGACCGAGAAGTTCTACATTCGGACACGATCGTCGCAACTACTTCATTCTCCGGAATCTTGGTCGATTCGGATCAAGGGCTTTGCGCGACCATTGAATCTAGATGTAAAAGAAATCACCAGAGAATCCAAGCCACTGGGTTTGCACCTGATGGAGTGTGCTGGCAATTCGCGATTCGGACATTTTGGTCTGCTTAGTGTTGCCGATTGGGTGGGCGTCCCGCTATTGAGTGTTTTACAGAGGGACTCGTCCAGAAATGAAACCTTGCGAATCCAAATTTCGGGGTTCGACAGTTACAGGACAAAATCGGCCACTTCGATCCCTGGCGCGAGTTGGATATTTTCTTGGCAAGATATCTATTCGTCAGGGGCATTCTTGGCGACTGGAATGAATGGCAAGCCATTGGTCGCGGATCATGGTGCGCCAGTCCGTCTAGTTGTTCCAGGCTGGTATGGTTGCACATGTATTAAATGGATTGATGAGATGACAACTGTGGACGCGAATGCTGCCGCTACGTCCCAGATGCAAGAGTATGCAACCAGAACTCACCAAAAGGGAATTCCAACCTTTGCGCGTGATTATGAGCCTGCGATGATAGATGCGGCTGCTATGCCGATTCGCGTCGAGAAATGGGTAGTCAACGGCCGAATTAAATACCGTATCGTTGGTATTGTTTGGGGTGGGTCAGGAACCGTAAGGTCCCTCAACATCCAAGTTAACGGACAAGATCACGTTCCAGTCGAGAAAATGTACACCGCTGAAAGACGGTCCTGGGCAATGTGGACACACTCGTGGACGCCACAAAAGGCGGGCCTGTACGCGATCCGGCTGATGATCGGGGACCCGAGAGTTCGAACACGACGATTAGATTCGGGATTTTACACTCGTACAGTGCAGATTGCTGAGGTGTAGAGTTTTTTGGCAGACGTATTGATGCGGACTCTATATGCGTTTGAACGTTCAAGAATAGGCGGTCCTATGCAACGAATTAAGTTTTTGCGACGCAAACTGTAATTCGCGAAAATGTAGCAAGATTAGAATTCCTTACTTGAATTTGCTCTTTGTGGATCTTATGCCAGTGAAACTGCCCCGAGTAGTTGCGACGGTTGGGGTCGCCTCGCCTGTCCACGAAAACCCACTGCAAAGCAATATACGTTTACAAATAGCAATTCCTGTGTAGTGTTCGGAGTTGAACTTAACAACTAGCAGATATAGAGTCCTCGCGTTCAGCGCATTTCAGAGGAACGTTCAACATAAGGAGATTGCGAAAAATGGGACTCTTGAAAGGACGCGTAATTCGCCTAACGGTTATGTTTCTCGGAGGCGTATGTATGACGGCTGCGTTACTTCTCCCTGCCTCCGTTCAGGGTAGTGGCTGTAAGCAGATGTCTCATTGCACTTACTACGACAGCGGTGGCACTGGCCATGGGGGAGAGTGCGAAGACGGCAGTCCATGCCAATGCGATTGGGCCGGGCAAACGCAGGACCAATTAGCTTGCAACAGCAGTGAGTATTGTTAACGTTATTTTGACGTTGTCTAAAACCGGGGTGTCGCTGTCTTGTATGGAAGCATGTGGATGGATGCTGCGCAGACACCGCTGAGGGCGTCTGTGCGATATTGGTGCCTTACTTAACTTGAATATCGCGTCGACCTGTGTAGCGACGCCTTAAACAAGCGACTTGTCTTTAGTCATGTTCGACAGACGGCTGACGCGGTCATCCGACACACCCAAGGATGCGCTGCCTCATGTCACCATTTACGAATCTTCCGAACGTCTTCGTGGTGATTTTTGTAATCACCGGTGTCTGTGAGTCGCGTCTTTTTCAATAGCGACACGGCCTTGCGAGCGCGCGACCTTCATCCATCTCGATTCCGCCGCGACCATTGGATCCAAGGCTGGCAGGAACGCAACATGCAATTATTGCTGAATGCATGAACACGATCATCTGAGCGTAATGCGCCCGAATTGGTACGGCAATCCTAGTTTACAAATAGCAATGCGTGCGTACTGTTCGCAGTTGACTGTCAATGTTGGCAAATATAAAGTCGCCGCACTCGGCGCAGTCCACAGAGCGCCCAACAAAGGAGACTGGCAATGCAAAGAATACTGAAAGGACGCGTAATTCGTCTAACGGTCATGTTTCTCGGAGGCGTATGTATGACGGCTGCGTTACTTCTTCCTGCCTCCGGTCAGGGCGTGGGCTGCACAAATCAAACGGACTGCACGTTTCAAAGCGGCGGCACAGGTTCCAAGGGGAAGTGCGGTGGCGATTCGAAATCGTGCAACGGTACGTGCTGCCCCTCAGGGGGAGGCGATTGCCAGACGCAATCCGCGTGCAGTAGCAGCGAATATTGCTAGCGCTTATGATTCTGTCTGAGGCCGAGATATTTTCGGTTCGTTTCGGATATAAGACGCTTTGCAGTGTTCTCGATACCAGTGATGCTTAACAAATCTATTCTTACGTCGTTATGCGTACTCCTGCTACTTGCAGGAGTCACGCGACTAGCCATTATCGACCGAGAGGGGTTGCGATTGTACCGCTTCAATCGCAACGTAGGTGCTTTGGTACCTACTTTCGGTAGTCTTGAAGGGATCAACGTGAGAGGCGACACGGAAGCGCCCAAATTCAGCGATGGGGGCCATTTGCTGGTGTTTGCTATTCATCACGAGCGCGGGGCCATAGACGTTAAGTTTTGGAACGACGTAATCCATCTGGTAAAAGCAACGAGGCAAGAGACATCCGAATCAATGGAGTATTGGGGGATTTGCGACGCTGGGGCTGAATGCAACGGGTTTCAGTCGGTCGCGAGTTTCACCATCCTTGGATACCTTGATCCGCTTGAGATGCGCGTTGTCGCTGACGCGGATGCCAGAGGTGAGGCTCTTTTGTACGATCATCTCAGAAGGCTCAAAGCCCAGCTAGTCCGCGGCCCCGACCCCACGGTCGAGGCTAATTTAGTGTTGCAGAGAGCGAAATGAGGTTGCGCCTCATTGGCAAGAGAATTGGTCAAATTGCGATCGCCCTACTGATTTTGGCCAGCGCGGCGGAGTTGGGATTTTATCTCTACGTCCACAGTGGCAACAGCCTATATAGCACTCGTGACCTATTTCCCATGCCCTCCGGCTATCTGTTGGACAAACGCTTTATGGCAGCGACCGCCGCGCCATGCTACATTCTCAGGATATCGTCTGACGACTGTCCGTTCTGCCGGCAGGATCAGGTTCGGTACATCCAACTTGTCCAGAAAGCGCAGAGCATCGGCTGCAAGGCGGCTGTCCTGGCACCCACTGTCGGACAAATGAAGCGACAGGAAGCTGGAGAAATTCCACAACTTCAGTACATCGACATGGAAATGGGCCGCGCACTGAAGCCATTTATCACGCCGGAAACGCTTCTACTAGATGCCAAAGGCCGTTTGAAGTGGCAGCGAGTCGGCGCCATGGATGACCGTTCATTAGCTCTTGCGCTTCGTGCATTGGAAATGATTCGTTGAAGGATAGATGCGACCGGAATTACTCGCATACGATGTGGCCAGCTCAACGCGACGCCTTTGGCGTCACCCGCGTAATTTCTTGCTCCTCTTTTTCATGCTGTCCATTAGTGTAGGAAGCCTCACGGGAGTATTTGATCTTGCGTACGAAACATTGCATGGTCGGGTACCCTATCAACAACCCGACAGAATTGCTATGGCGGACAGCACAACGAGTGGCCTTCTATTTAGCCCCTATAACCATCAGCCCAACCCACGTTTGGACGCCATTTTCGAGAGCGGGGCGCAGTACAGCTATCTATCGGCAAATTTAGGGTCCGGGCCGAACGCCAAGCCGATTCTAATTGGAATGGTGACGCCCCTTTTCTTTTCAACATTGGGCGTGAAAGTATCCATCGGCCATGACTTTTCGCGGACTGACCAACCTCCCGCGCCAGGCTCACGGATCCCTTGGTTGCCAATTGTCGTTAGCCACGACCTTTGGCTAAGCTATTTTGGCGGGAGTCAGGACATACTGGACCATTTCATTACCCTCAGCATTTACCCACACAATTTTGAAGTGATTGGAGTGGCGCCGCCTGGCGTAAGCTTTCCGCCGGGCGTTGACGCTTGGGTCCCACCTCACCTGATTTCGACGTCAATGGTTCAAACCGCAAACGTGCCGAACAATGCGCAAGGCACAATCGGCTTATTGCGGCCGGGCCTAACTATCGCCACAGTGACGGACACCATACGGAAATGGCCGCAACATTCCCGCATGTGGAGCGCGGCGTGGGGAAAGGTCCCAAATTGGCGTTTGATTTCGTTGCGTGAGTTTTTGGGAGGCAAGTTCTACCGACTTGGACCTGTCCTGTGGTTGGCAACGATCCTTTTCCTAGCACTCACGATCGCGGCGGCGGTCGGTATTTTTCAGATCGAGCTTCAGGCGCGCACGCCGGAATTCAATATACGAGGAATATTGGGTGCCACTCCGGGCCGATTGTTTCGATCCCTGACCGTTGAGACGGTTTTGGTTCTCGTTCCGGTGCTGGTCGCAAGTTTCTTCGTCAGGTTCAGCCTGATCCGCGTGACTGCGAGCTATCTCCGACTGGACCGGCCGAACCTGGGCTGGATGGACCTGGCCATGGGAGCAGGCGCCGTTGCGATGGTCTTTGTCGCCGCTGCGTATTGCCAAGCAAGGAGCTTACGGCTATTCGCTGCCAAAGGTTACGTCAAGCTCCGCGGTGTCTCGAAGTCGTCTTTTCCGGTGCAGATTATTCCCGCTACGCTCATATTAATAACTGCCGTCATGCTTATCCGGAGCGCATACAACCTAATGCGAATCGATCCCGGTGTACAATCTGATAACGCATTTGTCTGCGAAATCGCTTTTCCTTTTGATACTGATGAGCTAACTTTCTCTACGTCGGCGAAATCAGAGGTGAATTCGCATATTTCTCTGATTCTGCAGCAACTGAAGGCCGAACCCGGCGTGGTTGACACCGGCGTAATCAGCATCGCCCCATATAGAGGCTACTCGGCGTTGCCTATGAATACCTACTACTCTACGACACCTTCTGTTCTGGGTGGTCGCGGTTGGCCCACCGAAGCCAATGTCATCAAAGAGACGCTGGCGAGAGACACGACTGCCGGCGCAATATCCGCGCTCGGGATGAGAATCTTATACGGGCAAAGTTTCACTAACGATGGTCTTGGCGCTACAAATCAAGGCACAGTTATCGTGAATCTGACGCTGGCAGAGTATTTGGGGGGCGGTCCAAAAGCGCTGGGCCAATATATCCAACAATTCCCGGGTGTGCCACCCGAGCAAATTATTGGCATTGTTAACAATGTACACGAAGAGGATCTTTCCTCACCCAGTCGCCCTACTGTTTACTATTCGTTTAATGAATATCCGAGAGCTGATATCGATCTAGTCGTACGCACCCGTCCATCTGTCCCAATCCGGGATGTCTACCAGTTCATTCGCACATCCGTCCAATCAAACGCCCCGGGCGCCACGACTTCTCATTTCGCGCTCTTGAGTGAGATGGTCAGGTCTGCCAGAAAATTTACCAGTTATTCCGCCTACTTCTTGTTGGCGCTTGCCGTGCTGGCCGTTCTTATGTCGGGAATCTGCGCGTGGGCTAAGTCCATCAGTGAAATACAGCGCCGGCAGCATGAATTTGGGGTGCGTTTGGCACTGGGCGCACCGCTCGGTGATATCGTGCGGATGGTGGTATACAAGGATTTGAAGTTCACCGTGGTCGCTGCATTCGTCGGTGCCACATGTACCTGGTGGTTTTCTCAACTACTCAGCTATTTATTTTATGGCGTCAGAACTTCTGAACCTATGAGCTATGTCGTTGGCGTTAGCGCTATGACGGGTTACGTCGCGATCGTCGTAAGTTGGTCGATTTTCCGAGCAGTTCATCGCAACCCTCAGGAGTTGGTAAAGCCGCACCACTTTGTTTGAGATTCTTGAAAATATGGCTACCCATTTTCAACCCGAACTCAGCCAGCGGATCAGGCTACTTCCGAAACAGGAGAATGCCGTGAAGGAGTCAGATCGGCGAGCGCCGGAAAAGCTCGCACTATGGTTTGAGCGCTTAGTCTCGTTGTTCATTCGTAAATCAGCTGCGAAGATTCTTCTTTGGACAGGCATGGCCGTCGCGACGAGCTGCATAGCTGTCTCATGCGCGGTCAATAATTCAGTTCTGGGGGCGCATTGCACGGGTGCATCTTGCACTTACTTCGATAACGGTCAATCACTCCCCGGCATCTGCGGCAGTAAGAAAGGAGATGACAAACAGTGCTATTGTTTCGACAAGAAAGATAAGAAACGGGGCCAGGAACAAATTGGATGTTCCGCTAAGTGATTGGTAGTGCAGGTTGTTACCCATCCTCTAGAATTCTTCAATGAAAATTCTCGTGCGGTATTCCTTGGGACCACATCCAAAAACCATCTTAAACACGCGGTCAAGCTGGGTGACGTAATTAAAGCCGACAGCGGTTGCGATCTCTTTTACGCGCAGGGACGTCTCCCGAAGCAATCTTTCTGCGGCCTGAGCCCTTACCCTAGAGACGTAGACTGGAAGGCCGATGCCGACTTCCCGCTTGAAAATACGGCAAAGGTGAGACTTGGTAAGTCCCAGTCGCTGACCCACCACGTCAAGGTTTAACTGTTGAGTGGCGTAATCCGAGTTAATGATGGCTATGGCCCGGGCGACGCGAAAATTCAAGGAAGCGGATTTTGAGATGAAAGGGAACACACTCGACTGAACATCAGAAACAAGGCTGGCAGCTTCGCCACTACGTCGTGCCGCAGTTGAATTCCTTGGGGGTGCCTCGACTGAAGATTCCGATGCGCTGCGTACACGCTCAGGGTTGCGCATTCGACGTGCTCCCGGCTGGGAATCGCTAGGATTGTATGCACTTAATCATACCAGTACTCACCATTGAAAGTCAATATTTAATAAATGTAATCAAAGTTCACTCCCGCGTTAGCTCGGACCGTCGTGCCGAAGATCATGACTCAGCGAATCGCGGGCATGTTCGACGAAACGTTAGTGCCTCTACTACGGGATACTCCGAGCTTCCTGAAAACATCTTCCTCACGAACCGGAGATAAATATCCTTCCCACGTTGACAGGACGCGGCCGTGTTGGTCTGCCAAGATAAGAGTCGGTGTCCCGTGCACACCCAACTCTGCAAAGTCTACTTGTCGAATATTACTTACATCAAGGCCCAAATCATGCAAGAAAGCCTGGCTTTGAATCACAGGTTGAGGCAGAACAAAGAGAGGATGAAATGTACCGCTTACATTCGACCGGAGCAAGTCACGATAGAACTCTGCACTCTTTTCACACCAATGACATCCAACTTGCAATGCCAAGATTAGCGTGACTCTGTTTGCATCCCATTCCGTCGGCGGGAGAACTGTTATGGTCTCGCCGACTCCGGGAAGTCCGACATTTGCCGTTGGCTCCGTCGATGGCAGCATGTCTCGCCTAATCCTAACTCCCAGAATTATCAACAATAGGACCAGCACAATGATGGTTATACTCTGACCAAAAGCTTTCGCGACTGGCCTCATGGCGACTCCTTGCCCACAAGAATCTGCTTGCGGCACTGCGACGTAATTGTATACTACAGATGGATATTTTAACATGTGCCAATTATAGTGTTTCACGCGGCGATGATTCATGCAGCGCACAACTGGGAAAGGATTTTGAAGCTAGAATTTGAAATTCCGTCCCGGCTTGTTTCGCGTAAGCCCTTCGAAACGCATTATTAGGACGATTCCCAGGACTAAGCGCGGAGTGCATGGCATTTTGGCTGATATATCCGTGCCTAAATGACACCCAATGCACGAAACTCCGCTGTGCCCCGAACCAAGTGCCAAGTTTATTGAAACCTATCGAATCTCGAAGTTTGTAATTAATCGCCATCCATTCATATGGGTACAAGATTGGGTACAGTTGAAGCGAAGAAGATTGGCTGTTCTCGGTTTGTAAGCGACGCCAAACAAACGAGATGGGTTTTCGAACTCGACGCCAAACAGTTGGCTACGAACCAGAAGGTCGGGAGTTCGAATCTCTCCAGGCGCACCACTCTTTTTCTTGCTTTACCATCAATAACTTAGAGCGCTAACCTCGACGCGATCTCCTTTTGTGAGCCTCACATCATCTCCGTGTTTGTCGGTAGGGAGCAATCCAAATACAAACCGTTGCCGAAACTCTTTGTAGTTCGAAGCAACTTGACAGCGTTTGTAGAAAACTCCTAGACTCTGTGCCTCGTGAAACATCCAAGCAGAGTTTTCATTCCGTTGTTAGCAATTCTTGCGGCTAGCGCTCTGGGGGTGTTTGGCCAGACCGCACAGCCCACCTTCGCGTTCAGTATTTCGATGCCGCAACCAATCAATCACAACCTCCACGTGACCTTCCGTAGCGAAGGGTTGAAAGGCGAGCTGCAAGATTTCAAAATGCCGGTGTGGTCGCCTGGGTTCTACGGGGTTGGCGACTACTCGAGGAACGTGTCAAATTTTCGAGCGGAAGATGGTGCGAAGCATGCGCTGCCGTGGGAAAAGGTAACCAAGGACACGTGGCGAGTGGCAGCAGGAGACGCGCATGCGATCGTGCTGAACTACGACGTTTACGGAGCGACGTCTTTCGCGGCGAATACGTATCTCGGCGACGACCGTGCTTACCTTTCGCCATCTGGGGTGTTTGTTTACCTGCCGGGAATGACGCAGCATCCTGTGACCGTGACAATTGAATTGCCTTCAAACTGGAAACAAATCTCGACGGGATTGGAACCGACAAGGAATAAATCAAACACGTTTTACGCGCCGAATTTTGATGTGCTGTATGACTCGCCGATTTTGATGGGCAATCAGGAATATTTGCGATTTGACGTGAAGGGCGTGCCGCATTTCGTGGCGATCGAAAACGTATCTGAAACTGTTGACCGGAAAAAGATGATCGCGGACCTACAGAAAATGGTGACGGCGGCCACGCAGCTGATCGGAGACGTGCCGTACAAGCACTACACTTTTCTCTTGATGGGCCACGGCAATGGCGGGATAGAGCACTTGAACTCCGCGTCGATTCAGTTTGATGGAAAAAGCTTGGATACCCCGGCCGGGTATCGGCGCTGGCTGGGATACATAAGCCACGAGTACTTCCACAATTTTAACGTGAAGCGAATTCGGCCAATTGCGCTGGGTCCCTTCAACTACGACATGGAAAACTTGACGCACATGCTTTGGGTGTCGGAAGGGTTGACCGTGTACTACGAGAATCTGGTGCTGGTGCGTGCAGGATTGATGACGCGCGACCAGTATCTCGAAGAAATGAAGCGTGCGATCGCGTCGTTCGACAATTCGCCAGGGCACCACTATCAATCGGCGACGGAATCGAGCTGGAACACCTGGAACGCTGGGTCGGGAGTTGGCGGGGATCGGAATACGTCGATCTCGTATTACGACAACGGAGCGATGCTGGGAGCGATGCTAGACCTGAAGATTCGGAGTGAGAGTAAAAATCGGAAGTCGTTGGACGACGTGATGCGCGGTCTTTACAAGAAATACTATATACAAAAGCGGCGTGGGTTTACAGACGCAGAATTCCGGCAGAAATGCGAAAGCGCGGCGGGCGGAGATCTAGCGGAAGTTTTTTCATACGCCGAGTCGACGACGGATGTGGATTATGCGAAATACTTCGAGTTGGCGGGGCTTGCGCTGAGTTCGCGGGCGGAGGATGTGCCGGGCGCGTATTTGGGAGTGAACACCCACTTGCAGGAAGTGCCGCCGAAGACCGCTGTGGGCGGGGCTCCGTTTGCCGGCAGAGGCGCACCGGAAATGATGCTGATGATTACGAGCGTTACGCCAGGGTCGCCTGCTGAAACCGCTGGGCTGAAATCTGACGACCAAATCGTGGAAGTGGAAGGCATGAAAGCCACGCCGAAAGCGATTAATGATCTGCTTACGCCTAGCCAGCCGTCTGGGCGGCGAGGCGCGGCGGGAGCGCAGGCACCTCCGCCGACGTCGAACGCGGCCATGAAGAGCCCCGGCGATAAGATCAAGATTCAGATTCTACGGGATGGCGCACTCGTGGATTTAGAAGTGCTACTTGGGAAAAATGTGAAGCGGGCGTTTACCTTCGAACCGCTGGCGAACCCCACAACGCTGCAGGCGACTATCCTGAAAGATTGGTTGCGAACAGTTCGGTAGCTAATCAACCATATGACGTACAGGATTACGGATAATCTACGGACAATTGAGAAGGTCTAAAGGGCGTTCTGAGTTCGTAAGCGACACCAAAGAAAGCACTTAGATTTTGTGCTGTCCCTACCAATAACTGATCCCACGCGAAGGAAGATGTCGGGGACAGCCCATTCAGGTCTTTTCCTCACTGCTCGCAGAGGGCTTTTGACTTCCGATGGAGTTATTGGTAG
>OCZU010000819.1_pt1 | contig 20909 bp, 22 predicted proteins | sample 1539001 | NCBI WGS metagenome assembly OCZU01 (sample SAMEA3539306, study PRJEB22396) | soil metagenome | biome: tundra; feature: field; material: soil | place: USA | collected 2010-05 | depth 0.15 m | reverse complement strand
CCAGTGGCCTGGCCAGCGCCCCCTCGCCGGCGCCGAGATCCAGTACGGTGCGCGGCCGGTCGGTGATGAGCCGCTCCAGGACGCCGAAGACCTCGGGCGGGTACGGCGGACGGTGCTGATAAGCGTCCGCCACACCAGGATGGGTGAAGGTCGCGGCCAGCCTCTCGCGCTCGCTCGGGCAGTTCACTGCCCACGATCATCGCACGCTGCCGCCGACAGTATCCTCGGTGCCGGCCGCTGACCCGCGAATGGGGGCTCAGCGTGGCGCGGATAGCAGCCCTGGCCTGGCCGGTCCGGCGTGCGCTGCGCCGCAGCGGCATCATCGTCCGCCAGCCCCGGTTCCGGTTGCGCGGCTGGAACGGCGAGCTCGCATCGCCCTCGCCGACCTGAGCCAGTGGCTCGACGAGGCGGCCGATGAGATGGCGCTGCCTGGCTGCGGCCCGGTCCCTGACTAGCGAGTCCAGACGGGAGCTACGTGCGGTGAGCCGTCGGCCCTGACGACGGCGAGCTTGGCCGTCCGGGCCGGCGCTGCCAGCACGAACTCTCGCCACCAGCCGGCTGGCGCATCGGTATAGCTCATAGGACCTGCATGGCAGTGACGGGCATCGCGACCTGCCGCGGACTCACCACGGCCGGGTCGAGCTAGCGACCGCGTTCTGCCGGGTCGTCCAGCGCTGCGTGCATCCCCGTGTGTCCAGGCAGTACCAGCGAACATCAGGGCACGCGCTGCCCCCGTCGGCGACCATCTGGTCGGCACGCAGGCGGATGCCGCACATCCAGCACGACTCGTTGTTGGCCTGTCGAATCCAGGCGACAGTCTCCTCGTCGTTCATGGTTAACCTACCTCCGGCACATGGCAGAGCCACAGCTGACGCGGCAACTGCTCCGGGGAGTCTGGCACGTTAACGGCATGTGGTCCATAGCTTGGCATTATTGGCAGGATATCGACCAGTCTGACACGCGCGCGGAGCAGCCTCGATCCGGACCGGCGCCGACGAGGGGCTGTTGGCGAGTCCATCCCCGGATCCATCCCGGGATTCATCCCCGCCCCGCTCCGGGCAGTCACCCGTTTTGCCTGTTATGCAACCTTCCTGACTCGTTCTCGCGCGGATTCTCGCCGGATGGATGGCGCATCCATCCACGTTTTCGCGGATGAATGCGCCATCCATCCGCGATGCCTGCTGGCGCTCGCCGTTCAGTAAGAGCTGCAGGCTGCCGCGTCCTCGCCGCAGCCGCCTCCGCCGGCGCGGTCACCTGGCCCGCAGCAGACTTCGGCGGCATCTCCACTGGCCAGGGCTCGGATCCCGAGTGTGATCGGCGAGGTGAACGCGTGAGCCAGGAAACTGCCGCTGATCGTGCGGCCAGCGTTCGCCAGGGCGAAGAGCGGCACGATCAGGTAGCTCGCCCAGGGGTGGAAGAGCTGCTGGAGCCGGTCGTTCGGCGAGATCGCCGCGCTGCCCGTCTCGGTACGCACGAACTGGCGAAGCGGCGTCTCCAGCCGCCGCCCCCACGTCGTCCGGGGCGAGAACGGCGGCGCCTCGGCGCCGGGCTCCGTCACTGCGGGATCCTCTCCTGTGCCGCGTCGCCACCTGATCTCAGAACCCGCCCAGGCCGGGCTGCGCGGAGCCGCGTGGAAATTGCCACTGGCGCATTACTCGCGGTGTTCTTAAGCTCATGTCTGCTGATGCGCCTTGGCCCGCGAGGACTGATGATGGACCTGATACCACTGACGCCGAGCGTACTGGCGATCCGAACCGATTTCTCTGATCACGAGGCGTGGAAAACCACCGTCGCGGCCATATCGCAGCCCGCCGGGGAAGGGCTGCTGGCCAATGTCGAGTTCCTGGATGATCCGGCCTACACCGGGACATCAGCCGAGCAGCTGCTCGGCATTGTGCCGACAGGTTACGCGCACTCGTTTCTGCTCGTTATCGACGATCTGACGGTCAGCAGCCACGACCATCCTGTGCTGGTGGTCGACATCGCGGATGAGCCCGGCCGTCAGTTCCGGGCTGTTCCCGAGCTCGTGCTGGTCATCGAGCATTACCTGTCAGCCGGCGAAATCGGTTTCGCGGACTTCGCCGAATCGGCCGATCCGGACGGGATTGTCCGCGGCTCTTGAGCCTTCCTGGCGGCATGGACGTGGCGGCGGAATAGTTCGATGACGGCAAGCGGGCGGAACTGGATCGCTGGTCCTGCTCCGCCGGCCGTCTCGCCGAAACCGGGCACGACGTTGACGACTCCGTCGGGAATCCCGGCCTCGGCGATGAGCTCGGCGAGGAGCAGCGCGGACAGCGGGGTTTGCTCGGCTGGCTTCAGCACCACGCAGTTGCCGGTGGTCAGGGAGGGGCCGAGCTTCCAGGCGGCCATCAGGAGCGGGAAGTTCCACGGGATGATCTGGCCGACCACGCCGACGGGCTCGCGGAGCGTGTAGGAGTGGAAGTTCGCGCCCGGCATGTAGGGCACGGAGATGTTGATCGTGTTGCCCTCGATCTTGGTCGCCCAGCCGGCCATGTAATGGAACAGGTCGGCGGCGAGCGGCACGTCGGCACCCTTGGCGACGGCGAGGGGCTTGCCGTTGTCGAGGGACTCCAGCTGGGCGAGCTCGTCGACGTGCTCGAGGATGAGATCGCCGATCCGCCACAGGATGCGCCCGCGCTCCGAGGGAGTCATCCTGCTCCACGGACCGTCGTCAAACGCCGTACGCGCGGCCCGCACAGCGCGGTCGATATCCCGGCGCCGCCCTCCGCCACGCTGGCCAGGGTCTCGCCGGTCGCGGGGTTGGGCGTGTCGAAGGTCTGACCTGATGCTGCGTCGACCCACTGCCCGTTGATAAACAGCTGGCGCGGGGCGGCGATGAGCTCTTCGACGCTGCGGTCCAGGGTCACTGTCATGAATGCTCATCTCCCTTGCTGCGCGGTACCGGGGCTCGCCGATAACAGGACTGGCCGCCGGCAGCCGCGCCTGGGCCCGGCCGGACGCCGCGACCCCTTCAGTTGTCTCAATGAGACAACACGAGACAGCCGGGCACAGGAGGCTAGAGCTGGCGCGGATGCGGCAAACAGGCAGCGCAGCTGCTCTAGCGGGTGCGCGCCTGCGCGGTCAGCGCGTCGAGGAAGCGGACGGTTGCGGAGACGGTCTCGTAGCGCCAGAGCGCGAGCGTGCGCTCGAACCCGTCCGCCTCGTCAAGACGGTCGTGAAGCCCGTCGGCGACCGGGATGAGCTGCTCGCGCTGCGCCAGGAGCAGCGGCTGCGGGTCTGCCCCGGCGCGGTCGAGGAGCGCGAGCTTGACCAGCAGTTCCGACCGGACGTCGCGATTGTGGGAGGCCGGCCTGGTCAGCCAGGCTGACGCTGCCGCCCGCCCCGCCGGGGTGGCATCCACCAGCGACCGGACCGGGCCCTGGCTGGATGCCTGCTGCTCGGCGGTCCTGACCAGCCCGAGCAGTTCGAGCCGCTGCAGCCCGCGGTAGATGACGGGCTTGGGAACCCGCCATACCCGGCCCATCTCGCCCTCGTAGCTGAGCAGTGTCGCGAGCGCGAACCCGTGCCTGGGTTGCTCGCACACCAGGCACAGCACCAGCCACTCGGCCAGTGACAGCGAGGACTCCTCCGCTGCAAGCATGGTCAGAGGTTATTACCGGATGGACCGGGCTGCCCGCACCACACCGTGGCGGGCGCGAGTGCGGCCCGCCACGGTGTGCTGGCGTGCGGGCATCCCGCTACTTGGCGATCATGACCTCGGTGGCCTTGATGACCACCTTGACGTGGTCGCCTTTCATGAGGTTCAGGTGCTCACGGGATGAGTCGGTGATCACCGCGGCGACGGTGCCCGCGTCGACGTCCACGACGATCTCGGCCATGACCGCACCGGTCTTGATGCTCTGCACGATGCCGTTCAGCTGATTGCGCGCGCTAATCTCCATGCTGCCTTCTCTCTGTCGTCATACATTCGCAGACGGCCCGGTTTCCTGCGGTGCCCGATCGGGCGCCAGCAGGTAATCCGGGCCATTGTTCTTAAGTCTCCTCACCTGGCTGCGGGAAACGCCGCGGCGCCCGGGCTCCCGGCGGGACGCCGGCTGGCCGTAGGCGGGTCGCGCGGTCACCGGTCACGGCGAGTACACCGTCACCTCCGACGGCTGCACCGATACCCACAGCTCGCCGCCGTGATCCAGCTTCAGCTCGTCGACCGCGCTGGGCATGACCTCGGCGGTGATCGCCGGCATTCCGTCGACGCGGACGCGGACGCGATCGCCGAGGAGGTCGACGGCGCCGACCTGCCCGGGCCAGACATTGCCAGCGGTCTCGGACCGCCACCGCATCGAGCAGGTGATGGGTGACCAGGACGTTCGCGGCGCGGGACTCGCCGAGGATGGTCCGCAGCTGGTGCCGGATGCCCGTCTTGGTGGACTCCCTCACTCAGTAGTCGCGGTGTGCCTACCCGGCGTGCCTGCACCGTAACGCTGGCGGCATGCCCGTGACCTCTGGCAGACCGGAGGATGACAGAACTCAGGTCGCTCTGTAGTCTCACTGTGACTAGCTTAGGCGAGAGGCCGGTCATGTCCGTTGAGATGATCAGCCTGGCGGCGCAGGGCCGCCAGGGCGCGGCCCGGCGAACTGGCCCGGTGCTGCGGCCCATCGTAGGTGTCCTCGATGACGGCACGCCGTTCTACGCTCCGATCGGCGAGGTCATCATCGACGGCGCGCGAGTGACCTGTCATCTGTGCGGCAGATCGCTGCGCTCGGTGTCGGCTCATCTGAGAGCGCACGGCTGGACCAAGCAGGCCTACTGCGCGGCGTTCGGTCTGGAACGCGGCCAGCCGCTCGAGGGACCGGAGACCCGCAAGCTCCGCTCGGCCGCGTTCACCGCCCGGCTGATCTTCGAGCCCGCGGTCCGCGAGGGCAGCGCGGCCGGCCGGGACCGAGCCCGGAGCGGGGACCTGACTCGCGCCGCCGCGACCGCGGCCTGGGGACGGCCACTCCCTGAGCAGCGGCGCAGGAAGAACTCGCGGGCTCTCGCGGCGATACCGCCGGAGGTTGTCTCCAGGACGAACTCCGAGCGGGCGGCCCGGCACCGCGCCCAGGTCGCTGATGCGGTCGCCCGCCAGGCGGGATACCCCGATCTCGGTGCCTATGTCCTGGCCCGGACGGTCGGTGGCGCCAGCTTGGCGAGCTGGGATTCACTGACGTGCCGGGCTACCTGCGTGACCGGCACCTCGAGCAGCACAGGACCGTGCACGCCATCGCGGCCGAGCTCGGTTTCTCGCGCCATGCCGTCAAGGCCGCGCTCCGCCGGCACGGGCTGGCTCATACCAGCCATGCGGCTAAGCGTCATGCGGCCAGCGAGCGAGCGGACGAGGTCGCCGCGGACCTCGGCTACGCCAGCATCGCTGACTACATCGGCCAGCGCAGACGGCAAGGCTGGACCTGGACAGCCATGTCCGCCGAGTCGGGCCAGCCTCAGTCCTGGCTCCGCCGGCACGGCGCAGGGTCAGGATCCGGGTCGGGGACTGCCGGAGCTCAGCGAGATGGCTAGGTTCCTCGTCCTGTATCACACCGGCGAGATGACCTCTGACCAGGCGTCAGTCGCCGACGCCCGGGACGCGTTCAGGCAGTGGGCGGCGAAGACCGGAGCGGCGCTCGCCGACCTGGGCGAGCCGGTCAGGTCCGCGGTGACGGTCACACGCGACGGTGCCCGCGACCGCACCGCCAGTGAGCCGCTCATGGGCTGGTCGGTCATCGAGGCGGCCGACCGCGATGCGGCCGCCCGCCTGCTCCAGGATCACCCCTTCATCAGCCGCTGCGGCGTGCTGCGGATCATCGAGCCCGTCTGAGCTGACTCCGACAGAGGAGGAACGTCATCGTGGCACCGCTGCATACCGCGGACTGGACGGGCAAGATCTTCGGCGGCCGATGGACTGCCGCTCAGGGCTAGCGGCCGTTGCTGGTCACTATCGTGGCGCTGAGCTCCGCTGCCGACGTGGCCTAAGGGCTGCCGATCAGGGACATAGGTCCCTGGGGAAGCTTGCGGCTCGCACCGAGGATGGACGGCATGACTCGGCTGGCTGAGTACGAAAGCGGCAGCGTGCGGAAGCTGCCGGGGGATCCTGGGACGTTATGGCTTCCGATCCAGGCTCGCAGCCCGGCGACGGCGCTGCTGAGCTCGTGCTGATGCACGGCCTCCTGCTGAGGCTGCCCGCGGGGGTGGCCTACGTGGCCGGGTCTGACCTCGTCTTCGAGTTCGCCAACGACGCATTCCGCAGGGCTGCCGGCGGCCATGATCTGATCGGCGTTCCGCTGCGCGAGGCGATGCCGGAACAAGCGCGGGCGCACCTTGCCCTGGTCGAAAACGTAGCCAGGACCGGCGAACTATGCCGTGGCCGCGAATCTGAGGTGTGGGTCCGCGGGCATGGCCACGAGCCCGAGCAGTTGTTCGTGGATTACGTCTATCAGCCGGTGCGCGACGAAGCCGGCGGTGTCAGCGGCGTGCTCCTGTACGGCACGGATGTGACGGCGCATGTCCGGGACCGGCGCCGGCTCGAGGAACTGGCCGAGCGCCTGGCGATCACCGAGGAGCGATACCGGACCCTGTTCGAGACACTGCCGCACGGTGTCATCCACTACAACGCTGACGGGTCGATTCTGGGGGCTAATCCCGCAGCGGCCGAGATCCTAGGCCGCTCGCTCGATGCGATGACCAGCTGGCCACTCGTCCAGGCCAGGCGTGCCGTGCATGAGGACGGCTCGCCGTTCGAGCCGGAGGAGGTTCCGCTGACCGTCGCCCTGCGCACAGGCGAGGTCGTCGCCGACGTGGTGGTGGGACTGCGCCACGGGCGCACTGGTGAGCCGCGGTGGCTGCGGGTCACCGCCGTGCCGGACGCGCGGGACGAGCAGGGCCGGCCGCAGCGCGCCTACGCCATGCTGACCGACATCACCGAGCAGCGCCGGGCGGAAGCCGCCGTGCGGCAAAGCAGCCGCCTGCTGGGACGGCTCAGGGAGGCTAACGTCCTCGGCGTCGTCGTTTCGACCGAGGCGGGCGTTCACGATGCCAACGACGCCTTCCTCGACATCATCGGCCGCACCCGCGACGACCTTGAGTCCGGGCAGATCTCCTGGCGCGCCATCACGCCCCCGAGGTGGGCCCCCAGCGACGATGACGCTATCGCGCAACTGCGCCGCACGGGAGCGTGCCGACCTTACGAGAAGGAGTACCTGCACTCCGACGGGCATCGCGTGCCTGTCCTGATCGGCGCGGCGGTCATCGACTGGCACCCGCTGCGCTGGACCACCTTCGCGGTGGACCTCACCGCGCGCCAGCGCAAAGAACAGGAGCGGGCCACCTTGCTGCACGCCTTCAGCGCGGAGCTTGAGCAACGGGTCAGCCGGCGCACATCCGAACTCGTCCGCGCGGAGGCGGAGCGCCGAGCACTCGAGACCGAACTGCGGCGGGCCGAGCGCCTCGTGACTGTCGGACAGCTGACCAGCGGCATCGCCCACGACTTCGGCAACCTGCTGGCAGTCATCGTCGGATATGCCGAGATGGCAGAAGACGTCAGCAACGACCTGGATCCCGAATTGCGGCGGATCCTCAACGAGATCCACGACGCCGCGGACCGGGCCGTTCATCTGTCCAGCGATCTGCTCAACTTCAGCCGCCGCGCTCGAACCAGACCCGAGGCGGTCGAGCTCAACGCCCTCATCGCGGGCATCAGGGACCTGCTGAACGTCAGCATGAGCGGTTGTGCCGAGGTGAACTTCCAGCCGTGGCCCAAGGCCCTGCCTGCGGTGCTGGCGGACCGCGGCCAGCTGGAGCAGGTGCTCCTCAACCTGGCTGTCAACGCCCGTGACGCGATGCCCGACGGCGGCAAGCTGACGATCACCACGGGGCCGGCGGACTTCGACGGCGTACGCGCGCGGCTGTCTCCGGGCTCCAGCCCGCGACGCTATGTCGAACTCGCCGTAGCGGACACCGGGACCGGCATGAGCAAGCAGGTCCGGGCACGGATCTTCGAGCGCTTCTTCACGACCAAGCCGCCCGGCACGGGCACCGGGCTCGGATTGTCTACCGTGCACGGCATCATCGCCGACGCCGGCGGCATCATCGACGTGGACTCCGAGGAAGGCCACGGCACGACCTTCCGCATCTACCTGCCCGCTGCCATCCCGCCAGCTCCCGCACTTTCATGATCATGAAAGCGTCTCGCTGTCCGGAGGTGGGGCGGCCGGCGGCCAGCGAGATTACTAGCGGCGGCGGAACGCGGCGTCCAGCGCGGTGGTGCCGTGGATCCACATGTTGTCAGCGACGTTGATCGTGACTCCGGGGGGAACGATCTGGTCGATGCGATCGAGCAGATCGCTGGGCAGGTCGATCCCGTCGGCGGCGAGGTAGCTGTCCAGGTGCTCGGTGGTGCGCGGGCCGATGATCGCGGAGGTGACCGCGGGGTGGCGGGTGGCGAACGCGATCGCCATCTGGATGAGGTTCAGCCCGGCCTCGTCGGCGAGAGCGCCGAGGGCGCCGGCGGCGTCGAGCTTGGCCGCGTTGGCTGGGTTGGCGGAGTCATAGACCCCGGGGAAGCGCTGCGCGCGAGCGGCGGAGCCCGGCCCGGCGACCTCCTGGCCCTTGCGGTATTTGCCCGACAGCCAGCCGCCTGCGAGCGGGCTGTAGGTCATGACGCCCATCCCGTGGCGCAGGCAGGTTGGCAGCACGTCGTACTCGATGGCGCGGGTCAGGAGGGAGTAGGGGGGCTGCTCGGTACGAAACCGTTCGTGGCCGCGGCGCTCGGCGGTCCACTGGGCCTCGACGATCTCAGAGGCGGGGACCTTGGACGCGCCGAAGGAGCGGATCTTGCCCGCGCGCACGAGGTCAGACAGCGCGCCGAGGGTCTCGTCGATATCGGTGTTCGGATCGGGAACGTGCACTTGGTAGAGGTCGATCCAGTCGGTCTGAAGCCGTCGCAGCGAGCCCTCGACCGCTTCGGTGATCCACCGTCGCGACCCTCCGCGATGGTTGGGGTCCGCACCGAACGCCATGCCGACCTTGGTGGCGAGCACCACGTTCTCGCGCCGTCCGTCGGCCAGCGCCTTACCGACGATCAGCTCTGACTCGCCGGCGGAGTAGGCGTCGGCGGTGTCAACGAAATTGATCCCGGCGTCGAGGGCGCGGTGGATGATCTGGAACGCGTCGTCGTGGTCGGGGTTGCCGGCGGGACCGAACATCATCGCGCCCAGGCACAGCTGGCTGACCGAGACGCCGGTGCGTCCCAGAGGTCGGTAATCCATGGAGAGCTCCTTGCCGCCGCGAGCAGGTCGCGGCGGTGAGATAGAGTCCGTAGTGAAACGGAGAGCATGTCCGCTTCACTGTACCGGATAACCTATCCACTTAGTTACCTAGGTCTGCCGATGTCCCGACCGGCCACCCGATCGCCCTCGAGGCGTGCCGACGCCGAGCGCAACCGCGACAAGATCCTCGCCGCCGCTCGCTCCGCGTTCGCCGATCCTGAGACTGAGGTGTCGATGGCCGAGGTCTCGCGACGCGCCGGCGTCGGCATGGCGACTCTGTACCGCAACTTCCCCGGCCGGCGTGAGCTCCTCGAGGCCCTCTACATCGACGAGGTCAACGCCGTGTGCGAGGCCGCCGAGACCCTGGAGGCAGAGACACCCGGGGCCTTGCTCATGGCCTGGCTGCACCGGTTCTTCGCGTTCTTCATCAGCAAGCGCCACGTCGGCTCCGAGCTGCTCAAGCACTCCGACGACAGCAACCCCGTCTTCAGCCAGAATCGCGGCCGCGTCCTCGCCGCCGCCCTGCCGCTCCTCGCCGCCGCGCAGCGCGCTCACGAGGTCCGCGACGACCTCACGCTCGAGCAGGTCCTCGATATGGTCATCGCCATCGCCCAGATCCACGGCAAGTCCGACTACCTCGAGCCGATCCTGAAGACCGCGCTCGACGGCCTGCGGCTCCCGAGCGATGCCGAGCCCAGGTAGAACAACCGGCGTCGCAAGCGCTCGCTGCGCTCATGCGGCGACATATCGCAGAACACGGATGCGTGCATACTATGCTGGCCGCCCGTGTGGGCGCGGGCAGATCCGCTGGTTCTGGACGCTGGTGGCGGGTCGAGAAGACTGCGTGCAGTTAAGTGGCCGCGGCCGGACACAAAGGAGGCGGGTAGGCGACCGGGAAGCCGGGAGTCAGGATTCCAGGTATTTGATGGCGGCGATGACCCGGCGGTTGTCGCTGTCGGAGGGGGCGAGGCCGAGCTTGGCAAAGATGCTGGCCACGTGTTTCTCGACAACTCCGGGAGAGACGGTCAGCGTAGTGGAGATGGCTCCGTTGGAGCGGCCCTGGGCGATGAGCGAGAGCACTTCTCGTTCGCGCGGCGTGAGGGCGGCCAGGGAGTCGGCCCGTCGGCTGGCGCCGAGAAGCTGGCGGACGACCTCGGGGTCGAGGACGGTGCCGCCTTGTGCGACCCGAGTGATCGCGTCGATGAAGTCGCTGACGTCGGCGACGCGGTCTTTGAGCAGGTAGCCGACGCCCGCCGGCGACCCGGCGAAGAGCTCCGCGGCGGCGCGGGTTTCAATGTACTGGGAGAAAACCAGTACGCCGATCTGCGGATGGTCCCGGTGGATCGACTGCGCGGCCCGCAGCCCCTCGTCGGTGTGAGTGGGCGGCATCCGTACGTCGATGATGGCCACATCGGGCTGGTGCTTGCCGACTGCTTGTCGCAGCGCCGTCGCATCGGCTACCGCCGCGACGACGTGGTGGCCCCGGCGGGTGAGGGTCTGGGTGAGCCCTTCCCGCATGACCGCAGCGTCTTCCGCGATCACGATGCGCAGAGGTTCGGGCATCAGGCGTGCCCCGGCAACTCGATGGTGATGATGGTCGGGCCGCCGGGCGGGCTGTCGATGCCGAGGTGACCGTCGACCGTCTGCACGCGCTCGAACAACCCGGCAAGGCCACCTCCGGGGGCGAGGCGGGCCTCGCCGACGCCGTCGTCGGCCACAGTCATCAGCAGCCCTCCGCCTTGGTCGCTGACGCCGATCGCGGCGCGGGTCGCTCCGCTGTGCTTGGCCAGATTGGCCAGGAGCTCGGCCGCGCAGAAGTAGGCGATGGCCTCGATGGCGGGTGAGGGCCGTTCGGCGATGCTGACCCTTACCTCGGCCGGAATGGCGCTCGTCTCCGCCAGGGCCGATAGCGCCGCGCCGATGCCGCGGTCGAGTACCGGCGGATGGATGCCCCGGGCAAGGTTCCGCAGCTCAGCGAGCGTTTCCTTGGCGTTCTGGTGGGCGGAGCGGGCGAGCAGGCGAGTGCGGCCGCCGTCATCCTGCCCGCCGGTGGACGCGTCGAGGAGTTCCTTGATCTCGCCGAGGGTCATGGCAAGTGCGGTGAGACGGACCTGGGCCCCGTCATGCAGATCCCGCTCGATCCGGCGGAGCCTGGCGGCCGACTCGTCGACCGCCCGCGCGCGTTGTTCCTGCAGTTCGCGGGCGCGCTCGGCTGCGGCGGCGACATGTGCCTGCGCGTCACGCTCGGCTTCCAGCCGGGCGGCGCGGTCCTCAAGCGAGGCGTAGTAGGCGCGCCGCAAGGCTGTGGAGTCGCCGAGCACCCATGCGGTCAGCGTCAGGCCGCCGACGCCGACCACCGCCACGAACAGCGGGCCCTGATATGCCTGGGCCCAGCGATCGGCGGCCACGACGGAGAGGAGCAGGCAGACCACCAGGCCTGCGATAGAGATCCGCCGCGGCCGGCCGGCAGCCAGGGTGCACAGCGACGCCAGGATCGCCAGGTCGGTGATGCCAAGCTGCAGGCCGAAGACCACCTGTGTGGTCACCAGCGCGGCCGCCGCCGCGACCGCCGCCACCGGGTAGCGCCGGCGCGCTAGTACGGTGGCGGCGAGCAGCATGCTGATCATCAGGGCGGCACCGGTCTGGTCCGCGCTGAAGGCGGCCAGCAGCACCGCAAGCGCCAAGTCAGCCTGCCGCGGATGACCACGCAGCCAGGTGTCCACGCCCTGCACCACGCAGTCAGCGTATGCGCTGTCCGCCGAAGCGCATATCTGCCGCCTGGCCGGCCTGGTCATCACGTGGGCCTCTCCGGCTAGCCGAACGAAACAGTCCCCGAGCCGGCAAAGACGATGAGCTGCGAGAGGAACTTGCTTGTCCCGCCGGGGCACGGCTTCACATCGACCTCATCGATGGTGACGGTCAGGCTGATGCTCCCGCTGACCCCCCGGTATGAGCCGGTGCCCGAGCCCGCCACGACCGGGGTCGGCGCTGTCACGCTCAGGTGGAACGAGCATGTGGGTGTGGATGGCCAGTGGCTGGTCACGCTGACGATCTTCTTGTCGAGACTGGCGATGTCGAGCCGGAACGAGCCGTTCCTCAGCCCCAGTCTGAGTTCGCTGGTGTGCTCCGGGTCGATCGTGCCGTTCGGGTGGACGGTCACCGCCTGCCCGTAGTCGCCGATCGCTCCGGTGACGATCACCGTCAAGTCGGGGCCGTCGCTGTTCTTGCTATAGCCGATGAGATGTACCGTGCCGCCAGCCGTGGTCCTGGTTACCGCTGTGCCGCGAGCCATGGTGGTCTTAGTTGCTGCCGATGCGCAGCCAGCCGACAGAAGAACGCCAGCGGACGCGGTGATGGCGAGCATGGATGCAAGCCGCTTCCCGTGCATATCAAACCCTCATCTCGTCAGACATCCGCGCGAGGCGTCGCGGCGATGTCCAGCACCGGGCCAGCGAGTCGCTGTCCCGACGATGACGCTACGGACGAGCGTCGGCCAGCGGCAGCCGGCTACCACCCGTCTTCAGCTGGGGGCTTTCCCCCAGCCCCGCCTGATCTGCCCGAGCCAGGGCACGCCGGCATCGGGTCGTGCCTGCTGGCTGGCGCCTTCCCGCTCCCACACTGCTCGACGGCCCAGGCGGCTACAGGGGCCGGTAGGCATCGCGCCTGTGCTCAATCCTCAGGACAATTGCCTCGCGAGGCTCTTGGCGGATGCGGTAGAGCACTTGGTACGTGCCGCGGCGTGCTGACCACCTCCGGCCAAGTCATCGCCGCGGGCGTACGCCTCGTCCGCTTCCATCCGCCGGAAGCGCGACCACACGCCCTGGTCCGCCCTGTCACGGGCCTGCACTCCCGGGACTGGAACGTCTCACGCACCGCCGAGATCCCCTGACCTGCGGAAATAGCTGGGGTGGACGACGGGATTTGAACCCGTGACATCCAGGACCACAACCTGGAGCACGAACCGACAAACCCGCTGCTATACGACGTTCCTGCAGCTCAAGTGTAGTGATACGGCCATGATCGCCGCGTCTGACCACGCCTCCCGGCATGTTGCCGCTCCCATTCTGCTCCCAGAATCGGACATGGCTTATCGGGTGACAGCCATCGCGATCTACCGGCGGCGACCATCGTGGCGCATAGCGCGAGTCCGTTACACAGGGTGAGCACGACTGGTCCGCTGAGCGCTCATGCGGCGACATATCGGCTCCTCTCTGTCAAGAGGATGCCGGGTTACTCCAGGCCGCCCCTGGCCAAGGCATCGGCGTCGATCGCTGCCATGGTCGAGGCGTTCTCCGAGCAGCTGATTACCATCGACGAGCTCCGTGCCCGGATGCCGCACCTGCGCGCACGCGAAGCCAGCCTCCGCGCCCGGGCCGACGCCCTGAACGCCCCAACTCGCCGACCGCGAGGCCTACCTCAAGCCCGCCGATGACCTGCAAGGATTCCTCGCCCAGCTCAAGGGAAGCGCCGCCGCCACCGCAGTGCCCGAACGCCAGCGCGTGCTCCGGCTGCTCGTCACGGACGTCCTGATCGGCCCCCGAGAAGATCACCATCCGCCATGGCATCCCGATCAGGAACCGGACCGCGGTCGGCAGACAGCCTCCGAACACGCCGATACGGAGGGTGACCATGCGGCAGGTTATCCATTGCGTTGGGGGCGTGATCACGCCGCCCTGCGGAGTTCCCTCCACGGGGGGTCGGCGCGAACCCCTTGCCTGCCTCGAACACCCGTTGCCCTTCAGCCAGCCGAAGATCATGTCCCTGGCCGGGAACGACCCGATGGCGTCATGACAGCCCAGGCCCGGCCGGACCCATAGGATCTGGGCTCGAACCGGGCCTCCCATCGGAGGGGTGACAGGTGTTGGCCGTCGGCTGAATCCGCCCACTGCCGGTCAATAGGAACTGCGCGGAGACAGCCGCACTGATCACGGAGCTTCGTGACCGGGCGCCGGACCTACAACGCTCCCTGATCCGCCGATCGGCGCAGTCGACTGAAGCGTTGCGGTGTCCGTCGTGCACCCGGTCCTGGATGTTCTGGGTTCTGGGCGCGCAGAACGACTGCCCGAGCGGTTAACCATAACAACTCCGGCAGACTTGCCGCTCACCACAAGCTGAACAAACTCTGCCGTCCCGACATGCGGGAGCCAGCCCATTCATAATACTGTTAGCAGACCGAGGCGCTCATAACGTCGTGTTACACTCGCGACCTGCCCTAATCCGTTGCACGGCCGCGGAGACTCTTGTTCGCAGTGTGACGTCTTCCCCGGGCGGCTGATTGCGAGACGACCAAATCATGCTGGCGACTGCGAAAGGATCTCCGGATATGCCCAGCGCTAATGTCCCATCCGAGAAATTCACCGTGCGCCACCACGCACAGAAGGAGTTCCGCGACATTCTAAATATTGTTGCTCACGGCTTTGAAGGGACCGCTCAGAAGAATCGCCCAAGACTTGATCCATTCGTACATTATTTTCCAACGAAGCTTGGTCCAATACTGGACGTAGGATGCGGAATTGGCCTAATGATCGAGCTGCTAACCGCCGCTGGTACTGACGCCATGGGCATTGACCGAGACCCTCGCCATGTCGCTACCGCGCAGTCTCACGGCCATCGAGTCGTGAGGGCTCATGCGCATAAATATCTAGCGCGTCGGCCGAATGAATACGGAGGTATTTTCCTACGACATGTCCTTGAACACTTCGATGGCGTTGAGGGTCTTCGACTACTATATCTATGTCGTAAGGCACTGAGGCCCGGAGCAGTCCTGGTCGTCATCACGCCGAATTTTGACGTGGCTTCCGTACGACGGAATATGTTTTGGCTAGATATTACGCACCAACGACCTTATCCCCTTCCACTCCTGCTTCACATCTTCACGACGCTCGGCTTCGAGATAGTCGAGTCGGGATGCAGGGAAGGTGAAGAGGAGCGTGATCTTTTCATAGTTGGCCGGGCCTAGGCACGCCTAACACTTCGCGAATAACAGCGTCGATCGATCGCGCCACTGGGTCTGGGGCAAACCTGAACGCCAATCTCCTCAAGCGTTCACCAAGCTCCGCACGTGTCTTTTCATTATCAATTAGATAACGCAGACGCTCAATCAACTCATCAGCAGAGCGGCTGTACAAGATCTGCTCATCGCCATCGCATAGCTCGGGATAGCTACCGACTCTGGGCAGAAGGCAACAGGTATACGTATACATTGCCTCCAGCGTGGAGATTCCCAAGCTCTCGTGAAGAGCGGTAGATACCTGGATATCTGCCATCCAAAGCCATCGATAATAGTCACTAATTGGCAGATCCTCACCAAAATGAAGCCGCCCTGGGTACCTACTGTTAAGCGTCAGCGCGCGTGAACGCAGCGGGCCATGTGAAGGAAGCTTCCTAGTGAACAATATATCCACATCGTGGGTTCGCAACACTTCCGTAATAGCGTCCAAGAAGAGCATCGGATCCTTAGCGGATATGGGCGCGTGATTGTAAATTATGCTCACCCGAGGAAACCGCCGTTCAGTCCTATATTGTTCGATAGTCTCTATGTCAATCGGCAAACCTACTACCCGTACTTTACTGCTAATGAGCGTCGCCAAATCTGCGTTGAGAGCCCCAATATTGTCGTGCAGGGTCTGCCTCATGTATTGCGACGTCACAAGTATCCGATCCATTGCGTACAGATTGCCAAGATCGGCGAACTCAAGGCCCGGGTATCGATCATGACGGAATAGATCGGTGAGGTCCCAGTGAGTACCGTGGGTATAGCCAATTAGCGGTATCCTTAGGTTTAGATCGAGGAGGGTACGGCGAATCTCCGCCGGAAAGGCCTGGAAGGCATGAAAACAGAAGACAAGATCTGGAGTATTGGTGGACAGACAGTTCAATACGGCGCTGTATGTCAGGAGTATCCACTCGGAACGCGCCAGTGCTCCACTTCGAGCTTTCCGTCGTGGCATATAGGCACTGGATCGAATGATATCATGTCCCATGGCTTGCAGCTTGTCGCGAATAGCACGCGACGCCGTTATTCCGTACCCGATCGAATCGCTGGACGGCTCGACAATAGTGTTTGGGGATGAAGTATAGCTCTCAACATAGAGTACGCGTCTCCCATGTAGGCTCATTCGCTATCCTCGCGTCCGGGGGGGTGAGGGTTTTGAGGGAAGGATGCACCAACTACTTCGCTCAGCGTTGCTGCGGGGCTGAGGCATCAGCCAGCCCGTCCTGTTCTTCCAGCTCGCGGCCCTGTCGTGGCGCCAGATCCCCATCGCCGTTCAGCCCCGCCACCGGGGGCATGCGCGGGCGGAGCGGCGTACCTCGCGTTATCTCTGTGGCTGCCGGGCTTGGCCTCGCTCACAGCCCTGAGCGCGGGCGTGAGGGTCGTCCGCGACCACCCAGCGGCATCAAGTGCTGCATTCGTGCCAATTGATTTGTTCCTCCTGGGGTCGCCGTGAACGGCCAACGTACCGCTCCGCGCGCCGCGCCTGCTCTGATCGCGAGAAACAGCGGGCTCGGTGAGAAATGGGCCGAGCTGTGACCGCCGAGACGGACGTCGAGAGGACTACGCCCGCGCGGTGTTGTCACCGGCCTGCACTCCCCGGGGCTGGAGCGTCTCACGCACCGCCGAGATCCTCACCCACCGCTGGGCGGCTCCCAAAATCGGACAGTCCGCTCCCAAAATCGGACATTGAGCACACCAAACAGGCCGACCGTCACGACGGTCGGCTCCCTGACCTGCGGTAATGCTGGGGTGGACGACGGGATTTGAACCCGTGACATCCAGGACCACAACCTGGCGCTCTGCCAACTGAGCTACGCCCACCATGACCGCCGTGGCGGCTTGTCGAAGCATACCGGTTCCGGCTCAGCCGGCAGAACCGGATTCGGCCCCATCGCCGGGAACGTCGGGACCGGGAGAGAGCTTCGCCGCTATCTCGCGTGCGCTGGCCGTATCGGGCCCTGGCAGGGGAACGAAGACCGCTTCCCGGTAGTAGCGCAGCTCGGTGATGGATTCCCTGATGTCGGCGAGCGCCCGGTGCCCGCCCACCTTGGCCGGGCTGGCGAAGTAAGCACGGGGATACCAGCGCCTGGCCAGTTCCTTGACGCTGGAGACGTCGATCATCCGGTAGTGCAGGTACTCATCCAGGCGCGGCAGGTCCCTGGCCAGGAACGCGCGGTCGGTGGCGATCGAGTTCCCGCAGAGCGGCGCCTTCCTGGCCTCGGGAACGTGGCCGCGGACGTAGCTGAGCACCTGGTCCTGCGCTTCTGCCAGCGTAATTCCCGCCGCCAGCTCGGTGAGCAGCCCGGACGTGGTGTGCATCTGGCGCACCAGGTCGGGCATGTGGTCGAGCGCCTCGGGAGGTGGCTTGATGACGAGGTCGATGCCCTCGTCCAGTTCATTCAGGTCACGGTCGGTGGCCACGCAGGCGATCTCTACCAGCGCGTCGCTGGCAAGATCAAGCCCGGTCATCTCACAGTCAATCCAGACCAGTCGGTCAGTCACGGTCCCAGCCTAGGGCAGTCAGCTACCGCCGGTGCCCGTGCCGCCAGCTTGGGTCTGAAGTTCACAGATGTGCGCGGGGACGGGAATGCCTTCCTTGAGCTGCGGGTCGGACTCGGCCGGCCCGACTGTCATGGTGATCGGCAGCAGGCCCGCCCAGTAGTCGAGTGCGTAGTCCTCGTCGTCGTCCTTGGGCCAGCCCGCCCGCGCCTTGACCGAGGCTTCGTCGAGCGGCAGCGCCAGGACGGAGGTGGCGGCCATCTCCTTGCGGCTGGGCTGCCTGGAGTTGTCCCACCGGCCGGGAATCAGGTGATCGGTGATGGCCTGGACCGCTGCGCGCCGCTCCGCGTCGCCGGTGACCAGGCGGGCGGTCCCGTAGATCACGGCGCTGCGGTAGTTCATCGAGTTGTGGAAGACCGACCTGGCGCAGACGAGCCCGTCGAGCAGGGTCACGGTCACGCAGACCTCCGCTCCGTCGGCGGCCGCCAGCGACCGGTTCGCCGAGGACCCGTGCAGGTACAGGATCTCGTCGATCCGGCCGTAGCCCGTCGGCAGCACGACCGGCGTGCCGTCGATCACGACGCCGAGATGGCAGATCAGGGCCGCGTCAAGCACGTCGTGCAGTGCGGCCCGGTCGGTGAGGCCGCGCTCACGCAGCCGGCTCAGCGTGGTTCGATCGGTGGGCGAGAGCATCGAGGTCGCACGAAACGGGTCCATAATGCCCTACGGTAGCTGGCGGCCCGGTCAGGGCGCCACGCAGCCGTGATCGCACAGCCGGTGTGCGAGAGCCTCGTAGAACACCTTGAGTACCTGCGACGGGTCACTTATCTGGTACGCCTGCCCGCCGGTGAAGTCCGCTATCTTCTTCAGCTCGGTGAAGTCAGCCGAGGGCGAGAAAGCGATGATGATCACCGCTACCCTGCGGGTCGGGTCGCTGAGCTTCGCGAGCTCCTTGAGCAGCTGCCTGGCCGTGATGTCGTCCGGCGCGTTCTCCAGCCCGGACGCGAGCACGACCACGGTGTTGAAGAACTTCGGCTTATAGGTCGACCGCATGTACTTGTAGGCGTCGAGGATCGAGCCGTACAGAGCGACATGGCGACCGCCGGTCGGCGGAAGATTCCCGTTGATGCGCTCAAGCTGGGCGCGTCTGCTGATCACGCCGAGGTTCTCGGGCAGCGGGCCGACGGAAACGAGCTGCTTGTACGGCAGCGCGCCGCCCTGGAGATGATCGGCGAACTCCCACAGGCCCAGGTTGGCGGTGTCCGCGAAGAGCGCGAGGCCGAGCGATGCCGTCTGGGTCAGTTCCTGCTCCAGCGTCGGGCCGGTCGGATCGGACGGGCTGGCCGGCTTGGCCATCGCGGACGAGACGTCGACCAGCGTCAGGTCCCGCGACCCGAGTGCCAGCTTGTTCCACACCTGCAGGGCGGCCGGTGCCTCGGTCGCCGTGGCGGGGGTCGCGACCTGGAGCAACTGCTTGCTCAGGCCATAAGACGCGGCGAACTGGTCCGGCACATTGCGGTCCGAGCGGAATCCGGCGTACCGGATCACGCTCTGCGCGTAGGACCCGGTCAGCACCTTGCCGAACAGCGTCGCGGCGTCGAGCCTGACCGGATCTGACGCGGTCAGCACGTACGGGTAATCGAGCTCAGGGCTGCCGAGATCGGCCGTGCTGCCCGCCGGGTAGGTCGCGGCGAGCGGCTGCCGCGGGTTCTGCCCGTCGTAGGAGAGCACGGCCTGCTCGGTCGTGACCGTCACCGGGTCGCCGTTCAGCGGCGGTGCCGCCAGGCTGACGAACGACCGCAGTGAGCTCGGGTCGTCGAAGTAGGAGGTCACCTCGGACCCGAGGACGAACCTGGTGAACCGCACCCGGGCCGGAGCGCCCTGGCCGAGCAGGCGGCCGACCTCGATCAGGCTCGCCAGGCCCGCCGCGCTCTGCGAGGGGTCGGGCAGGTCCACGCGCATGCTGGCCGGGACGGCCGGGCCGCCAGCCGAGCGCGGGAGCAGCAGCCGCCAGCCGACCTTGCCGAAGGCAGCGGTACGCGCCGCGGCGGCCCTCGGCATGACGAGCATCAGCGGCGACAGCGCGACGCTGAACCCCGCCGGCTGAACCGTCTTGGCGCCGAGCGCGAATCCCCACGCCTGGTCGATCCACAGGCTGGAGTCGGGAATCCACGCGTCGATCGCGGGGTCCGGACTCGGCCGCTGCCCGTCGATCTGGGCCGTGGCCAGCGCCGGAGACTCGGCGTTGACATAGACAGAGACGCACCGGCCGTCGGCCTGGCGGCCCTGGCGATTGAAGTAGCTGGCGACCCGCTGGATCGCCGGCGCGATGTCGGTGCTGACGGCGACGTTGAGCACGATCTGGTTGTTCTGGCAGGTGACGCGGCCCACGATCTGGGCCGTGCCCCGGCCGATCAGCAGCATCAGGCAGCCCGCGACGGCCAGGAAGACCAGAGTTCTCGTCGTGATTCGGCGTCTGCGGTGCCTGCTCGCCTTGCTGCGGGGGGTGCTCGGAGCGGTCACGGTGTCCTTCGATCGCCATCCCGGGGTAGAAGCGGCCCCTGGACAGGAGATTGTACCGAATTGAGGAACATCTGACCGGCAGAGGCGTCAGGCTCCGGCAGCCGGGCGGTTCGCGAACGCCGCGCGCAGCCGCTGCTTCGCCTCGACCGAGGCCGCGGCGAGGTCGAGCCCCGCGAGGGCAGCGCCCGCGACGGGAACCTGCCGCAGAATGCGCACGTCCGCAGCGGGAAAATCCGAGGTGATGAGGTCGGTCACCCGGTCGATCAGGAGCGCATTGCCCGATGCCACCACCCCGCCGCCGAGCACGACGGGGACCGGCTCGCCAGCTAGCCCTAGCCGCGTGACTGCGCTCTTGACCAGCAGGAAGATCTCCTGCGCCAGCCGCAGCACGAGGCCACGGGCCACGTCGTCTCCGGCGTCGGCGACCTGCAGGACGACCGGCGCGAGACTGGCGATCCGGTCCCAGGAGATCTCGCCGAGATGCAGAGCCTCCGCGACGTCGAGCGGTTCCTTCAGCCCGAAGAACGCGGGCACCGCCTCCCGGAGCGCGGTCTGCGGCCCCCGGCCGTCCTCCGCCCGGACGGCGTTCCACTGAGCCTCCAGGCCGAGCCCGCCG
>OCZU010000817.1_pt1 | contig 20935 bp, 12 predicted proteins | sample 1539001 | NCBI WGS metagenome assembly OCZU01 (sample SAMEA3539306, study PRJEB22396) | soil metagenome | biome: tundra; feature: field; material: soil | place: USA | collected 2010-05 | depth 0.15 m | reverse complement strand
ACGTGAGCAACGGCCTGTTCAGCGTCATGCTGGATTTCGGGAACAGCCCGTTCAGTTCCGGTGCGCAGCGCTGGCTGGAAATCGCCGCGCGTTCCAACGGCGCGAGTAGTTTCACCACGCTGACTCCACGACAGAAATTTCTCGCCACACCTTACGCGATCACGGCGGGCCATCTCACCGGTGCCGTGGGCAACGGGCAACTATCGAACAGCTCCATCACGGTGAGCGCCGGCACGGGTCTGGGCGGCGGCGGCACGGTTGCGTTGGGCGGCTCGACGACCCTGAGCAATGCCGGCGTGCTTTCGGTGACGGGCAATGCGGACATCACAGCCATCACGGTGAGCGGAGCGGTGACGCTGGGCGACACGGCCACCAGTACCGACACCGCCAACACCATCGTCAAGCGCGACGTGACCGGGAGTTTTACCGCAGGCAGCATCTATCTGGACAACACATTGAATCTGCCTCCCACCACGGGCTCGGCGGGCATAATTTATTCGGGTGGCGTTCCGTTCATCCACAGATATGGCAATAACAATTTCTTTGCCGGCTATGGCGCCGGCAATCTGAGCATGCTCGGCGGCTTCAACACCGGCGTCGGCTTTGATGCGCTGTCGAGCAACACGGATGGCAACGGCAACACGGCCACCGGCGATAATGCGCTGTTAAGCAACACGCAGGGAAACCACAACACGGCCACCGGCTTGGATGCGCTGGCCGGCAACTCGTATACCAGTGACAACACGGCCACCGGCGCTTATGCGCTTCAGAATAATACCGCCGGCAGTTGGAACACCGCGAGCGGTTCCGAGTCACTTTCGTCCAATACGAATGGAAGCAACAACACCGCCACCGGCTTCGAGGCGCTTCAGTTCAACAAGAACGGCAATGACAACACCGCCACCGGCACCATCGCCCTGCAACACAACACGACCGGCGGCGGCAACACGGCCACCGGCACTGGCGCACTTTATCAAAACACGACTGGCATTTACAACACGGCCGAAGGTTTGGACGCGCTCCAAGCTGACACTACTGGCGGCGGGAACTCGGGCTTCGGCACTGATGCCCTGGTAAACCTCACGACCGGCGGCGGCAACATCGCCATCGGTGTGAATGCGGGCTCCGCGATTGTCACAGGCAGCGGCAACATTGACATCGGCAGCACTGGCTTTGGCGATGAATCCGGGGTCATCCGCATTGGCACACTGAACACGCACACCAAAGCGGTCTTTTTGGGCATTTTCGGAACAACGGTCGGCGGCGGGGCTGCCGTGCAGGTGAATGCCAACGGGCTGCTGGGGACGGTGACTTCCTCGGCGCGGTTCAAGAAAAACATCCAAAGCATGGACGATGCGAGCGACGTGCTGCTGGCGCTCAAGCCGGTGACGTTCCGTTACAAACCGGAACTGGATCCCGACGGCACCCCGCAGTTCGGCCTTATTGCCGAGGATGTGGAAAAAGTTGATCCTGACCTGGTGTTGCACGACGCCAAAAAACAGATTTACTCTGTTCGCTACGAAGCCGTCAACGCGATGCTCCTGAATGAATTCCTCAAACAACACCGCAAGGTCGAGGAACAGAATTCGGAGATCAAAACTTTGAAACAGCAAAACGATTCACTCGCAGAACGATTGAATGAACTGGAAGCAACCGTTAAATCTCTGGCAGAAAAGAAATGAGGCATTATGAAAAAACTAGCTTTGTTATTCACCCTTCTCCTGCCGGCGCTTGGTTTCGCGCAGCCATACTCGATTGACTGGTATAAAGTCGCGGGCGGCGGCGGCACGAGCACGGGCGGCGTTTACACCGTCAGCGGCACCATCGGCCAGCACGACGCCGGCGGACCGATGGCCGGCGGCAACTTCTCGCTCACCGGCGGATTCTGGGCGCTCTACGCGGTGCAAACTACCGGCGCGCCCGTCTTGAGCATCCAACTCACAACCACGAACACGGCGATGGTGTACTGGACCTCGCCTTCCACCGGTTACAGCTTGCAGGTGAATACCAACCTCGCCACGACGAATTGGGCCACTCCTGCCGAGAGCGTCACGGACAACGGCACGATCAAATTCATCATCGTCAATCCGCCGACGGGCAACCGATACTATCGGCTGAAGAATCCTTAGGCACTGGCACGTTTCAAGTAGCGGTTGTTCATGAACAGGATTCTCATCCGGCTCGCAGCATTGGCAATTTTTCAGGCGTGCCTGATACAGCCGGGTTACGCCGCCGGCACCAACGCCGTCATTCCCTACAAAACCGTGGATGATCTTTGCCAGATGGCCGACGGAGTGGATCAGACCAAACTCGTTGTTCAGGTGTTCGTCTCCTCAAAGAACAAAGCCGTGCATCCATCGGACATCAGCCTCGCGATTCAGAGCGGCGCCAAAGGAACGATTCCATTGCAGGTTCGCACGGACGGAGAGCTTTTGAATTTCCCGCACCAGAAGGAATTGCGCCGTGAGAATCCCTCCGTCATCGCCAACCAACCCAAGGGCACACTCAATCTTGCGATCAGCGTCCGACTCGCGATACCGGATGATCCCACCTTTCGCTATAGCCGGCTTGGTGATGGAGTTGCCGAAGCCAACAAAGCGATCAAGGCACAGGCAGGAATGTTGTCCCTGCTCGCGCCGAAAGCGCAGGGCGTGATTTTTTTCTTTCCCAAGGCAAGCGCGGGAAAGGCAAAAGTCGAAATCGCGTCGGTTGCGGGCAAGAAGGAATACATGGCGGACGAAAACGGCCAGATAAAACTCAGGCTGGAAAAAATACTCCTGGCGGAAAATCCCGAGGTCAAGGTTTCCGAAAAGCTCCAACTCATCACGCCGGACATGGAATGAGCGGCATCCCTGCCAGGAGAGCGAGTGTAACCTGACACTCATCGGTTGTGGCTATCCGTTCAATGTCCAGCCGGGGCGATACGTGTGGCGGAGGTATTCGTTGGCCGCAGCATCACTCGTGATCTTGCCGGTCACACCGTCGTATTCGATTTTCTTGCCGGCGCGGTAAGCGACCAATCCCAGCAGCATCTGCTCGGTCATCAGGCCATTGTAGTCGAAGTTGCAGGAGGTTTTCAGATTACCTTTGCACGCATCGAACCATTCCTGCTGGAAACCTTTCATGGAAGGAATCACTTCGTTCGCACCCCGTGGTTTGTAGTAGGTCATGTCGGAGTGATTGCCCAGGGGAATCACGAGACGTTTTTCAAAATCGCAGATCAAATACCCCTGGGTTCCGGTGAACATCGCGCCATGACCGATTTTCCTCAGATCAATCCACTGAGATGGCGACTCCGGCATGGCGCCGCCTTGATACCACGACACCTTGATGGCTGGACGCCACTTGTTCGCGGGGTGCTGAAAATGAGTGGCCAGTTCGACGGGCGATACTTCCGGATTGAATGGTTCGCCCTTGGCTTCGGCGGAAATGGGGGGGTCCGCGTCAATCGCGTTCCAGACCAGGTCCATCGTATGGCTGCCCATGTCGCCGACCTGGCCGTTGCCGAAGTCCCAATACATGTTCCACTGAAGGCAGTTTGCGGCGGGTTGTCCGGAAAAATAATCCGGGTTGTAAGGATGAAACGGCGAGGGTCCGAGCCAAAGATCGTAGTGCAGCGTGGACGGGGGCTCGCCGAGCGCCGGCAAGTAACCGGGCTTGCGTAACTGGCGATTGCCCCACGCGCACGCATCCTCGAGCTGGCCGATGGCGCCGTCTTGAATCAATTCACGCACGCGGTTGAAGTTCGGAAAAGCATGACGCTGGGTGCCGGCCTGCGTGGCCAGTTTGTTCTTGTTCTTGAGGTAGGTCGCTCGAACCAGACGGGCTTCTTCGATGGTGTTCGCGACCGGCTTTTCGCAATAGACGTGCAAGCCGCGGTTCATCGCCCACAGGGTTATGAAGGCGTGGGTGTGATCCGGGGTGCAGATGACCACGGCATCCAGTCCCTGGTGGCCGAGACATTCGCGCCAATCAATGTAGCGTCTGGCCGCCGGAAATCTCTGTTGCGCGAGATCGAGATGCTTCTCGTCCACGTCGCAGATCGCGACGATGTTCTGACTGGCAAGGCCGTCCCAATGCTGCGAGCCGCGGCCATAGGCGCCGATCAGGGCGATGTTGAGCTTGTTGCTCGGAGCATCCGCGCCAAAGGCGCGCATCTTGGTGAGAATAAGCGGGGCGGCAGTTGCGGCGATCGCGGTGGATTTGAGGAATTTGCGTCGATTCATAATCGCGAGTTTTGACTGTTTGGACTTTTGTACATTCAAAAAATTCCTGAAGCGCGGGCTATATGTCGCAAATTTGCACGCCTTGTCTGAGGGAAGCGATGGCGTCCGGGCGCATGGGCACAAATTCCTGCGCCACGTAACCTTTGAAACCGGCGTCCAGAATCGCCTGCATGATGCGCGGGTAGTTCAACTCCTGGGAATCATCAATCTCTCCGCGACCCGGCACGCCGCCCGTGTGGTAGTGATCGAAATACTGGTGGTTCTCTTTGATCGTATCGCAGATGTCGCCTTCCATGATCTGCATGTGGAAAATATCGTAGAGCAGTCTGAAACGCTCCGAACCGAGGCGCCTCACCAATTCCACGCCCCACACGCTGTGGTCGCATTGGTAATCCCTGTGGTTGCGCTTGCTGTTGAGCAGTTCCATGCAGATTGTGACTTTGAGCTTCTCCGCCAGCGGCAGGATGCGCTTGATTCCCAGCGCGCAATTCTCCAAACCCAGCGCGTCATCCAGGCCCGCACGATTGCCGGAGAAACATACCAAGCGCTCGAACCCGGCGCCGGCGGTTTCCTTGATGCGCTGTTCGTAGGCTTGCACGAGTTTGTCGTGATGTTCGACGCGATTGAACGCCTTGTCGATGCCGCCCAAGCCATCCACCGTTGGATTGGAGACCATCGAGCAAACGAGGCCATGCTTCTTGATCGTTTCAAAATCAGTCGGATTGAGCAGGTCAATGGCGACGAGCCCCATTTCCTTGCCCGCCGTGCATAGGTCGTCCAGTGAAATCTTTTCGTGACACCAGCGACAGACGCTTTGATGGATGCGACCCTTGAGTTTGGTTGGTGCGGTTTCCTTGGCTGCGGCGAGGCGTGGCAACAGATTGGCCGCAGTGGCGACGACTGCGGTGCTGCCGGCGATTTTGCGGCGAGCGGGTCGGCGCGACATAGCGGGTATCATGTAAAAATTTTAACCATGGCTAACGCGGATTGCAACAAAGTGCTGGCCCAGTGCCCAATCATTTTTGCGAAAGCAACGGAGGCCGCGAGACAGGGAATTAGAATCGCGCTCGAGCATCCGAATTCTCATGTTTCAAAAATATCAGCGGCCAACTGCCGGAACAATTCCAATCCACGACACATCCGGCCATCCGTGCCCGAACCGATTGCTGCAAAAATTTCGTGTCTTTGCGCAGCCAGCGGTTATTTTATCCACGCAAAGTTTCAACAAAAGGAAAATCATGCTCGTTGTTCATGTCCACATCCGCGTGAAAGCGGAATTTGTCGAACGCTTCAAGCAAGCGACGATTGAAAATGCGCGCCACAGCCGGCAAGAGCCGGGCATCGCGCGCTTCGAGGCAGTGCAGCAACAAGACGACCCGACGCGTTTTGTTTTGGTCGAAGCTTATCGGACCCTCGAAGCGACCACCGCTCACAAGGCCACGAACCACTACGAAACCTGGCGGGACGCCGTCGCGCCAATGATGGCCGAACCGCGCCAAAGCGTGAAGTTCACGAATCTTTTTCTGGATGACAAAGGCTGGTAAATGAATCTTCCGACAGAACAATTGACAGCAGAATAATAGGAGCGCTCTTTAAAATTATTCTGCCATCAATCGTTCTGTCATAACAGGAATATGCGTTTTGAATTCGCCACCGCCACGCGAATCATTTTCGGCGCGGGAACGTTCCGCGACATCGGTTCGCTCGCGAAAGGATGCGGGCAGCGCGCGCTCGTCGTAACCGGAAAAAGTGTGAGCCGCGCGGGATCATTACTCGCGCTGCTCCACGAAAAATCCGTGGCCGCAATCATGTTTTCCGTTTCCGGCGAGCCAGAAATTGAAACCGTACGAATCGGTGTTGCGCTGGCCAACCGCGAGCGTTGCGATTGCGTCATCGGTTTCGGCGGCGGCAGCGTGATTGATTCCGGCAAGGCGATCGCCGCGATGCTCACGAACGAGGGCGACGTGCTGGATTACCTGGAAATCATCGGTCGCGGCCAAGCGCTGACCAAACCATCGGCGCCGTTCATCGCGATTCCCACCACCGCCGGGACCGGCGCGGAAGTCACACGCAATTCCGTACTCGCATCGCCGGAGCATCGCGTCAAAGTCAGTCTGCGCAGTCCGCTCATGCTGCCGGAAATCGCGCTCGTTGATCCGGAACTGACCTACGATCTGCCCCCTGCCCTCACGGCGAGCACCGGCCTTGATGCGCTCACGCAACTCATCGAACCTTACGTTTGCACGCGCGCCAACCCGATGACCGATGCGCTTTGCGTCGAAGGCATGCGCCGCGCCGCGCGGTCGTTGCGCAAGGCTTTTGAGAACGGCGTGGAGGTTAGCGCCCGTGAAGACATGGCACTGGCGAGTTTGTTCAGTGGAATGGCTTTGGCAAACGCCGGTCTCGGTGCGGTGCATGGATTTGCCGGTCCCATCGGCGGGATGTTTTCCGCGCCGCACGGGGCGATCTGTGCCGCACTGTTGCCTTATGTCATGGGAGCGAATTTACGCGCTTTACGCGAGCGCCAACCAGAGAGCAAAGCAATTCCGTGTTATGGCCGAGTTGCAAGCCTCATTACTGGAAATACTCATGCAACGGCAGACGATGGTGTGGAATGGATACGCAAACTGGTCTCCGATTTTCAAATCCCACGTCTCGGCACTTACGGCATCAACACATCGCACACGAGCGAATTGGTCGAGAAGGCGATGAATTCCAGCAGCATGAAAGCAAATCCAATTGTGCTCACACCCAAAGAACTCTCGGGAATTTTGGAGCGCGCGATTTAGAACCCCTTCTTTCTGGCAGAGGAATGATCGTCGGGGGAATAATTTTGAAAGCCGGCATTCCCATCTCATTCCTCTGACAATCATTCCCCTGACTTTGCTCGCCGTCCTACTGCACCGCCGTCAATCGCGCTTCGCAGCGGTTAATAACTTCGACCTGCTTGAGCTCAACTTTGCTTTCCGCGTTTCCAAAACTTGGCCACGCTTCTTTCGCCAGATATATCGGCGCGCCCTTGCGCAATGGCAGAATTGCAATCCGCAGTTCGGCGCCACCAAGCTCGCCCGCGAAACGATGGAGACCGAGATCGAAATAATTTCCGTTGTAAAAATCGTCCTGTATCAACCGGCCGTTCAGGGTGACTCGCGCCACATCGCCCACATAGCGAAAGCGCAGCATTGGATCGTGCGTGAAGTCCGGATTTTCCGGCAGCCGGATCTGCCAGACCGCCGCTTCGGAAAAATCAGCGTCCTCCGGCGCGAGAGCGACGGGGTTTTTGCCCTTGCTCAACGGAATCTTGCGAAGTGGTCCGGCGGGCTTGATCTCTTCGACTTCCGCCTTGAACGTTTTCAGCCTCAAAACCGGCAGATTGAACCGGGTGAAAACGCCATCGCGAACCGATGCCAGTTTGTTCGAATTCAACAGCACCGCCGCCGGGGCGGGAAAAATTTCCACATTCAGATAATCCGGTTTGTTGGCCACGACCCGCAGCGCGTCGCCGTCAAATAACAGAGCGTCGCGCGAAAGGAAGGCCCGTTCGCTTCCAGCCCATGAACCTTTCCACAGTGCCAGCGAAGAGTTGTCGTCGAGCAAAACGATTTGAATTTTTCCGCCGTCCTTCGTTTCAACGCGAATGACGGCGCTCGTGCCGGGATTGACTTTCAAAACTGAAATGCGTCCGTTCTGCTTGTCCAGTTTGCCGCCGGGTGCGACCACTTTGCTGGAGTCATCGAAAACAAATTCAGCGCTCACGCCGGGAGTTTGCGCGAAGAACACGGTTCGCGTCGAACCGTCATCCACGCGGCAGATCGGCTGGGCCGTCGCGTAAATCAAATTGACGCCACCGAGGTCGAAGTTGAACGGCCAGAAAAAACAATTGTCCGCTGGAACGGTCACGGGCTTTTCTGGAATAATGAATTTGCCGGCGGGGAGTTGCAGCGCGAATTGCACGTTCGTCTTGGCGGTCATTGGCTGGAGGCGCTGGTAGTTGTTCACGAAGACAAATCCACTGCGGCCGTCCGAGCGCACGGCCCAACGGAGCATGCCGGTTTGCTCACGCTTCGTCGGACGAACTTCGGGCAACGAAGGAGGCATGTTGGCGAGAGCCGGGCCGAAGTCGCGCAGAAACAAATGGACGCGCCGCAGCGAATGATAGGGCGGATTCAGTTCGCCGAATTCGCCGAGCGGCGCCTGGAAGTCGTAATTCTTTACTGGCAGATCGTTCGGGTAACCCGTCGCCTGCGATTCGTTGAGCGTCGAAAGTTTTCCGTCGGGATTGCAGCCCCCGTGATACATGTAATAGCCAGGCAGATTGTTGCCGGAACCAAGATGGATCAATGCCAATGCCAGCGGGTCGTTTGGATAAATCTTCACGCGGCGGTGATAGGCATTCATCATGCCGCCACCGATTTCGCAGGCCAGATAGGGATATTTCATCGCGTCCGAATCATCCTGCGCCTTGCGTTTGCCGAGCTGATCCGCACCGATGTCCGTGTCAATTCGCATGCTGGAAAAAAGAAATTTAGACCAATTATCGCCGGGCATCGGCGTAATCTGGCGTTCCCAAAAGCCGTCGGCGTAACTGCCGAAAAGCGGAGCCATTTCGCCGAGCGGCATCGGCGTTCGCAAGTTGGGCCAGCCGGTGCGCGTGTAAAGCGGCACATCGAGTCCGGCCTCGCGCGCGATTTTTTTCAACGCCAGCAGATACGACGCGGGGCCGCCAAATTCGTTGTCGAGCTGGATGCCGATGACCGGGCCGCCATCTTTCCACAACAGCCCGTGAAGTTGCTTCTCAATTTCGCCGTAGAGTGCGCGCACCTTTTCCAGGAAACTCGCGTCTTCGGTGCGCGGCTTGTAGTCTTTTTGTTTCACGACCCAATCGGGTAGGCCGCCGTTGCGGACTTCGCCGTGGCACCACGGACCGCAACGCACGATCACCGGCAAGTTCATCTCGGCGCAAAGTCCGACGAACTTGCGCAAACTGCGTTGCCCCGACCAGTCAAACTGACCTTCGACTTCCTCGTGGTGAATCCAGAAAACGTAGGTCGAAACTATATCCACGCCGCCCGCTTTCATCTTGAGCAGCTCGTCGCGCCATTCCGAATCCGGATAGCGCGAGTAATGAAACTCGCCCATTACTGGCAGCCACGGTTTTCCGTCGAGCAACAGGCTGCGACTGTTCAGAGTCAGTTCGCGGCCGTCAGGCCGCTGCGGGGTTCCCATTTTGAAATAGCCGCTCTCGGCGGAAGCCGGGACGCTGATTTGAATGGTCAGCGGCCCGGCTGTCGAGACGAGATTCAATCCGATCAGCGCAGCGCCCAGCAAGACCGGTTTGAAAACCGGTGAATGGTTCATGGGCTTGATGCTCGTCGAGATTGACGGACAACGCCACGCGAATTTTTGGATTGATACCAAATGCCGGTGATAATCAGTAGAACATGGGCGAAAGGATTCTCCCTCTCCCCTCAGCGGGGAGCGAGCCGGGGTGAGGGGTGAGAATGCAATCAACGTTTAGATGACAGCTTGATCGCCGGATTTTCCCTCACCGCACCCGCCTCGCCCCCAGCCCCTCTCCAATCGGATTGGAGAGGGTGGCGGCGAACTCTCCCCTCCCTCAGCGGGAGCGGAGAGGGAATCCTTTCCACCGCGGATAGTCAGATCTGGGAGGCCGGAGTGCGTTTCAGCAAGATGCTGATGATCTTGGAAACGTTGTCTTTGTATTGCGGCTCGCTGCTCAATTTTTTCCAGACGGGCGAGTCGGAGAATCCTTTCCAATGTTTCTTGTGTTCGTCACGGTTTTCGCCAGACACCATGTAAACAAGGCAGGGCATTTGCGAACCCACCACGGCCTGGGAGAAGAAGATGGGGCACAGTCCGACCTCTTGCATCAGGGAAACCTCGCCGCTGTTGAACATCTGAACCTTGTTAATGCCCTTGCTTTCGCTGTGGCTTTGATAGGTGCGCAGCTCAAAAATCCACGGCTTCTTTTCCGCCATTGACGGGGGTACTGCCAGTTTTTTCATGCCGTCGAAGGCCACAAGGAGAGAGCTTTCAATGCGCACAAAAGCCGGGTCGGACTTCGGGGCGGCCAGGTAATCGGCGGCGGACTTTTGGTAGACGGTGTCGGCAGCGAGACGGGGCGGAATGGCAGCGAAGACGTCCGGTGAATCGTAGGGGATGAGGACGTAAATTGTGTTGGTGGCGGAATCCTCCAGTTCAGTGAAGACGCCGACGGGTTGAATACCCATGCGGTTATAGGCCGGGACCGCAGCATTTTGCCAGTAGTCGCTGACGCGCTTTTGTTGCTGTTCAGACTGGGTGGTGTAAACCCGCAATTCGTAATACTGCGGCTGGCCGGAGTCCGCCGCCGCGCGAACGGAGATTCCGACTGTGGAGGCAAAGAGGGCGAGGGAGACGACGATTTTTAGCAGGCTTCGTGAGTTCATGATGGGAAGTGGTGGTTGATTGTTGGCCGGCAAGTCATAAATGTCAGAGCGGTCTTTTCGGTGGATCAATTCAAAACGGCCAGTTGACGCCGGCCGAAAGATAGACCTGGCCTCCCAGATTCAATCTCGCTTCGCGGCCGCCGCCACTAATGGTTGTGCTGTTCATGGGAATGAATTGCACGCCGAGGTAGAAGTCGCCGTTCTTCACCATATGCACGGTGAGGGTCGAATTCACATAGCCGCCAAAGGTCAATTCGGTTGCACCAATTTGTCCTCTGTTATGGGTCGTGCCGCCTTCATCCGTCGTGATGGTTTCATCAAATTTCAGGTTTCCAGAAACAATGCCGAGGGCAGGCCCAACCCCGACCTCCAACCCCACATAACGATTAACATCCCAGAACAACGTCGGCCCCAGCCGGACCAGGTACAGGTTCACGTCCAGGGTCCGCGAGCCCGTGATGGTTGCCGACGCGGATTCGTCAGCCAATTGGGTGGCATGGTCGTGAATGGTCGGGCCGATTCCACTCGGTCCTCCGTTGTAAGGCCCGGTTGGCATGACAATTCCGCCCGTGTCGAAAGAAAACACGGAGCTGTTGAGATTTCCCTTTATGGGCTGGTTGTCTGTGATCTTGATGGGAAGCAGGCCGAAGCCAAGTTCCCATCCAAGGCGTGTGCTATTCCAGCGATAGATATTCCCGCCGTAGGCCAGGTCAAATCCTACGAATACCTCATCGCTTTTGCTTGAGCTGGTGGGACCGGTGGGGGTGAATGACGTGCCGCTGTGCATCAAAAGCGTGTGATTGCCGTCGTATTGCGAGGCGTTGTTATAGCCCCAATTGGAGGTGTAGCCTTGCGCGTTTCCCGTTTGATCCACGCGCACGTAGCCGTCGTCATAAACACCGGGTTGTTTTTTGGAGACATTAAATGGTCCCTTCATGTTAAAGCTGGCGCCGATATTCAAGCCGACCAATGCTCCGACGCGAAAATTGCGGGTCCAATCAGGATCGTATTCCTGCCCCCGTGCATGGCACGCGAAAAAAGTCAGGCCAGCCAGGCAACACAGCCATCGCCCGGCGTCCGAGTTGGTGAAATGGATTTTTGCCATGATGATCCGAGTCAGGTTTCAGGCGTTAGGGGTTGAGGAGCACGCGATAAAATCGCGAAGGCGCGCTGGCCGGGGGGCTGATGGTTTTGGGCGGGCCGTCATCAATCCATTGCACCCGGTCAGCCGGAGCTATAATGGATGGTTGCGCGTTGGTGAAATTCACGCCGTCGCCGCTGTACTGGATTGTATAGCTCCGGCCAAGGATGGATTGAAACTCAACCAGCCAGTTACCATTTGTCAAAATGACGATTCGCGTGATTTGGAATGTCCCGTTGGTGCCGGGAACCGCCGACAGGTCAGCCGCCGACACACCGACGGCAGTATAGTTCGAGTTTGGCACAGTGATTGGCAGACGGGTGGAAATAAAATACTCCAGCACGAGGTTTACGCTTTGATTGATGTCAAGCGTGCTCCCATAAACTACGAAGGGATTGCCGTTGTTCGTCCCCACAGAATTATACAGCCGGTTGGTCAACCCCGACACGATGACGCGCGCGGATGGCACGGAGTTCGTTCCGATATTTGCCAGATTTATAGTCTGCTCCATCAACCCAGTCTGCGGGTTGTATGCCATCGCGGAGGCATTCGTGGCAATCAACTGGCCGGAGAAATCGGCGATGACGATGTTGGTGCTGGCGGTGTTGTTCGCCAGGTTCGTATCGAGAACGCCCAAGGCACTGACGGATGTCGAAAAATTCAAACTGCCGGCGTTCGTCGCTTGCACGCGCAGACTGAAAGTTTTGACGGCACCGTTGGTCAGGGTTCCAAGATTGAAAGTCAGGCTGCCGTTCGTGAGCGTAAAGGCCTGGTTGCTGGGCGAAAGGCTGATCAATCCCACGCCGGCGGGCAGCATATTGCTGAGGATGACGTTTGGCGCATCGGCGGGCCCCAGGTTGGTCACGGTCGTTCCGTAGTTAAAAAAATCATTCACGAAAACGGTTGAAACGGGTCCGGTGATTCCCACTGCCAGGTCAGCTTGCGGAGCGGTCACTTGAATCACCACGTTCGTGGTTATGCTGTTTGTGGTGATCAAAGGGAAAGCGCCGACGGAAACCGTGTTGGTGAGAAAGCCCGCCGTAGTTGGCGCCACGGTCAACATCATTTGCGCGATCTCCCCGCCGACCAACTGAACGAGAGTGAATACGAGGTTCGTTCCGTCTATAAAAAAGGAACCCTGAAAGTTGGTGGCGCTCAAATACAGGACTGGAGCGGACGGCGCATTGGTGACGAACACGTTTTGCAGGAAGTTTGCGGTTTGATTGGTCAAGTTGATCGTGTACGTCACCGAGTTGCTCACCACGACGGAATTGGTGGGGGTTGTGACGGAAAGAACCAGGTTTTGCGCGCCGGCTTGCGTGCAGGCAAAAAACAACCCGATCACCAGCGGCACCAATATTCGAGCGGCGGTGAAAACTTTCATATCGAAAAAAATGGCCTCAACGGGCTTCGGAATTTCACATTGGCGGCAAAGTTGCAAAAGTTTCGCAAATTTGGCAATCTTTTATAGCAGTTCCTGCCGACTTGACACTGATGGGGTTGACTTTCCTGGGCCACGTCCGCTGTCATTCAGGCGATGAGTTTGCGCGGGCATGCCGCTGCGGTTGATAGCGCACGAGGTGCCGGAGAACTTCCGAGCGTTCGTTGGGCGGCAGCGCAAAGTGCGACCACCAAGAAAAGGACACAACAGTGGAATCATGCCGCCAATGGCCGCGAAGCGCAGACGCGAACAATGTCAGTGAGGATGAGCCCGTCCTGGTTCTGAAGAAAATACCGCTCTTCTCGCAAGGGATGATCGGTGAAAGCATACGGCACCCCGCGCCATCAACACTTTTGCGGTTCGAGGCCGGATCGTCCATTGATTGCAGATGGAAGCGGTAAAAACGCTGACGGTCCAAACCGATGGGAACGCTGATGATTTGTTGGCTCCCGTTTCCGGAAAGAGTCTGCTGCGTCTGCCATGTGGCGTCGGTGAGGTTCGTCTTGTATTCGATGACGTAGTTGCGGCCGGCCACCGTGTTGATCGCGAACGTGAAGAAGCTGCGGCTCAGCACGGGGTTTAGAATGACCGGATTGCTCACCGGCGGCAAACAAAGCGGTTCGGTGATGAAAACAGAATCTACAAACCAGGCCCCGCCGGGCAGGCCGCGTGAGCTGGCGAAGTGCCAGCGCAGTTGCACGGTTTGTCCGCCGGCAGCAGGCGGAAGATTGACGCGGACCGGCAGCCAACCGCCGGAGTTGCCCGACCACGCGGGGCGCGGGCCCAGTGGGTTATGATCGTCGAGAACGGTATTGTAGCCGTCTGTAACAAAGGATCCGCCTGCCGGGAGGATGTCCTGGAAGGGTTGGGCGCCAACGGCAATCTCGAGAACGAGGCCGTCGAACTTGTTGGACACGCCAAAAGCCTCCCGGAAATAGAGCTGAGCTTGGGAACTGGCGACTGTGAACGGTCGCGAGGTGAGGAAGCTCTGGCCGGTGCCGGGCAGGTCGGGCACCATCACACAGTTATTTGGCGGAGGCCCGGCGGAATCATCTTCACCCGTGTCGGGGAGGTTTGGCGGTTGATTGGTGGTGGTCATCCACGGCACGGCGGTGCCATTCATCGCGCTCGACCAACCGCCCGGAAGCCCCGATGCCGGAAGACTGTCATCAAAATCCTCCACCAACGGATGGCTGGGTTCGCCAAGGCGGAAAGGAATGGTGACCTGGCCGAGGTCCATACCTTGATCCGAGAGTTGGAGAACGACCTGTACGGTGTCGCCGCAGGAGCCGCCGGAAGGAGGGCTTGCGCCGCCACCGCCGGCAGCGGAGCCGGCAATAAACTTAAACACCCGCGAAACGGCCACACCCTGTCCTTTCACCGCGCCGTAGTCCTGCGTCCCCGTGATGGGCGTAATCTGTGCCGATGGCAGCATGGTTGCCTTCAGATCAACCGTATCCACGGGGAGAATGCCCTGCAGTGGAAGTTCCACCGACACCTCGTCGCCCGGGTTGAGCCAGGGTTCATCCGGTGGACACCTCAGGCAACCGATTATCGGATGGATGTTCCTGATGTTGGAGATGACAAGGACCGGAATGTTAATTTTGGCAAAAAGATAGGCGCCGCGTCCGTGGGTAAACGCGGTTATCTGACTGCTTGAATTCATGCGTAGGTCATAAACAGCCACGTTCGGCATGCCATCGGCCGGGCCATAATGAGTCCAGGAACCGCCCCCATCGGTGGTGTTCCAGATGCCGAGGTCGGCACCCACATAAATGGTCCCCGGAAAATTGGGATCAATGGCGAGGCAATTGTTGGGCAAATCCACCGGCGGACTGATGTTCGTCCAGGTGGGTGTGCCGGCGAGCGCATTGGTGGTTTTGAACAGATGGCCGGAGTGACTGGGCGTGCCTTCATCGAACCCGGAGTATGTGACGTAGAGGGTGTTTGCATTGTTCGGACTGAAGGCCAGACCGCTGACGTAGCGGCCGGGCAGGGTTTTGGCGGAGTCGGGATCAGCCCACGATGCGCCGCCGTTGCTGGTAATCCGCAATTGTCCGTCTTCGGTGCCATAGGCATAAATCATCCCGCTGGTATCTGACGGCGCGAACGCCATGGCACTGATCGGGATCGGGGCATCGTTGGTGTCGAGCATGGTGGGGCTGTTGGCAGACCAGGCAGGAATCGTGCCGGTGAAATAATTGTTGCACCGCCAAAGCGTGGCTGTACCGGCAAGCAGCAGGTCATCATTATACGGCGCTTTTTCAAAGTGAACGTAGAATTGATGGGAGAACGGCAAACCGTCCGAGATGCCGGCGGCACCCATACTAAAGTCCATGCCACCGTTGAGGGTTCGAAAGATCTGAACTTCGTTGTAGAATGAATAGTTATCGGAGGCCGTGTCGGCGGACAACGCCCAGCCGTTCAGAGGATCAGCCGTGGAGATGGCGCAGTCGCCACCGTCACCGCCAACGACCAAGGCCCAACCCGTGCTTCCGGTGTACACAGAAGTGAAATTGTCCTGCGCACCGCCCAAGGCTAGCACGTTCACACCGGTCGCATCCACGGCGCCCTTGTAAAACTGGCTGATAACCAGCTGGGAATTCTTGCTGGTCCAGAACCCGGTCACCCCGGGATTGCTGAGATATACTCCGCCGTCGTTGCCCAACAACATCAGATGGGTCATACCGGGCCCGGGGACCCACTCCATGGCATGATTGTCCGGGTGGACGTGCGTGGTTGACCAGTTCGCCAGAGGAGTCCAGCTACCGGAGGCGTATCGCCAGACATTAAATTCGGCCAGATAAACCACCGTCGGGTCGGCCAGGTCAACGAGCAGATCGAAGAAGTACCAGAAGCGGGGCGTGCTGATGTCATCCGAGAACACCGGCGGAAACGGCAGGAGGATCCAGGTTGGGTTGGCGGCCCAGGCATTGGTGGTAACCCAGATACCATCCAAGTCGGAAATATAGTACGAACGGGTATCGGCGACGCCCACGTAGAGGGTATTGGGGTCGGAAGGCGAACCCGCCATGGCTATACGTCCTCCCGATCCTACCATTATGTTGGTGCCTGTGATGATGTTGGTGTAGATGATATTGGTGTACATCCCGCCGTTGATGTTCGTATCCGCGATGATGTTGGTCGCTATGGGGTAGTTGGTGTACATGTAAGTGATATTGGTTTCAATCCATGGGCCTTGGATCAACTGAAACGTCTGCCAACTGTTGGTCGTGCGATAAACGCCGTTGGTCGGGTCGCCATAAATTTCACCCAGTCCGGCGTACTGCAGGCTGAAATTGTTTGGATTGGCTTCGAGCGCCGTAGCCTCGCCCGTCAGCATGCGCGCGAAATTGGTTCCGCCATTTGTGGAAACAAACACCCCACGCGGCGGCGCGCCGGGGACGTTCGCGCTCCCCGAAGCCTCCTCGCCGATTCCACCACCGCCACGAACCGTGGCCACAACCAGATTGCTGGAATTCACCGGATTGACCCGGATGCGACTGAACGACGTCTTGGCGAAGTTGGTGTTGAGCATCTGCCAATGTGTCCCGCCGTTCTGGGACACCAACAGTCCCGCCCCGGCATAATCATCGCCGCGGAAATTGGGTTCGCCGGTGCCGGCATAGACCAGCAGCGGGTTGGCGGGTGCGAACGCAATGGCACCCATGGACATGGAGGCTTGGTCATCGGTGCGGGGATTCCAAATATTTCCGGCGTCGGGGGTTTCCCATATACCACCTTGGGCCGCGCCGATCAGCCAGTGGTTTGAGTCGGAGGGATCCACGGCCAGTGCGGCCACCCGGCCGCTGTCCTGCTCGATGATATTGTTGTTGGTATCCTGCGTGTTGATGGGCTGGGGCCCGATATTGTACCAATGGAATACCGTTGCGCCGCGCGTGCAAAAACTGACTGCCAGAAGGCAGCTTGCGACCACAATGAGGCACCGGCTGGCCCGCGAAACGACCAAAATTTTTGCACCATTTGTTTTCATGTGCCGTACCTTTCGTTTTTTCAGCAAATAAACCAAAGCCGGATCACCCTGATTCTTTGAAACACAATGAACTTACAGCCAATAAAAGAAGAAGGCTCAATTCACCGGCAAACTCGGTTCCGACCCTGTGTTCATATTCAGGCGCAATAAACCCTTGCTGGCTCCGCTTCATTTGTCGCAGCCTGTTGAAGCCTACGAGCTGTGGATGTGGGATTCACTACGGCATGAGCATGACGCGATAGAAGCTCTGCGCCCCGCCAACGGGAACCGTCATGCTTGTATCCTCGCCCACGGCCATGACCGGGCTGCCCACGTTCCCCCACGATGATGCTCCGCCCAAGTTCCCCTTGGATTGCAGTTGATACATCCGACCATAAACCGACGTCCAGTCGATCGTGACGTTGCCGCCCGAAACACCAATGGATTGAACGGTGGGCGCCAAAGCTGCATCCAGCGGCACCAGGACAAAGTCCATCGCGCCGGGATTTCCCTGACCATCTTTCAGGGCGACGAGGATCAGCGCATACATCGCACCTGGCGGACTGGGTGGGAGAAGCATCGTTGCTGCGCCGCCCATTTGCAAAGAACCAGGCTCAGCGAGCGGGAAAGTGGCGAGCGGACTCCGCACGCCACCGACGACCATCTGGTCCAGCCGCGGTGGCGTGGCGTAGTATTCCACACTCGAGGGGCCAAACATTACCGTCCCAGGATAAAAATCGTTAACCTCGACTGCGGTGGGATCGCCCAGCAAGTGAAAATTGATCTGGACGGGCGTGCCGATGACGGTGCCTCCGCTCAACCAATTCATCCCGATGATCGGCGGCGGGCCGGAGCCGGCCATTTCGAACCCGACATGGCTGATTCCTCCGGGCGGAATGGTCGCGCCGCCAGACCACTGAAGAACGGTATTGCCGGCGGCATCGAAGGAGGTGCTGAAGTTGAGCCACGGGGGCGAGGAAAAGAACCAGGTGATCAAGTGCGTGCCGCTCAGGATGATTTGAATGCCAGTGGCGGTGATCGGAGTATTGTTGACAACGTCTTTGTTGATGCCCGTGACCGGAAACTTCCAGACCACTTTAGCCAGGTCCAGTTGCGCGCCGCTGCGCGGATCACTGAGCGGCGCCCAAGGGCCCCCGTTTCCAAAGACGGCCGCGTCCTGGAAATGTGTGGTGGAGGTTTTCCATCCGAAGACGTAGTTGGCGCTGCCCACGGTGCCCGGGTGATAGCTGACCGTCACCCAGAAAACCTTATTATTGCCAAAGGGTCCTCCGTCCTGGTTGAAACAGGATGGCACGAAGGGGTAGAAGTCGTACCGCCAAATTTGAGTATCGGTGCCGATCAAGCCGGGCAGACCGGGTATGTTCGGGTTGTAAAAGTTTTCGTGGAGGTTGGGTCTAAACAGGCTGTACTGGTAACGCAGCGCGCCACCAGGGGTTTGAGGCGGGACGAACAGAGCACTGCACAATTGTGACCCCGGATGGCTGTAAGGAGTATTGCCAACCGACGCTGGCACATCAGTCCAAAGCGTCACCTGGAAGGTGGCGTTGGTGTCCACCAAGTCATTGAGCCACGAACCCCAAATTGTGAAGCCGCTGATCGGGCCGCTTATTCGGCAGGGGAAATCATCGCCGACAACCGTGGGTGCCATGGCCCACACGTCCAATCCGTTGTTGGACGTGTCCGGCGGCTGGATGACCCCACCCAAGGCCGGATCGCAATCGGTGCCGGGCGGGCCGCTGTTGATTTGGAACGCGAAATCGACGGGAAAAAGTGCAGCCGGCAGCAGTGGGTTGGACAGTGGTTGCCAGGGAACCAACAGGTTCCCCAACAGATCCGCTTTTCCGAACACACCGGCGTCGTTCCAGTGATTGGTGGAAGTCTTCCAGCCCCAGGACAGCGTGGAGGCGGGCGGCGGGGGCGCCAAGGCGGCAACTGAAACCCAATAAACCGTGCCTTGGCCTTGCTGGCAGAAGGGATTCGCCGGAGACAGATTGAAGCTGTAAAGCCAGACCTGACTTTCAGCTGATAATGTATGGGTGATGGGATCGAAGAATTGCTCGATGCCTGAGCCAGCCGGGATGAAGGTGTAGTCGCCGGGGTTGTACGTCTGCGTCCACAACCGTTGTTTCGGTCGGCTGAAACCGCTGGACCCCTTGGGACCATCGCTCCAGAGGCTCACGACAAACGTGTTCGCCCCCGGAGGCGTGTTCCCTTGGAAAGATGCCCAAAGCTCGATGTTGGTGATCGGTCCGACAACAAAGCATTTGAAATCGTCGGCCAGAGTCAGGAGGCCATTGGCGACGTTGGGTGATGTGGCATTCACATCAAGTCCAACCCCACTCTGAAGATCAGGATACTGCACCCACTTACCCGGAGGTGGCGGTGGGGGCGGCGGTGTCTGCGGAGTCGTCGTGAGAGCAAAAGCCAGATCCAAGCTCTTGCTTGGAATTTGAATAGGATCAAACAACTCCTGCCAATCCCCCGCGGGAATTCCAGTCGCGGTCAAATGTCCAAATACCGCATCGTCACCATGATGATCGGCCGAAGTCCTCCAGCCGAACGCCACGACGTTCGCGCCAGCCGTCACTGACAACCAGTAATTCGTGGGCACGGTCGCGGTTCCCATCTGTTCGAACAAGGGTTGCTGCGTGTCGGGATAAAAGTTGTACTGCCAAACGATAAAGTCGGTCCCCATGATGCTGCCTGCCGGAAATGGGTCCGGATTCCAGAACGGCGAGGGCGGCGAACCTGCCGGCACTTTCTTGTAATGTCCCGGAATGGCTCCGCCGGGAAGAAACGTCCGGCTCCATAACAATGCGCCAGGGTGACTGGGATTGCCCGGCGTGGCGGGAACGTCGGACCAGAAACCCAGCGTAATCGGAATATCGGGGATGTTCGCGGTAGCCGTGTCTCCCAGCCACGAAGCCCAGATGTGTATGTCGGTGATGAAACCCGTTTCCGTACACGGGAAATCGTCGGCGAGGATGAGTGGCAGACCGATCCCGGCGCCGGCGGGAGGTTGAGCAGCCAGAACATTATAGCTCGTGGGGGTAAGGTCCGGCGGTTGATAATACTTTGTCTTATTGGCGTTGGGCCAGTCAGCCCGGGCCGTCGTCGCTGCCAGAACCAGCCATAAAACGGCGGTGGCTGCAAATGACACCTTGGTTGTGACAAACGATTTTTTTGTGGAAGACGCTTGATTCATAACGTTCCTCTGTTTTGATTGAAGGTTGCTTTCCCCCTGCCGGATCGGTGCTGCCCGTGTTGCACAAGCCCTGATCCGTTCTGCGTATCCATGCGGTCCAACCTGGAGGGTCGGCCCGTGACAAATGAATAAATCATACACCGATATACGGTCGAGCTTATTTCGAGTCTAGGTGGCAAGTATAAAGACTTCATGGGTTTCCTTTTTTGTTCTGCCCACGAAGCAGCCGCTTTAGGTGTGCTTTTCCCTCCTCAGTAAATCTGAAGCACTCTTCAGCTCCCGATTTCCTTTCAACTTTGGTGCGGTCAAACTTCGGCCGTCCAGCAATATCCATGACAAACGTCACAACGGTTTGCTTTGTGTCCGAACAGAAGCCGACTTCAGCATTAAAATTCCAGCTTGTCAATATCAAAATAACGAAACTTTTGTGACAAGGTGCATCGGTGAAACGCAGCCAGATTTACAACAAACACAGCGAC
>OCZU010000816.1_pt1 | contig 20957 bp, 15 predicted proteins | sample 1539001 | NCBI WGS metagenome assembly OCZU01 (sample SAMEA3539306, study PRJEB22396) | soil metagenome | biome: tundra; feature: field; material: soil | place: USA | collected 2010-05 | depth 0.15 m | reverse complement strand
GAGGATTTGAAAGTGGCATTGCCGGGCGCCAGAGTGCTGGTGCTCGGCGCGGGCGGGGCAGGGCGGGTCGCGGCGCTCAAACTGGCGGCAGAAAATGTCGGTGAACTTTTTCTCGTGAATCGGACGCCATCCAAGGCCGGGTCGGTGGCGGCGGAAATCCGCCGGCGCCACCTCAACGTGAAAGTCCAGCTGGGTTATCCGCGCGGGGAAGTTGACCTGGCGATCAATGCCACCTCGCTCGGCCTGGCCCCGGATGATCCGTTGCCACTGGATGGAAAACAGTTTTCCCTGCGCCAGGCGCACGCCGTTTACGACATGATTTATCGCCCTGCTGAAACACCATTGCTGCGCGCCGCCAAGGCGGCCGGCAGCCGCATCGCCAATGGTCTTGGGATGTTGCTGTATCAAGGCGCGAAGGCTTTGGAAATCTGGTCGGGCAAACCGGCCCCGGTCGAAATCATGCGTGAAGCCCTGAAAAAAAATGTGTATGGGTGATCCCACTCTGTTCACGACCCGGTTGGCGTTCGCGTCCGCCGGGGAGCGCCGGCGTCTCGTCGGCGGGTTTCTCGTTTCAAGAAATTGCCACGCGCCGGCGGGACGCCGGCGCTCCCCGGCAACCCGCGCCCTGCTCTGAAAATTGTCTATGGGACTTCAACCAATCTTCGATCCAACTGTTTGGTCGCGCGTGCCGTTTCATTTCTGGTCGCTCGTCTTGTTTGTCCTCGGCTGCATCGTCGGAAGTTTTCTAAACGTCTGCATCCATCGGCTGCCGCTGGGGCAGAGCATCGTCTCGCCGCCGTCGCATTGTCCGCACTGCAAATATTCGATTCCGTGGTATCTCAACCTGCCGCTGGTCACCTGGCTTTACCTGCGCGGCAAATGTAAAAACTGCGGCGCGCCGATTTCCGTCCGTTATTTCTTGGTGGAGTCGCTGACGGGACTGACGTTTCTGAGTTGCTGGCTCGTATTTGGATATCATTCCGCAATGCTGGCCCTGGTCTATTGCGTTTTTCTGGCCGGACTCATTGTGGCGACGTTCATTGACTTCGAGCATTTCATCATTCCCGACGAAATCACCATCGGCGGAATGGTCGTTGGATTTTTTACGTCCTTTTTTTTCCCTCAATTGCATGCGGAAAACACGGTCACCGGCGGCATGTTGAAAAGTCTGCTTGGCATGGCCGCGGGTGCGGGGGTGATTTACTTCGTTTTGCGCATGGGCAAATTATTTTTCGGCCGTCAACGCGTCGCGCTGCCATCCGAAGCAAAAGTCATTTTCAGCGAAACCGCCGTGCATTTGCCGGATCAGGAAATTCCCTACGAAGAAATTTTTTACCGCCGTTCCGACATCATCAAGCTGCACGCGCACACGCTCGAACTGTGCGACCGCTGCTACCGGGACGTGCCCGTGCGGCTCTCGTTGTTGTCAAAAACTCTGCGCATTGGCGAGGAGGAGATGGATCCCGGGCAAGTGACCTACATGGAAGTTGCCACCGCCGAAATTATTTTGCCGCGCGAGGCGATGGGCTTTGGCGACGTGAAATTCATGGCGGCCATTGGCGCGTTTCTCGGCTGGCAGGCGGTGGTCTTTTCGCTCACGGTCAGTTCGATCATCGGTTCGATCGTCGGTGTGACGCTCATCCTCGCCGGCAAACGCGAATGGTCTTCGCGCCTCCCCTACGGCCCGTATATTTCGATTGCCGCGACGATCTGGATCTTTTCCGGCCCGCGCCTGGTGGAAAGGTTTTTTCGCCTCGCGGACGTGATTTTCGGGAGGTGAACGGAGCGCCGAGCACCGCCTCGGCTCGTTCAAAAATGTGCTGACCTCTTGCCGAAGCGGTACTCGGCGCTCCAAACCGCAGTTCACCTCAATTGCAGGAAAGCCTTGCTGCCGTTCGTTTTGACGCCGCCGGGCTGGCTTTCGGTGAGGAAAATCCTTTCCGGCTCCACTTTTCCGGTTTGCAAAATGTAAGCGCGGACGGCTTTGGCGCGGTCGGAGGCGAGCGTTTCAAAATCGCTGTCGCTGATGGCAATGCTGTTCAGCAGCGCCTGCTCGGTCTCTCCGACGACTTCGGTGCTTTGGGCAGCAGTGGCCGTTCCGTTTGCGGAGGTTGCGGTGGTCGCTGTCGCGGGAAGTGCCGTTGTTGGGGCTGTTTTACTCTGCATCAACATGGTCGCACCTCTTGTGATTTCCTCCGGGCGTGGTTGCTTCTTCGTTATTGGGATTGCGGGTGCGGCTGTCTGGTTGGTTGCCGGCGCATTGCCGGTCGGCGGTTGGGCCGGTCCTTTCGACGAAGCTTCATCGTAGAGTTTCTGCAAGAACTTGGTTCGCTCCTCTGGCGCCAGCGTCATTTGCTCCGGCGTCGTGGTCGTGCGTTCGGATTTTCGGAGCGACTGCCATTTCGCGTTGCGGAGTTGTTTTTCCAGCGCCACGCGGCGCACACCATCACGATCCGCATTCGGATCAATGCTGCCGGCGATTTCAAGCTGCAATCCCGGCCGCTCATAAAGTCCTTTGACCAGCGAGTCAAGCTTGTTGGTGCCGGCGGCACGTAACTCGAAACTTCCGGGCGCGAAGTCCTGGTAATTCAGTTCCTCGGCCTTGCTGCCAAACAGCGCGCCGAGCACGGCGAACGGCGAAGTGACGATTTTGACCAGAATATTTTCAATCGCCTGAACGATGACCTTGTTCAGTTTGAACTTCGGATCGTCCAGGCTGCCTTCAACGGGCACGTCGAGGATGATTTTACCATTGCGATCCTTGAGAATCGCAACACCAAGGCGCACGGGCAATTTCGTCGCGTCGGGGCTGTCCACCTTCTCGCCAAACGTGAACTGGTCGAGCGTGACCAGGTTTTCGGATTTGAGATTGCGGCCCCGCAGATGATACGCGAGCGCGAGGTTGAGCTTGCCCTTGGCGATGCGGTAACCGGCAAACTTTCCCGCATACGGACTCGCCGGTGTCAGGTCCATGTCCTTGACGGTGATTCTAATTTCGTTCGTTGAATGTTCGTCGAACGGATTGATCGCGCCGGTGATTTCCACCGGGCCGACGTTGTCCACTTTCGCGTGCAAATTCAAGTCGGCGTGCTGAAGCTGCTCGGTCGAAAGCCCCGCAATCGTGCCGCCAGCTTGTTGAATCGAGAGGTTCACATTCGGCGTCATCGAGCGGTCGGTAAAGCGAATCTGCGCGTTCGAGAGGACGATGGTGGCGATGGAAATCTTCGGAAAGACAAACGCATTGGTTGCGCTCGGTAGGCTTTGCGTCACCGCAGCACTCTTTTCCTTGCTGCGAGATTCCTTGGCTGGTTTCTCCGCCGCTGTCTCAGCAGGAGCGTTGGTGTCCACCATGCGCAACGCCGCAAGCAGATTGATCGTCCGGTTCGTCTCAATGATGATCCGCGCATACGCATCGTCCACGGCGATTTCCCTGATGGCGACGGTTGGCGGATTCAGATTCGCGTCAATGCCGGAGATCCGAACGGAACCCCATTTCAAAAGCTCCTCGCCGAACACGCCGTCCACGGTCGAAAGATCATTCAGCCACTCGTCGCCGGTGAACGTGACTTGCGGCAGTCCATCCTTTGCCGTGCGCAGGCTGACGTGGGCGTTCAGGCCAAGCTTGCTGTCAACAATCAACAGGTTGAGTTTTGATTCGAGATAAGGACCAAACTGGCGGAGTCCAACTTTGTCCAGCGCCAGATCAATCTCAGCCGTCGGCGGCAGGAACGAAGCCGACACATCGGCCCTGACGGTGCCGTTGGTGTTCCAGCGCAAGGCCAGCGTCGCGGTCAGGTTCGTGCCGGGAACGTTGGAAATGTTCTTGGCCGTGAATGAAATGTTATCGAGATTCAAAGACACGGGCCGTGAGTTGACGAGGTCCGTGAGGCTCAGCGCGCCGTTTTGGAAATTGACGTTGCGAATTGTGCCGATCACGGCATTGGTGCTGTCGAGCAATTGCGCGACGATGTTTGTCACGGAGCGGAGGAGCAGCATGATTCCACCAGGCGCCTGGCCGGCGGTGTCGGCGGGCTTGGAAAGTTCGACCACGTTGATGGCGGCGTTTGTGTCACGCAGCAAAGTGAGTTTGGCGCCGGAACCGGAAATGGAAGCGATTTCACCGCGTCGTGCGATGGCGTCAATATTCACGCCCGTCACGGAAAACTCAGGAAGTTCAACGATATTCGCGTCCTTGTCCGGCTCCGCCAGTTTGAACGAATGCAGCGCCAACGATGCGTTCGTGGCGATGACGACGCGATTCGACGCGCTCAATTCAAGACGGTAAGCCGAGCGCAGATCAACGACGCCATCACGGATTTGGAAACGCAAAAAATCCTGATAGAGCGGCGCGTATTTGTTGAGTGAAATGTTTTCCAGCGCGATCTCGCCCTGGGAACGGATCGGGTCGAGATAAAAATAACCGCTCCAGGAAATCTTTTCTCCTCCGTCAGTCGTTCCGGAAAATGAATATGGATTCTTGTTGTCGGGATCGGTGCGGAAATTGTCGAGCGTGATGTCGAGCGGGCCGATGACCCGCTTGAACGGCGTGCGCGGCGTGAGGTCCGTGAACGACGCGGCGGCGCGCGCAATGTGCAGCCGTTCAATCCGCAGCGCCAATGGCGCGGAGGGTGGAGGCGGCGTCGCGGGTGTGTTGGTGGAAAATTTTGCGATGAGGTCGGAAAAATTCAGCGAGCTATCCTTGTTCATCTGGACGCGGACGTAAGTGTTCGTCGTGCTGACCTCCTTGAACACCCATGAATGGCCGAAGAACGAGGCGAGTTGCAGATTCACATAGACTTCATCCCATGAGACGAACGGCTGGCCGTCCTTGTCTTTGATGAGCAGCCCGCGAATGGAGGTGGAAAGCGCGTAGGGATTGATTTTGATCTTCTCAATCGAAACCTCGCGATCCAGTTGCTTGGTCAATTGTTTCACCGCCACCGAACGGACAATGGGCGGCAGGATGAGAAAACCGAAGATGGTGTAGAACAGGAGAAGACCGGCGATCCAGCGCAAGATTTTGCGTCGCTTCGGAGGTGGGATTTTGGAATTTGGTTTGCCTTCGTTCATCGTTTTAAATCTGCGCGGGATGGGGAAAATTGGCCAGAAAATTTTTGCGCGCGCATCAGACATTCAGACATCATCCAACCTTTGATTGAACGGCAAGTTTGCAATCGGACAATATTCACGAATTCGACTCGGCGTTCCAAGAATCCCATTCTCGAGACGAATTTGCGCCGGGTGTTGGAGCGCGGACTTTAGTCCGCTTCAGCGTTCGATGTCGTGCCGCATTGTCAAAAGTCATGCGCTCGCTGGCTATCGTGAGTTGAAGCGGACTGAAGTCCGCGCTCCGGTAACTCAATAATTCTTCGACCACGAAACGAGTTTGTGGTCCGGGCCGAAAGTCAGTCGCAGCACTTTGTTGGGATATCCGGTGCCGACGGATTGGCCGACGCCGACTGCGGAGTGGCCGCTGTAAAATCCCGTGCCGACGCCGAAGCTCATGCCGCCGCCGCTGTGTTTGATCCAGTCCGCGACGGTGCTGCCATCACTGAGTTTAGCGGACTTGTCCGGCGGGCCAAGTTCGGCCACCGCCTGGTCGTAAGTGAAATTCCCAACGCGGCTGTTCCAGTCCACCTTCGGCGTGGATTTGCAACCACCGGCGGCGGCGATGAAAAATAAAACGACCAGGCTTGCAAGGATGAATCGGGCAAAGGTGAATATTTTCATGCCGAAAACCTAGCAGACCTTCCGTCGAATTCAACGGGCTATCTTTGATGAACCGTCTGAATCGCCGCCAGGTTTTGGACCGCGCCAGCCCGCTGGCGCTTTGCGGAACGTCTGCCACATCCAAAAGCGGCAGAGGGCTGCCGCACTCCAGGACGCCGTCGCGCCGACACCCGCTCACGCAGGTTTTCAGGGATCGCGGAAATTCACCCCGCGCGGCCTCAATTAAAATTATGTGACTCGCCAATCGGCAGCAAGTGCAGATGCTTGCCGGCGGCTTTGAATTTCTCCTGTGCGGCGGCGTGGTCAATCTTGATTGGCGGGAAAGTGTCGTAATGCACGCCGAGGATTTCGTTGCAGCGAATGAAGTCGGCGGCTTTGACGGCATCGTCCGGCCCCATCGTGAAGTTGCCGCCGACACAGAGCGCGGCGAACTTGAGCGGAGTGGATTCGCCGATGAGTTTCATGTCCATCGTCAGCGCGGTGTCGCCGGAGTAATAAAAACTGCCTTCGGGAGATTCGATGACGAAGCCGCCGGGATTTCCGCCGGCGGAGCCGTCGGGCAGGGTGCTGGAGTGAATGGCGCTCACGTATTTCACGCGGCCAAAGTCGAAGTTAAAATCGCCACCGTGATTCATTGGGTGCGCTTTTTGGACGCCTTGCTTGCCGAACCAGGTGACGATTTCGAAATTGGAAATGATCGTCGCGCCAGTGCGTTTGGCGATTGAGGCGGCGTCAGCGAGATGATCCGCATGGCCATGCGAAATCAAGATGTAATCGGCGGCAACCTTGTCGACGTCAATAGTCTTGGCCAGCGGGTTCGGTGTGATGAACGGGTCGAAGAGCAGTGTACGGCGGTTAACTTCGACCGCGAAGCAAGAGTGTCCGTAGTAAGTGACTTTCATATTTCTTCTCCAGGTTGAGCTTCCGAAACGACTGCGGCTGGCAGGAATATTCCCGTTTTTTTCTCGCGGGTCAATCCCGGGCAAGAAAAACGGCGCTGCCAGGTTTGGCCCTGAGCGCCGTTTTACAATTTTGGTTTCTGCGAGCTTACGCCGCCGCTTCTTCTTCGGCTTCGAGGAAGCCTTGCAAGTGGCGGACGCGAGTCGGGTGCCGGAGTTTGCGCAGCGCCTTGGCTTCGATCTGGCGGATGCGTTCGCGGGTAACGTTATACATCTTGCCGATTTCTTCGAGCGTGCGTTCATAGCCATCCGTGAGGCCGAAACGCATTTCGAGAATCTTGCGCTCGCGCTCTGTGAGCGTCGTAAGCACGTCGCCGAGTTTTTCCTTCAGCAAGCTGTAGCTGGTGACATCGGATGGATTTTCCGCCGATTTGTCCTCGATGAAATCGCCGACGCTCACGTCGCCTTCGTCGCCGACGGGCGCGTGCAGAGAGATGGGTTGTTGCGCCATCTTGAGCAGTGAGTTGATGCGCGACACCGGCATGTGCATTTCATCGGCCAGTTCCTCCGGCGTTGGCTCGCGGCCCAATTCCTGGGTGAGCTGCTTTTGCGCGCGCCAGAGTTTGTTCATGATTTCGATCATGTGAACCGGAATGCGGATGGTGCGCGCCTGGTCGGCGATGGAGCGGGTGATGGCCTGGCGAATCCACCAGATGGCGTAGGTCGAGAACTTGTAGCCGCGGCGGTATTCAAATTTCTCGACGCCTTTCATCAACCCGATGTTGCCTTCCTGGATCAAATCTAGAAACGACTGGCCGCGGTTGGTGTATTTTTTGGCGACGGAAACGACGAGGCGCAAATTCGCCTCGGCCATGTGGGTCTTGGCCTTTTGCGCGTGGTCGGCGGCGCGTTTCAATTCGGTGAAGGCCTTGTTGAAATCCTCGCGCGGCATCCGGACGAAAAGTTCCAGCGTCGCGATTTTTTCGCGTTCGGACTCAATTTCCGCCATGCGGGCGGCGGATTTGTGCATCGCCTCCAGCTCCTGGATACGGCGCAGGCTGGCCTGGAATTTTTCATGGACGTTGCCCGCGACGACGATCATTTCCTCCACGACCTTTTGTTTGTAGAAGAATTTCAGGAACATCGCCTGAAGTTTTTTGTCGAGCTTCAGGCATTCCTTTTGCGCCTTGTCGCGGCGGTTTTTGGTGGAGAGTTTGCGCCAGGAGAGGAATTTGGCGTCCACTTTTGCATCGGCGGTGCGGATTTTTTTAATCAGCACGCGCAGGTTGCGCACATGTTTGTCGCGGTTGGCAACCTGTTTGTCCACGATCACGCGGTCAAACCGCTCCTTCGGCGGCTCGGAAAGCAGTTTTTCGGCTATGGCGATGTGTTCCTTGGCCGCGAAACCGAGGCTGTAAATGATGCGCTTCATTTCGATTTCCGCCTCCTCGATTCTTTTGCAGATCTCGACTTCCTGTTCGCGGGTGAGCAGGGGGACTTTGCCCATCTGGTTCATGTACATCCGAACCGGATCATCGAGAATTTCCAGGCGCGCGTCTTCATCGGGTTCCTCGGCGGGGGCCGGCTTGGCGCGGTCAACCTCGGCCTGGTCAACGATTTCAATGTCGAGTGTGCGGAGCTTCGTATAAAGCTCGTCGAGATCGTCCGGGCTGAGGTTGTCGGGGAGAACGTCGTTGATGTCGTCGTACGTGACGTAACCGTTTTCCTGCGAGAGATGGAGCAGCGTCTTGACAACCTCCGTCAGGTCAACCGCCGACTGGGTCGTCATGGAAACGTTTTGTTCCGGCTTGGCCGGGGTGGCGGTTTTCTTCTGCTTGTCCTGGACAACGCCCGTCGGCGCGGCTGCGGGCTGCGTGTGGTTGAGAGACCTGGAAGAAATTATGAAACGCCGGCGGGGCGGGCGGACTTTCTCCGCCGCCGCAGGTTCACGGCTGGGCCGGCTTTTTCTGGTTTCGCCAAGAGACGATTTGGTCGCTTTTTTGTTCAGCATAAATATTCAGACGCGCGCAGTCCCGTTTGGTTCATATATTTGTCGCGCACTCGGCGGCAAAAAGACTGTGCGCTTGGTTGCCAGGTCCGGCTTGCAGGTATTTGAGGACTGACTGCAAACACCGGAAAACCGACGGCAACAGTAACACATTTCGAGGCGACTTCCAGGTCACCACTTGGTCACAAACTGACCGAATCGCGCAAAAGCGCACCCATTCGGTTGTGAGCCGGTTCTATTACAACGAGTTAGACTGGGCAAGCCTAGCAATTAGACTCCAACATACGCCGCGCAATCTTGCAAGATATTTCTTTTGGAAAGCGGCGTTTTACTTCTGTTTCCGGTTGTCCACGGTGATGGAGAGGCTTCCGCCTTCGCGCCACAGGCGAAGGAGCACCCGGCTGCCCTTGGCGTTCTTGCTCAACTCCACTGCGTCGTCGGCGTTGCGCACCGGTTCGTGGTTGATTTCAAGGACGACGTCGCCCTGGCGCAGTCCAGCCTTGGCTGAGTTGGAATCTTCGTCCACGCTCGAAACGATTGCGCCGTGAATGTTGCGCGGAATTTCATGTTGCCGGCGGACGTCCGGGTCGAGATCGGTGACTTCAACGCCATCCAGCGCATCTTGATCTGGTTCGTTGTCGTCGCGTTGTTCCATGCGGCTGCCATTGCCAGCAACTTGCTCCGGCAATTCGCCCAGTGTCAAAGTCACGTTTTTTTCCACCGGTTTTTTGCCCTCTTCAACCCGCAAGATCACCAGCGTAACTTTGCTGCCTGGCGCCGTCTCTGAAATCGCGAGCCGAAGTTGCCGGCTGTCGGCGATTTTCTTTCCGTCCACTTCGCGAATGACATCGCCCGTTTGCAAACCGGTGGTCGCGGCGGGAGTATTCGGGCTGATTTGCCTTACCATCGCGCCATTGTGGTCGGGCAGATTATATTTCTCCGCCAGATCGGGAGTAATTTCCTGTCGCAACACCACGCCGATGTAGCCGCGCGTGACTCTTCCAAATTTGATAAGCCGTTCCATCACACTGCGCGCGAGGTTTGAGGGGACCGCAAAGCCGACGCCCTGAAAACCACCGGTGTCGCTGAAAATCAACGTGTTGATGCCCGCCAGACGCCCTTGAGCGTCCACCAGCGCGCCGCCGGAATTGCCCTGATTGATCGCCGCGTCCGTCTGAATAAAATCCTCGTATTCGTTAATCCCAAGCGACGTGCGGCCCAGCGCGCTGACGATGCCCTTTGTCACCGTCTGGCCGACACCAAAGGGATTGCCGATGGCGAGCACGATGTCGCCGACTTCGAGTTTGTCGCTGTCGCAGATCGTGATGGCCGGCAAAGCCTGAGCGTCCACTTTCAGCACGGCGACGTCCGTGGCTGGATCAGTGCCGATGACTTTGGCGGTGAATTCTTTTCCGTCCCCCGCGAGCGCGACTTTCACGCCGTTGGAATCGGCGCCCTCAATGACGTGGTTCGCCGTCAGGATGTACCCGTCCGATGAAACGATGACGCCCGAGCCGAGGCTTTGCTGTTTTGCGGTTCGCGGATGACGGCTTGAGCGCCCGTCGCCGAAAAATTGGCGGAACATGGGATCGTCAAAAAACGGAACGCCCCTTTGCTGCAAGCGAACGGTGCGCGTGGAATAAATGTTCACCACGCTTGGCGCGGCCTTTTTGACGATCGGCGCGTAACTCGCTTCGCCGTGCGCGTCGCGATTGAGGGGGGTCGTTTCCACGTTGAACTTCGGCGCGGGGCGCGTCTCCAAACCCTGGGCAGAGAAGTGCAGCAATACCGCAATGCCCACGCCCATCGTCACCCCGGAAATCAAATCCAACACCGGCCTCAAAATACTTTTCATAATCATTATCCTTTCAACTCTGCTCAAAACAGCAATGTAATCTTACACCACCTTTGAAATAAGCGATGGTCTCACGTTCAAATAAATTCAACGGCGCGGGCCGGTCAAAGCTCGAGCGCAATACAGCTTTTGCTGCCGTGGTGGAGCGGGTCAACGCTCAGGAGGAACGTGGATGCGCACGGCCAACCGGCTCCTTCACTGGACGAAAGCCGGGGGCAGCAACCGAACCGCACGAATTTGTGTCAACACTTGCCAACATGACGCTTGACGCTGCCCCATACCTTAATAGCATTCCACAAAATTAGCGTGTGTGAAAATCAATTCCTTCTTGCCCGTGCCGCTTCAACGGGGCGTAACATGACACACGCACCGACCGAAAACGACTCCCTCTCCCCGCCCAGGCGGGGAGAGGGTTGGGGTGAGATTTCCCCTAAAATTTTCGCGCATTGGACCCCTGAACCGGAGTGCGCCCGTCCCCGGGCGCAGCGAGGTAAGAATGTCCGGCGGTTGGAGATTTTTCCATCGCCCGCTCGTGTCCGGACGTTGCTGCGCCCGGGGACGGGCGCACTCCGGGAGGTTCAGGGGGAGGGGATTCGAGCTTGAAAGCACTGGCCTCCTCACCCCGGCCCGGTGGTAACTTATTTTCCACCGAGGCTTCGCCCGCAGTTCCCCCGGGGAGAAGAGGGAGAAAAATGGTGCCTGTATCGAGATGCACCCGCGTCAAAGCCAATGCCGATTCTTAATGCTCATGCTCCGCTTGATCCAAAGGTTTTTCTCCGGGCACGTTTCAAAGACCGCGCTGTTGATAATACTGCCGCTCAGTTTTGCGTCGTTTTACTGCACGGTGATCGCGGCTGCGATTTGCTTCCCGCAACGCTACGACTGGCGCGTGCGCGTCATTTCGAACCTCACTTCGCCGCGCGACAATCCTCATTTTTACTGGCTTCCGTCGCTCGGAATTGTGGTGATGGCGTTGCTGCTATTCCCATTTGCCGGCTATTTGGAGCAGCGCTTGCGCGCCATCAAGCCGAGCGCTGCGCGATCGGCCGGCGTGGCCTTCGCAGGTAGTTTCGGTGTTTTATTGCTTTCATTCGTAGCGCAACTTGCGCAACCCGTGATTGGCATGGGGTGGCTGCATGAATTTCTCGCGCGTGCTTCGGCGCTGGCCTTTGCCGTTGGGATGTTTTGCTGCTGCGCGTGCGCGGTCAAAGACCGGCTCCGGATTTTCGGCGGAGAGCGATTGCTCTGTAGCGCGCTGACGTTTAGCTGGGCCTCGCTTACTTTGCTGCCGGTCGTTTTCCTGGCCATCGTCGCAGCCCTGGTGTTGCTCGGTCACAAAGCGGGTTTGGTGTGGGTGGAGAACTTTCGCCAGTCTTTTCGCAACACCATGTTTTGGAATCTGGCTTTCTGGGAGTGGGCCGGCGTGGTGGGAGTCACTGCGTTTCTGACGGTTTCGGCGTTGTGGTTGCCCGAACCCATCAAAACTCGCTTGTAACCTCGGCCGGGTGTTTCATTGGACGCGTCCAGGCCGGCTCGGATCCCGGAATTATTCCTCTTCCTGGGCGGCGGCCGGGCTCGATTTTGGCGGCCCGCTGGCGGCGTTCGGCGGCGGCGCGCTTTCCTTGAGAAACTTGTCGAGGATGGACAAATAAATGTCCAGGGTGCCGCTGTCGTCAGCGCCGGCTTCCTTCTCCAGCGAACGCAGTTGGGCGGCGGCGGATTGTGCCTGGGTGCGAAGGCTGTTGATGTCCATCCGGCCGGTCGCGAGATCATTCACCATCCGGTTGAATCTGGCGTTGGCCTCCGGGCTGGCAGCCGCGAGAAATTGCGACTGCACCTGCTGGAGGAGATTGGTCTGCGATCCGAGCTGGCGAACCTGCGCGGACAATTCAGAAGCCGCATTGGTTTTCAAAACCGATGGCGCGCGGGATGGAACAAGCGCGGCGAGCCGCGAAGCATTCGTCGCCCCCTCCGAACCCAGCGTGATGAAGGCCACCTTGCCCCGCGGCAAAGTCACCGTGCCGAGGATCTCGCTCTGCAACACCAGCGCATTGGTGGTGACGGACAAAACCTTCCCGTTGTAATGATCGTTGTTTTGCATCACCACCTGATCGGCCTGCACCGGCGCCACCGCACCCAACAGCATCAGGGCTGCGAAGAGCGAAACTTCCCGGAGAGCATTGCATGTCATGAGGCAACCATAACGCCGGTTGGATGTTGCTGCAAGAAAGCCCAGGCCGGCAACCCAGCCAAGATGAATTTGCAGTGATACCGGAGAGCCGACCCTGGTTGAGGCTTGACGCGGCAGCATGCGCCGATAGCTTCGAACAATGAGCAGGACCAAGAAACAATTCCCCATCAGTTCCAGTTCAAAAGAAATCACGTTCACGACGCCCGCCGCATCAACGGCAGAAGTGGTGCAAAAAATGCAGGCGATCCAGACGGCACTTCCTGACTCCGACGGTTTGAAATGGTTCAACTTTCTTTATCTTTCCGTCACGCTGGCCGTGCAGGCGGAGATCGCCAGGCCCAATGCCTTTGAAGACGCCGGCTGGATCGAACGCCTCGATGTCTGCTTTGCCAACCTCTATTTCGCAGCCCTCTCGGCGGCTCAAGAGCAGGGGGGCGTCGCGGCTCCGGCGGCGTGGCAGCCGCTGCTTCAGAACCGGACCACGCCAGGGATTGCCCCAATCCAATTTGCACTGGCAGGAATGAACGCCCACATCAATCGTGACCTCGTGGAGGCCCTGCTGACGGTGTACTCCGCCGATGGAAAAGCGCCGGGCATAGGCAGTGCGCGTTTTCGGGACTTCAAACGAGTCAACCAGATTCTTGAGAAGGTGGAAATACAGATGCGGCCGGCATTGCTCGTAGGTACGCCGTTGGCCGAGGGCGGACACTTTGCACCATTGGAAGATGTATTGGCGATGTGGAGCGTGACTGCGGCGCGACAGGCGGCGTGGGATCATAGTCAAGCGTTATGGCAACTTCGGACAGTCAGGCCGGTGCAACGAGCCTCGTTCGATGCCGTGGATGGATTGACCGAACTAGCCAGCAACGGTCTGTTGATCCGCGTGCTTCCCTAGCCAAACGAACATTCCCTCTGCGTCGCGGTCTTGAGACGATTCAAATAATCCAGCCGTGAAATTTCCGTCGCTCCGAGCTGGCGTGTCGCGGGTGTGACCATCTGGATGTCGAAGAGTTCGAAACCGCGCCCGCGCAAGTGACCGATCAAATGGCTGAGCGCCACCTTGGAGGCATTGCTGACGCGATGGAACATGGATTCGCCGGCAAAGAACCCGCCGATGCTCACGCCGTAAATGCCGCCGACCAGTTTGTCCGCCTGCCAGCACTCGACACTATGTGCGTGGCCCCGTTCGTGCAGGCACGTGTAGGCTTGGATGAACTCCGGAGTGATCCAGGTGCCGCGCCGGCCCGGGGCGGGCAGGGCGCACCCTTCCATCACGCGGCGGAACGCTTGGTCCATGGTGATTTTAAACGGCTGCTTGCGCATCAACTTGCCGAGACTCCGCGCGGGACGGAACGGGTCGAGTTCGATGATCGCCCGCGGATCGGGTGACCACCAGGTGAGGGGATGGATCGTCCAGGGGAAAATTCCGCTGCGGTACGCCAGCAAGAGACGCGGCACGGACAAATCGCCGCCGATGGCAACCAGCCCCTCCGGGTTCGCATCGCGCGGATCGGGAAAGCGCAAAAGACTATCAAGTAACTGGCACATTGGCAGCGGATGATGGGTTCCCGAAAACCACGCGCCCGACGTCAGCTTTCGTCGGACTGCGTCGGCTGGTGATGTCCCAGCGCAGCCAGTAACTGCGCCTGGAAATAACCGGCAACCTCCATGGCCAGAAGGTAAGGCGCGTTGGTTTCGTTGATTTCAGGCGGTTCAAGTTCCTCCGGTTCACCCAGCGCCAGCCAGCCCCCGACGCGCACGTCGTTGAGCACCTGCAGCAGCCATTCGATTTCCGCGGGCGTGAGCGAGAGCCGGATGTCGTCCGTGGTTTCACGGAATCGCCCAGGCTCCTCTAGCATCGCCAAAACCTGTTTGCGGTTCTGGCGCCGCTGCTCGGCAACGGCGTCTTCGAGCAAACGCTGATCTTCGTGTTGCGAAGATCGTTTACCCTTTTTGCTCAACTGATGATGCGAGGGCGGAACCAGCGGGTACATTTGCAGAATTTGAAACAAGAGTTGTTTCTCCCTCTTGCCGAGGCTGAAGGTGAACTGCTTCTTGTATACGCGGATGAGTTTCACTCCTCACGCTCCATGGTGGCGTGCAACGTGTACTTCTGAAGTTGATGAACGTAGTGCTCGGCTTTTTCCATCGTGGTGCGGGCGAGCACGCTTTTGCCCTGGTTATGCACCTGCTTCATGTGGAATTCCGCCTTTTGCCTGTTCCAGCCGAACACGGTCTGAAAAACGTGCGTGACAAAGACCATCAAATTTACCGGATCGTTCCAGCAGACCACCAACCACGCCGCATCCAGCTCCGATTTGGAGCCGGTCTTTTCTTCCTGCCCGACATCGGGCATTATCACTGGGGCCGCAGTTTCAGCCATGTAAATGAATTAACCGCAACTGCCGGAGATTGTCGAGTTCACGTAACAAACGTCTCACTGCTGGAGCGGCTCACCGCTGCACCCGCGCACCGGCGCCGTTGACAAGAGCTTCAACTTCCTTCAGGGAAGCCATCGAAGTGTCTCCGGGCGTGGTCATGGCCAGCGCGCCGTGCGCCGCGCCGTAATCCACGGCCTGCTGCGGATCGTTGAATTTCATAAAACCGTAAATCAGGCCGCTGGCGAAACTGTCGCCGCCGCCGACGCGGTCGAGGATTTCGAGATTCTCGCGGTTGGGTGCCTCATAAAATTTTCCGCCCGCCCAGCAGATTGCGCCCCAATCGTTGCGCGACGCGGATCGCACCGCGCGCAACGTCGTGGCGGTGACTTTGAAATTGGGAAACGCCTTCACAGCTTTCTCGATCATGGCCTTGAACGCGGTCACGTCTATGTGGCTGATGTTTTCGTCCACGCCTTCGACTGCAAAGCCAAGGCACGCGGTGAAGTCTTCTTCGTTGCCGATCATCACGTCCACATTCTTCGCGATTTCCTTGTTTATTTCCTGCGCGCGTTTCTGGCCGCCAATGCTTTTCCAGAGCGACGGGCGATAATTCAAATCGTAGGAAACAATCGTGCCGTGTCTTTTCGCGGCTTGCACGGCTTCGACGACGAGTTCCGGCGTGGTGTCGCTCAACGCCGCGAAAATTCCGCCGGTGTGCAGCCAGCGCACGCCCACCTTGCCGAAGATGTGGTTCCAATCAAAGTCGCCGGCTTTGAGCTGGCTGGCGGCGGTGAGTCCGCGATCGGACACGCCCACCGCGCCGCGCACGCCGAAACCGCGCTCGGTGAAATTTAAACCGTTACGGGTCGCGCGGCCCACACCATCGAACGGCAGCCACTTGATGAACTCGGTGTCCACGCCGCCTTGCAAAATAAAATCTTCGAGCAGCCGGCCCACTTCGTTGTCAGCGAACGCGGTGGCGACGGCGGTTTTCAAACCGAAACAACGGCGCAGTCCGCGCGCGACGTTGTATTCGCCGCCGCCTTCCCAGACCTTGAATTCCCGCGTCGTGCGGACGCGGCCTTCACCGGGATCAAGGCGGAGCATGATTTCGCCGAGCGAAAGCAGATCATATTTGCAGGAGCCGGACGGTTTGATTTCGAGAGTTGCCATGGTTGCAAAAGCCGAAGCGCCTGTTTGCGCCTCGGTCGGAGAAAGTCTGTGGGGAACTCGCGCCGGACTCAATCAATTTTCCGGCTCGCAATTAAAACCGAAGATCGAGGGACAGGCCGCCGCCCGCGTCAAATTTGTGATAGCTGAAAGCGCTGGCATAACTGGAATGATTTATCTCGTAAACGGTGAAGACGCGCACGGCGAGATATTTGTTGAAGAAATAAGCCAGGGATCCGCCGAAGGTGTTCACGAGGTCGTCACGGGAATTCGCAGGCAGCGCGCCGTCCGAAAAGTCCGGGTAGCGGGAGTATTGAAAACGATAAAACGGCTGGGCGATCAGTTTGGGAGTGATCAGGTAGCTCAGCGAAAGATTCAGCGAGGCGTCGAAGCGATTATTCACGGCCGAGCCAGCCGTGTTGTTGGTCTGCGAATCGGTGAAATGATAATCGACCTGGGGGCTCACAATGAACATCAATTTGTCGTTGACGGGAAAAAAGCGCTGGAACCCCAGGGTGGGCATGCACTCGCGGTAAATCTCGTTGTAGCCAGGTTGATCCAACAGGCGGGTTAAATCGCAGGCGGCGTAGAATTGCCAGTTGCCCGCTTGATACCGGCCATTGATGAAGGCAGTCTGCGCATTGAAATCGAGGCTGCTCAAATTGACGTTTTCAGCGTAATTGAACCATTGGCTGCGAAAACCCAGCATGGGCGCGAACTGGCCTGGACCCCACGCGTAAGCTTCGGGCGCGAGCGCGGCTTGAATGGTGTTGATGAACAGGGCGCCACCGACCTTTTTATCTTCGGAGAGATAAACATTATCGGAATACATGCATTGACTGTCCGCGATGACTTCAAAATATGTTTTGCGTGGCTTGAGCCGGAGGATGCGTTGCGGGCCGACGTCGGCATTTTCCCCGGGATAGAGTTCGGGAGCTTCCATGTTGGTGCTCAAATTGAGCAGCCTTGGTTTTTGGAACTGCAGTTCCCGCTGGGTTTGCCCAAACTGCTGGATGAGCGGGTTCGGTTGCGCGTGCAAAAGCGCCGGCAGACCGGCGGAAATTACAAAAAGTCCCATCAGTGTCGTGCTGATTTTCATGCGTTTAGAGGGCTTTCAACTGCTGCGGCGTAGCGAGCTCAATGCGCGCCGGCAGAGAGAAAAATGCCCGGCCCGGACAATGGGTTGATAAAGGTTGACTGGTTGGCGCTGGTGATGAGTGTGTGGGTGTAGGTCACGCCGTTGATGAAGTTGACGAAGCCGCGTTGCACCGCTTGTCCCGTGTTTGGGTTCGCCGCCAGCAGCCCATTGTTGCTGGTGATTCGCACATTGCCGCCGAAATTGACGTTTTCAAAAACAGGCGTGTGCGCGGTGATGTTGGCGTCCGCGAAGGATGAAAGATCAACCGCGTGAGCGGCGCTGCCAACGTTGATGGTGTTTTTCGCCGTCATGTTCAACGTGGTTCCGCTCATCGCGACGTTGTCGAGCAAGATGCTGTCGCCCGCGTTCAAAGTCACAGTCGCCGCCGCGATGGACGCACCGCCGTTGACGGCGATCGAACCGCCCGCGTTGACGTATAAGGAATCGGCGGTGATGCGTGTGCCCGCGATGTTCGCATCGGTGCCGGCGGATAATTGAATGGCGCTCGGAAACCCCGCCGCAATCCCAACCGGCCCCGCATTGGCCGCGGGAGTTCCGCTGGTGGCGAGGGCGATGGAGCCGCCGTTCAATGAAAGCGAACCGGCAAAGGAAGACACCAAAACATTGGGGCGGTCGCCGGAAGAATTGATCGTGCTGTTGTTCACGCTCACATCGTCATTGCCGAAAACCACCACGTTGCCACCGGCGGTGAGGGTGGTGGTGTTGAGCGAAATCGTCGAATCGGAGAAAATGCGAGCCGCATCAAGGCCCGCAGCGATTTGCGTGCCGCTGATGTTGACGCCGGTGTGACCGAAAAGGTCGACACTAATTCCGGCGTTGACGGAACCATTGTTCAGTGACAGATCCGAAAGGCTCGACAGCTTGAGGCCGCCAGGCGTGTTTTGAAAGTTGACATTGTCGAAATGCATCGGTCCGAACGAACCCAGATAGAGATAATATGTGTTGGCGGAAACCGTTGAACCGGGAGCAATCGCGATTTGACCGCCGGCGGTCAGATAGACCGATGGCACGAAGCCGTTAAAATTCAGCGAACCGGAGATGTTGATATTCTGCGCCGCCAGAAAATCAAACTTCGGAACCAGGCCATAAGCGGTCATGTCAATGTTCCTGGTTTTGATGTTGATGTTGCGCCCGAAAAATCCGGAGAAAGGATTCTGGAGAAAATTATTTTCAGCGTCCACGCCCGGCACCGTGACGCCGAAAGGTCCGGTGGTCAGAAATATATTGTGCGCATTCAGGTTTGCGCCGTTGATGCTTGCGTCCGCCGAAAGCGCCTGAGCCGGGGGCAGGGCGTCGGTCACCGGTTCGCTTGCGCTGTACGGCGCGACCTCAAATCCATCAATCGTCAGGTAGCCCTTGCCGGTGGCGACCGGTTGGAAGGTCGCCTGTTTATTGAAATAGTCCTGGAGGATGCTTTGATCCAGGGCCTCCACTTGCGACGCACTGGCTTTGTTGCCGACCAACAAACCCGTGTCCTGCGCCTTGCCCTGTTTAATCATCTTGCCCTGTTTGTTGACCTCGTCCTCGATCTTGTTCAACGATGGCAGCGAATTGTGGAAGCCATTGATCAAGCGGCTGCCCCTGGTATTGTTATCGAGGCGAAACATGATGATGGGCGACATGCCGCCGCCGGGCAGGATGAACGTCATTTGACCCGCGTTCAACCGTTGCAGGAGGCCATTCAGAAACTTGATCTCCGCTTCGCCTTCCAGCACCAAAAGTTTGAACCCGCCGTCGGGTGTGGTGGTGACTACAATCGTTGTGCCCAGCACCGAGGCCGTGGCGGAACCCGTTTGAATCGTTCCGCCGCCCTTTCCTTTGGGCGAATGAAACAGCAGGCTGCCCTTCTGCAAATCAATGGTGCGGTTGGCCGGGTCGAAGGCAAAAACCGTGTTCGCTCCGACGCGGGTGATGGTTTGATCCTCCGCCACCAGTTCGGCGCGCGAGTTCGGGCCGGTGCGCAAAATGTCCGGCACTTTGAAGATCGCATCCACCGCGGCGGGTTTGGTGGATTTGTCGGCGGCGGAAATGATCTGCACGTCGTTGACGACCTGGGTGACCCTGGACTGCTTCAAATCAATCGCGCGACTTGAAGCCGGAGGCAGGACGCAGCCTGCCAACAAAAGGTAAATGACGAATTTCTTCATGGGCATTGCTTGGTTTGGCTCTTTTAAATAACTGCTGAATCGTAAGCTAAAAGCCCACGCCCTGCAAAGGTTTATTTGCTCTGCGGACAGTGAAAACTACGGATGACCTTTCGCCGGGGATCCGGTTTATTTCTCGGTCAGCGTGAAAGCGCCGTTCCAATCCTCCGGCGGCGGCGTGGCAACATAAGCCGCGCACCGGCCGATATACATCTCGCAAAGATGATCCTGCCCTCCGATTTCCCGCAAAACCCCTTTGAACAGTTCGCCGGCCCGGTCAAATTGCCGTCCGCGAAAAAGTTGGATCGCCTCGTGATAGGCTGCCAGCCACGCGGGCGCGGGCTGTGAGCGGTCGCTCAACAAGGTGAAAGTTTCCACCGGCCTGGTTTTGCCCTTGAAGGCGATGGCGCCGACCTTCCGAAAAACAAATTGCTCGCGCGTCAACGCCTCGACCGTTTCACCGATCAAAATATCCGTGTGAAATTGCTTGGTCGCAGTCTCCAACCGCGCCGCGAGATTCACGCCGTCGCCCAGCACAGTGAATTCTGTCCGCGCTTGGGTTCCAATATTTCCGACAATCACCTCGCCGTGGTTCACACCAATGCCAATGGACAGCTCCCTTCGGTCAGGATTCTCTTTCCAGCTTGCGTTCAATTTAGCCAAGGCTGGGCGCATTTGCAGTGCGGCGAGTACGCCGCGCTTCGCGTCTGTTTCGACACCATCGCTGTGAGTGTCGCCCCATCCTGCCATGATGGCATCTCCGATGAATTTCTGAAGTGTGCCACTTTCCTTATGAACGATTCCGACCATTTCCGAAAAATACTCGTTGAGTTGCGCAACCAGTTTGTCGGCGTCGCTACTCTCCGTCATACTGGTGAACCCACGAATGTCGCTGAACAAAATCGTGACGGGCTGCCTGCGTCCCCTGAGAGTCTCTTCAAATGAACGGCTGTCCTGAAGAATTGTGTTCGCAACGTTCTTGGAAACATAGCGCTCTAGCAGATTACGAGTGCGCCGCCGCTCGAATTGTTCGACCGCGAAAAGAAAAGTCACGCCATACGACCCAGTCGCCACCAGGCAAAACAATGGCGACATCACGTTCACGAGCAAATTGACCTGCGTAAAAAGCAACTGACAGACCACCAGAAAAACTACCGTCACCACGACCATCAAAAACACTTTTAGGAGAGCGTTGCCCACGCGCAGACATATCGCCAGCGCCAGCGCCACCATGGACAATTCAAGAGCCAAATCGGTTGCCGGCGGCGTGGGGTGGATGAACGATTGCAGCAACAAGGCTCCCATCAATTGTGCCTGCACCTCAGGGCCGGGTGTATTGCCGAAAGGAGTTTCGTGCGCGTCGTGGAAAATTTCTGCAATCGGTCCCACCACGACAATTTTATTGCGAAAAGGCTTCACC
>OCZU010000815.1_pt1 | contig 20959 bp, 15 predicted proteins | sample 1539001 | NCBI WGS metagenome assembly OCZU01 (sample SAMEA3539306, study PRJEB22396) | soil metagenome | biome: tundra; feature: field; material: soil | place: USA | collected 2010-05 | depth 0.15 m | reverse complement strand
GCAGGCTTTGGTGGAGTTCTACCGCACGCTCTTGGCCTGAGACCGCCATCCGGGGAATCCACGCAAATGAGTCAAATACTTTTTCATCGCCGAGACGCCGAGGCGCCGAGAAAAAACAAAAAGCACAAGCTCAGTGGAACGTCGGCCGCGGGAGCCCTCCCCGAGTTTGAGCGCCGAGGGAGCAGAGACCGCCGAGATGTGCTGTCGCCATGCCACAACGCCTTCGCATCAGGACCACATTAACCTCGGCCCCCTCTGCGCTCTCAGGTCTTGACGTTGTTTCTTGTTCTTCTCTGCGCCTCGGGGTCTCGGCGTTGAAACATGTCTTGCCTGGCAGGCTTTGGTGGAGTTCTACCGCACGCTCTTGGCCTGAGACCGCCATCCGGGGAATCCACGCAAATGAGTCAAATACTTTTTCATCGCCGAGACGCCGAGGCGCCGAGAAAAAACAAAAAGCACAAGCTCAGTGGAACGTCGGCCGCGGGAGCCCTCCCCGAGTTTGAGCGCCGAGGGAGCAGAGACCGCCGAGATGTGCTGTCGCCATGCCACAACGCCTTCGCATCAGGACCACATTAACCTCGGCCCCCTCTGCGCTCTCAGGTCTTGACGTTGTTTCTTGTTCTTCTCTGCGCCTCGGCGTCTCGGCGTTGAAACACGTCTTGCCCCGCCTGAAGCATCGCCTCGCTAGACCCCTCAGTCGCCCGCCGCCGCGGGCGCGGGAGTCAGGCCGGAGCCCATCCTCGCTGCCGTCTCTTCGCGGGCCACGATCTCGTCGCCCTCCGCAAACCGTACCAGGAAAGCCAGCGACGCGCTGGCGAAGACCAGTCCGCCCAGAATGAGCAGCGCCTGCGGCCAGGTGAGGCTTTTCGTCTTGAACAGGAATCCGGCCAGCACCGCGCCCACGTTTCCTCCCGCTCCCACGATGCCCGACACCGCGCCCAGCGCGCGCTTATTCACGAATGGCACGATGGAGTACGTGACGCCGTTCGACATTTTGATGAACAGGCCGGTACACAACATGCAAACGATGGCCAGGGGCAGCCAGCGCGCCTGTGAGAAGCACGCGAAGCCGAGCCCTTCCAGTCCGATGGTCACCCCCAGCAGCAGCGTGCGGCCGCGCAGCCCCCAGCGGGCATAGCAACGGTCGCTCGCTACACCGCCGAGCGCGCGAGCGAAGAGGTTCATCATGCCGAAGGTGCCGGCCGCCACGCCCGCGGCTTTGAGTGTGAGCTTGAAGTAGTCGACGAAATAGAGCGCGGCGATATTGTCGACTGTCAGTTCCATGCCGAAACAGGCAGCGTACAGAACGAACAGCGCCCACACGCGCGGATCGCGGCACGCCTCCCAAAATGCGCCCGACGCGGCAGAGCGTTCCGCCATGCGGCCCTGCAGGCGCAGTTCGTGGAAATCGCCATCGGCCGTATCTTTGGTGAGGAAGTAGTAGGCCACACCCGCGAGCAAGAGCGCGATGCCCGGCACCATCATCGCCAATCTCCAGCCCCACCACGCACCCACCCCCAAACTCAGGAACGCGGTGAACAACAGCGGCATCACCATCTGGGTGACGCCGCCGCCCAGGTTGCCCCAGCCCGCGGCGGTGGCGTTCGCCGTCCCGATGATATTTGGCGCGAACATCACCGACGTGTGATACTGCGTGATCACGAAGGATGCGCCGATTGCGCCAATCGCCAGCCGGAACAGCAGGAACGTGGTGTAGTCGTGGGCCAGCCCCACGCCGATCACCGGCAGCGAGCCCGCGACCAGCAACCAGGCATAGGTCCGGCGCGGCCCCACGCGGTCGCACAGCCAGCCGATCAGCAGCCGCGCGATGACGGTAATCGCCACCGAAGCGATGATCGAGTTTCCGATCTGTTCCCTGGTGAGGTGCAGTTCCTGGCGGATCACGGGCATCAGCGGAGCCAGCCCGAACCAGCCAAAAAAGCAGAGAAAGAACGCCACCCACGTCATGTGGAACGCGCGCATGGGAGCGGTCCGGAAATCGAGCAGACGGATGGCCGTCGCTTTATTGCGTATGTTCACGTCGTTCAGCCTCCTTGTGGCGCAGACACTCGTGGCTGCCGCGTCGACACTCGTGTCGACGCTTGGCGCGCCCTGTCAAATACCGCGCACGGCATCGCACTACGGAACTCGATCGGACCGCGCCGTCCGCTCCACGCGCACCGCGCTCTGTTTGTAGTTCGGCTCGCGCGATATCGGGTCGAAGGCGCTCTGCGTTACCTCATTCACGTTGGTTTCGGAATAGTGGAAGGGCATAAAGACCTGCCCGGGGGCTATAATCTCGGTCACTCGCAGCTCCACCTGCCGGACGCGCCCGCGCCGCGAGACGATGTCCACCGGGTCGTGGCTCCGAAGGCCCAACCGGGAGGCGTCGCGAGGGTTCATCTCCAGCCACGACTGCGGCGAGAGCCGTTCGAGAACCGGCACCTCGCGCGTTTTGGTGCGCGTGTGCCAGTGTTCCACGGTGCGGCCCGTGTTGAGCACCAGCGGATACTCCCCGTTCGGCTGTTCGGGGAACGCTTCCCAGTCGGCGCACACCAGCCGCGCGCGCCCGTCGGCGGTCTTGAACCTGCCATCTTCATAAAGGCGCGATGTCGCGGCGCTATCCTGGCCCTCGACAAAAGGCCATTGCACGGCTCCTGCCTTGGACAGGAGATCGTAGGTGATCCCGGAATAGTCGCAGAGCCGGCCGCGCGATACCTCGCGCCATTCGTTGAATGCGTCCTCGGGAGCGCGCCAGCCCGGAAACAGCTCCTCGCGGCAGCCCAGCCTGTCCGCGACGTCCAGGAAGATATCGAAATCCGGCCGCGCCAGGCCCACCGGCTCCACGGCCTTGTTGACTTTGCTCACGCGGCGCTCTGAGTTGGTGTACGTGCCTTCCTTCTCGCCCCAGATGGCGGCGGGCAACACCAGATCGGCCAGTTCCGTCGTGGGGGTAGGATGGTATCCGTCCTGCACCACCAGAAAGTCGAGATTCGAAAGGGCCTGTCTCAGCACGTCCTGATTGGGAAAGGAGACCAGGGGATTGGTCGCGATGATCCACATCGCCCGAATGCTGCCGCCCACCGCGCCTTCGACGATGTCCGGATACGCCAACCCGCGCCTGGTGGGTAGCCGACCCTCGTCAATGGCCCATAGTTTCGCCAGGTCCGCGCGGTCTTGGGCGTCGTCGAACTTGCGGTAGCCCGGCATGCTGGATGCGAAGCCGGCCTCGCGGGTGCCCATTGCGTTGCACTGTCCCGTGATGGAAAACGGCGAGGCGCCCGCTCGTCCGATCTGGCCGGTCAGCAGCGCCAGATTGCAGATCGCGCTCACCGTCTCGGTGCCCTTGGTGCTGTGGTTCACGCCCATCGTCCAGCCGATGAAGCCGGCTTTGGCGCGCCCGTAAAGAAACGCGATCTTATAGAGCAGGTCTTCGCTGAGACCGGTGATCGCCGAAACTTTCGCCGGCGGATAGTTATCGAGAAACCTCGCCAGGTCATCGAAGCCCGTAGTATGCCGGTCGATGTACTGGCGATCCACCATGTTGTGCCGCACCAGGATGTGTGCGATGCCGTTCAAGAGTGCCAGGTCCGAGCGAGGCTTGAGCGGCAAGTGGATGTCCGCCATCATGGCCGTTTTCGACACGCGCGGATCGGCCACGATCAGCGTCTTGTGTGGATTCGCCTCCAGGTACTGGCAGAGGATCGGATGGTTATCGGCGATGTTCGCGCCGATCAGCAGAATGACGTCGGCCTTTTCCAGATCTTCGTAGGCGCCCGGAGGTCCGTCGCTGCCAAACGAAAGCTTGTATCCGGATACGGCGCTGGCCATACACAGAGTCGTGTTGCCGTCGTAGTTGTTGGTGCCGAATCCAAGCTGCACCAGTTTGCCCAGCGCGTAGAACTCCTCGGTAACCAGTTGTCCGGTGCCGATCACACCGAGCGAATTGCGCCCGTGCCGGGTTTGCGTGGCTCCGAACCGCGACACCATGGTCTCCAGTGCTTCGTCCCAACCTACTGCGGTGAGCTTGCCATTCTTGCGCAGAAGAGGCTGGCGGGCGCGGTTCTCGGAATCGATGGTGTGATGTTCGGAAAGTCCTTTGGGACAAAGTTTTCCGCGGTTCACCGGGTGAGACTCCAGCGCTCGTACGGCTACGGCCTTGCCATCGCGAACTCCGATTTCCATGCCGCAGCCGACCGAGCAGTAACCGCAGGTAGTCGAAATCCACTTCGCCGGAATTCGTTTTGCCGACGTGTAGCCGGTCTCCGCGTCGCGCGCGAAAGCGTAATCCCCCGAGAGCGTATCGAGGCCGATCAGCCGCCGGAGGTTCATGCCGCCCTCGATTTGGCCGAGAATGCGGCGGCCGTGTTTTTCGGAACCACGCTCACAAAGAACAGCCACCTGCCGAGCCATTCACCGGCCAGAGCCGCCGCAAACGCGCCGATCGCCGCCACGCTCCCCGCGGACGCCAGGGGCGCCACAATACCGGCGGCCACCAGCACACCCATTCGCAGGAGAAACGCACGTGTGAATCGCCCCGACAGGAGCAGCGAAGAAGCGCGCAGCTCGAAGGTCTCGGACCGGGACAGCCACAGAAACTTCAGGGATTGCGTGATGAGCTGGAAGGCGCCCCCGGCCGCCGCGGCCCAGGCGATCCATGGCGCCGCTGGATCCAGCATGGTTCGAATCAACAGCGGACCCAGCAGCAGCGCCGTCGCGAAGAAGTCCGCGATGGTGTAGCGGCTATCCCAGGCCGGACGAGCCGGCACCACGTAGATCCGGGCCGAGCAGGTGATGCCCGCCACCCCGAACACCGTCACCACCAGACCCACCGCGGCCCTTCCCGGCGCATCCATCCAGAGCATCCACGCAAACAGCGATGCCACGCCAGCGAATAGCGTCAGGCCCAACACTTCACGGCTCAACCACGACCGCCTGAGGCCGCGCAGGGCGCGCCACGCGTAGACCGGCCGCCCCAGGTGCAGCGTGGAGGCTCCCAAGCTCACGCCCGCCAGCCCCAGTGAGACTATGGCGGAGATCCACAAGCGGCTGCGGTGTCCGAGGAGGTCGAGCAGCCAGAGCATCGCCAGGGCGCCCACGGAGAGCTGGGTGAGGACCAGCATGAAGACCAGCGGCCAGTGCGGATGCTCGGGCAGAATGCGCTGGGTGTCCACGCGCCCGGTGTCGGGCGGGAGATTCGCCGGCAGCGTGACGCGGGTGGTCGAGATGCTGTCGTCCGCGGAGGGCAGTCCCGGCGCGTTCGCCGAAAGGTAATCCGATCGCCATTGTCGGGCGTTTACGATCTCCACCGCGATGGCGCCCTCCGGACATGCCTGCACGCAGGCTGGCGCCATACCATCGCTCAACCGGTTGTGGCAGAGGTCGCACTTCCCGACTACGCCGCGTTCCGCGTTGTATTGCGGCACGCCGTAAGAGCAGTTCCAGGTGCAGTACTGGCAGCCGATGCAGGCATCCGCGCTAAGTTCCACTACTCCGGTCTTCGGGTTTTTGGTATAGGCTTCCACGGGGCAGCCAGTCAGGCACGATGGATCGAGACAGTGATTGCAGCCCATCGAGAGATAGTGACGCTGGGTGTATGGATAGTGGCCGCCTTCGATCTCGCCCACGCGCCGCCAGTTGATCGCCGCCGGATTCCCGTTCTGCTCATTGCACGCCACCACGCAGCACTGGCAGCCGATGCACTTCGTCATGTCGAAATGAAAACGGTACTGTTCGCCAGCTTCGAGCGGCCGCTCCGGAATGAGCGGCTGCGGTATGCGCCCGATTCGCACCAGTGCCTCGCGACGGGCCGGCGCAAGTGTGGACACCAGTTCGCTATCCAATAACGGAAGCTGCATCGAGCGTGCACTCCTTCCCGCATCGCCTTCGGCGCGCCAGAGAACCGGTTGGCAGGTCACCGGCGGCAAGACCGCCGGCGCTACAAATCGGAAGACCGCGCCTATCGAGGTCGCGCTTGTCAGTTTTGTTTGTTTGGGATCGGCTCAGCCAAAGAGCCTGCGTGGGGAGTACGAACGGGGGGTCCCCTCAAATCTCGCTGGAAAGCCCGTTCGTTTCGCTAGCGAACAAGAGTAGTGTACCCGAAGCCGGCCGGTCTGGGAAGCTTTCTGGAGAAGAAATCTTTTATCGGGCAGATAAGGTGGAGGGGAAATAGCATTGTGAAGCCGCCGGACCATCCTAAGCTCGGCTTCGAAGTCCACACCGACGCGACCATGGACGGCGGCTTCCGCTGGCTGACCGTCAACCCTAAGGGGCAGCCCGATCGCAGACACGAGTGTCCGCGCCACGGGCTGCTGTTAAAAAGTGGCATGGTTCAGGAAGTGCTGGTACTTCGTTACGTAATCGGCTGCCATCCTGCGGTAGTGGAAATCGCGCATGGCTTTTTCACGGCACGCTTCTGGGGCGATCTCGTGAGCCTTGAGGATAGCCCGCGCGTAATCCTCCGTCTGCTGGCAGACAAATCCAACGTCTGGCGTAATCAGCTCCAGGCATGCGCCGTGGCTGCTCGAGATCACCGGAGTGCCGGACATCAACGCTTCCACCATCACCAGTCCAAAGCTCTCGTTCCATTGGGTGGGAAACAGAAGCGCCTTCGCCCCGGCCAGTAGCGCGGCACGGCGCGTCCCCCAAACCTCGCCGGCGTACTCCACTCCTTTCTCGGCACACATCTCCGAAAACCGGTCCACCAGCTCACCGTCCCGGCTGGAACCGCCCACCACTAACCGGACACCCGCCTCGCGAGCCGCCGCCAGGGCGATGTCAAACCCCTTGGCGGCCGCCCGCTCGATGCCGCACAGGAACAGAACGTAGTCCTGCTTCGTCTCGGAGTAGATAAACTCGTCCGGATCTACGCCATTCCACACATAGCAGTCGCTCCCATAATTCGCCGCGAGCGTCCGCGAGACGTAGATCGTGTTCGGGGCGGCGGTCCGCGGTATTCCGTGGAGCGTGGAATCCACGTGGCGCGTGCGGAGCCAGGGCCGCGCGGAGACGCCCAGTTTCTGGATGAGCGTGGGATCGGCGACGTGTACAAGGTCGGTCTCGGCAGGCACTTCGGACACCAACGTTACGCCTTGTGGAAGCGGAATCAGATTGCCGCTCAGCACGCACGTCACCTCGTGTCCGAGCTCCGCCAGTCCCTTGGCCAGGCAGTCGAAGACCCTCGCGGATGCCAATCCGCCGACGCTCGCTGGATACCAATGCTCGCTCACGATGGTCACTCGCAGGCGGCTCATTCGCTTCGCTCCGGCGCCACCGTGGCGCTCCCCTTCGCCAGAACCCGCGCGGCATTGGCGAACCGGTTCTTATACTCCGCATCCCCCGCCCCTAATTCCACCACGCGAACGCCCGCCGTCTCCGCGCTCCGCAGAATCTCCGCCAGCAGAATCAGCCCCGGCGAGAAGCTGGCGAACTCGCGGTTGTAGCACGGAAACCAGTAGTTCCACACGGTGGCCGAGCGCATCCCAAAATGCGCGGCCGCGATCTGGCTGCCGGCCCAGAGCACCGAGAGCATCCCGGCGAACCCTGGCTCGCGCGTGGCTTGCAGCCGCTCCAGGAGCGCCACCACCCACGGAAGCTCGAAGCGGTCGAACTTGCCGGTCCTCCGGTACTGATCCGACTTGCAGGCCATGAGCGCGTGCAGGGCCGCCACATCGGAGCACTGAGCTTCATACCGCAGCGGTCCGGCGGTGCGCTCCAGCTTGGCTTTCGCAGCAGAGGCCTTGACGAGAATTCGGGAGCCAGCGCGGTACTTAGCCGCAGCGTAAGCATCAAAGCCTCCGGAGAGATCCACGAGCGGCGAACGAAACCATTCGTTGTGGTACGGATGGAATTGAGATTGCGAAATCACCACGCGCCGGTAGTGCCAGGCCGTGAGCCTGGCGCCCCGTAGCAACTCTTCCGCCGTCCACGGGAAGCCCGGCCGCGCAATCACCGCGTGGCAATCCGAAATCTTGTCTCCCACCGCTTCAGCGACCCCCGGGGCGACGTCCTGGTACGGGAAAAAACCTTCGACCCGATTGCCATCCTGCATGACCGCCACGCGGATTCCAGGCCGCACCGAAGCCACAGCGACGACATATTCCGGTGTGAGGTAGGGACTCGCGAAATCCTCGTCGCTGCCCAGAATCTCTCGCCACCGCGCGATTTCACCGGCGCCCAGACCCAGCCCATCGATGACCGAAACCTTCATGCGCCGACGTTGGCCCTGAGGCGCCGCAACCGATCGCGGAGAGCCCGGTACCCAACCAGTCTGACTCCCGCCCGCTCCAGATACTGCATGGCCGCCTTCCCGCGGAAGAACTCATAATCCGCCACCCGTTCCCGCCACGCAGGCACGATCTGGCGCAATTCCGGTGTATCGATAGCGGGATGGATCAGGAGGTGGGTCAGCCCCGGCGGCAGGGCATCCACTGCGGCGCGAAACTGCTGCTCGCGCCGGTGCGGCTCACCGGCGGGCAACAGGCTGACGCGATCCAAGGTCAAAAGGCCTTCCGTCTCGGCGTGCCGTATCGCGGCCGTGACTTCCGGGACGGTATCCATGCCGCCGGCGCCCTCGCGCCAGGCCAGCGACGGCAGCCCTTCCTCGATTCCCAACCGAAGGTAAACCTCGGTCAAAGGAGGCCGCAGGGCCGTGAACATGTGGGCGTCCAGGTGGGTGACGTCGATGCCCGCGGTCCGCGCGCGCGTCAGTTGTGCGCGCATCTCCACGTAAGCCGCTTCCGGACACGCGTGCTCCAGCGCCTGGCTGCGGCGGGAGTGGAAATATCCTTCCTCGTCGATCAGCCCGGAACTGACATCCACCGTGCTGATGGGTGCCCAGCGATAGCCGGTCCACTCGCTGGTCAGGGTCAAATGGACTCCCATGTCCACCACGGGGTTCGTCTTCGAGTAACGGGCGACTTCGCCAAACCATGGGCAGGGGACCATTACCGAAGCGGAACTGAGGCTGCCCGATTCGGCCAATTCACGAAAGGCGGGAATGGAGGCGTGGCACATCCCCACATCGTCGGCATGCAGGATCACCGCCCGCTCGTCGGGCAACAACCCCAATGCGGCAGCCGCGGAACTCAAACCCATAGGCAAAGCTGTCAGCCGTCAGCGCTTTCTTACTTTGTAAACAGTTTCCCAGTATGTTAGCATCACAGTACACTTTTTTGATATTTCTCCACGTTATTTTGGTTTCGTGGCGAATTCTTAAGGAAATTCCGGGAAAATTATCATGTGTTCCAAGGCAGCCGGAGCTCTTTTCTGTACCGGAATCGTATTTGCCGCCGCTGCCCTTGCCGCACCACAGGACGATCAGCCTGTGTTCCACCCGGCAGGCGGGGTGCGCACCGGACGCACCGTCCGCGATGGAATCGCGGTGGAGTACAGCATCGAATCCGCGCTTGCCGGCCAAACTGGCCCCTTGCGCGCGGGCGACGATGTCATCGTCCGGTTTCGTATCGCCGACGACGCTACCAAGACTCCGCTTACCGGCGCTCAGCCGGCCGCATGGTTCTACCGCACGACTCCCGAGACCGCCGGCAAAGACTGCCCGGACCTGGTGCGGGAACTCTTGAGCGGCAACACCTTTGTACGCGCCGAGACCGACCTGAACACCTTCTACGTTCTGGCGCTGAACGAAGAGCCCACCATCACGGTGGTGGACCCGCTCTTCGGCTACGGGAATTCGCATCTGCTGGCGATGATCAACCTCCAGAGCCCCGGCGACGATTGGGCACTCGAACCCAACCAGAAGGTGCTGTTCGTGTCCATGCCCGCATCCAACCGGATCGCCGTAGTCGACACGCTCTCCTGGAAAGTGATTCGGAACCTGGACGTGCCGGCCAACCCGCGCCGCATCGCCGTGCAGCCGGATGGCGGCTATCTCTGGGTTGCCTACGGAGCGCCCGGCGCCAAGAGCTCGGGCGTCGCCGCGATTTCCACTTCCACCTACGCCACCGCCGCGGCCATCCGTACCGGCGCCGGCATCCACGACCTGGCGTTCAGCGACGACAGCCGTTACGTTCTGGCGACTAACCCGGAGGACGGCACCGTCTCCGTGATCGATGTGCGGAGCCTCACCAAGACCGCGGACATCGCCAGCGGCCGCAAGCCCGTTTCCATCGCCTGGTCGTCGCGCGGACGTGCCGCCTATGTCGTGAATCAGGAAGACGGGACCATCGCGGCGATCGATCCGCGTAAGCCTCAGCCGCTGGCCCACATTCCGGCTGGGGCTGGAATTTCCCGCATCCGCTTCGAGCCCAAGGGCCGCTTTGGGTTCGTGGTGAATCCATCCCACAATGAGGTGCTCATCCTCGATAGCGCTTTGAATCGCGTGGTCCAACGCGCCAACGTGGAGGCCGAGCCCGACCAGGTGACGTTCAGCGAGAAGCTGGCTTACGTGCGTCACGCCAGGAGCGAGATCGTGGAAATGATTCCCCTGGATGTTGTGAACGCGGGCAACGACGGCATCCCCGTGCTGGAGTTTCCCGCCGGACAGCGGCCGCTGGGCGACGCCCATCCGAGTTCGCCCGACGTGATTGTCCAGGCGCCGGGCGAGGCCGCCGTCCTGGTGGCGAACTCGGCCGATCGAACCATCTATTACTACAAAGAAGGAATGGCGGCCCCGATGGGTTCCTACTCGAATTACTCCCAGTCGCCGCGCGCGGTCCTGGTAGTGGACCGCAGCCTGAAACAGCGGACACCCGGCGGCTACGAAACTTCCGCCAGGCTTGGGCGGCCCGGACCGTACCTTCTCGCCTTCTTCCTCGATACCCCCCGTTTCGTGCACTGCTTCGAAGGCCTGTCGCTGCAACCCGGCCCGGAGACCGCGCCCCAGGCCCAGCCGCGCATCGAGACTTCAGCGGACCGGCTGCATGTGCGGGCCGGCGAAACCGTCCATCTGAGTTTCCACGTGGTGAACGCGGACGGCAAGAGGCTGGCGAAGAACCCCGAGGATATACACGCCCTGCTGATTCTGAACCCGGGCGTCTGGCATGACCGGCGCTGGGCCGAGCCTGATGGCGCTGGCGGATTCACCCTGGATTTCGTTCCGCCCCGCGCTGGAGTTTACGGCATTGTGGTGGAGTGCCCGTCGCTGGAGATCCCCTTCAGCCGCTCCGCGAACCTCACTCTCCAGGTGGATGAAGCCGCCGCGGAACCGGCCGCGAAGCCGGACCCGAAACCATGAGGTGTTGCTACAAAGTGGGGCAGCCAATCCTGGCTGCCGCCGGCTTTCTAGCCGGCGCGCGCCGAGTGCGAAAATCCAGTCGTCTGGGAGAGCCTCCTGAAAAGGCGGCCGCGGGCAAGATTGCCCGCCCCACAATCGTCGGCAGCATTGTCATCGCGCTGGTATTCTGCTTCTCCCCCACTCACGCGCATGCGCAGCCGGCGAAAAGCACCCAGGAACTAGATCGCCCCTTGGATATTCCCGACGCCGAATTGTGGAACCAGCGTGGCGAGAAGATTCACTTCTACTCCGACCTCGTCAAGGGCCGCGTGGTGGTGATCCAGTCTATCTTCACCACCTGCACCACGCTCTGCCCGCTCCTGGGAACCACCTTCTCCCACGTGCAGGACACGCTCGGCGGCCGCGCCCGCGACGTCCGTCTCATCTCCATCAGCGTCGACCCGTCCACCGACACTCCCGAACGCCTGAAAGCCTGGGGCGCTCGCTATCACGCCGGACCCAATTGGACCATGGTGACGGGAAACAAGTACGAAGTGGACCGCGTGCTGCGGGCCCTGAAATTCTACACCGCCGATAAGCTGAGTCACACGGCGCTCGTCCTGGTGGGCAACGACGCCACCGGACACTGGGTCCGTACCAGCGGATTCGTCCCCGCCGCACGAATTGTGGAAATGGTGAAGTCCCTGCTGGAGCCAGTGAAAAGTGGGGCATGCTTTAGCTTGCCAAGCCTTGATGAGGTCTCCCCATGCGAATCCTGATCGCCGGCGCCGATGGTTACCTGGGATGGTCGCTAGCCCAGCATCTCGCCAGTTGCGGCCATGAGGTGGCGGGCGCCGACGGCTTCTTCCGCCGCCAATGGGTGGAGGAGACCGGCTCGTCGAGCGCCACCCCGATCCACTCCATCGAAGATCGCCTCAATGCATTCCGTAATTCCACAGGCCGCGACCTGCCCTTCTGGCCGGGCGACCTTCGGGAATACGCGCTGGTAGACCGCATCTTCCGCGAATTCCACCCCGACGCCGTCGTGCATCTTGCCGAGTGCCCGTCGGCTCCGTATTCCATGATCGACGTGGACCACGCGGTGTTCGTTCAGACCAACAACCTGACCACCACCTTCAACCTCCTCTTCGCCGCGCGCGAGGTATGTCCCGACGTGCATCTGCTGAAACTCGGCACCATGGGAGAGTACGGGACGCCCAATGTCGCGATCCCCGAAGGCTTCTTCGAAATCGATTACCGCGGCCGCCGCGATCGCCTCCCCTTCCCCCGCCAGGCCGGGAGTTGGTATCACTGGTCGAAAGTACACGGATCGAACAACGTTATGTTCGCCTGCAAGATCTGGAACCTGCGGGCCACCGATGTGATGCAGGGCGTGGTGTTCGGCACGCGCTTTGAAGGCCAGGGCCAGGACCCGCGGCTCTCAGGCCGTCTGGATTTCGACCCCTGCTTTGGAACGGTGGTGAACCGCTTCTGTTGCCAGGCCGTCATCGGCCACCCGTTGACGCCCTATGGCACGGGAGGCCAGCGTCGCGGCTTTCTACCGCTCCGCGATTCCATGCAGTGTCTCCGGCTGGCGCTGGAGAATCCTCCCGAAGCTGGCGAGTACCGCGTACTCAACCAGTTTGAGGATGTCTACGGCATCGCCGAATTGGCCCTCAGGGTCCAACAGGCCGGCCGGGCACTCGGGTTGGGCGTCCAGATTCAGAACGTCGAGAATCCGCGGATCGAATCGGAAGAACATTACTATCGCCCCGATCATCAGAAGCTTTTCGACTTGGGGTATCGTCCTTCCCGCGATCTGGATGGCGAGATCCGCGCCATGCTGGAAGACCTGATGGAATGCCGGGAGCGCATCCAGGCTCGTCGCGAAGTCCTGCTGCCCGAGGTGCGCTGGGATGGCGCGCGCCGCAGGGTCGGCTTCCTCGGCCCGGCCCGGCCCGTTGCGGAGATTTACAAGACGAATGCCGCCGATTGACCGTGGCGGCACGGGAATGTCTATGGACGTCAAAATGACACGAAGATGGTTTTTCGGTCTGACGCTGGCCGGCCCGTTGGCCGCCGCTCAGAAGAATCAGCCCGCCGCCCAGGAGATTCAGCCTTCGCCCGCCGAGCACTATTTCACGGACGTTGTGCTGGTCAACCAGTTCGGACAGCCGATGCGCTTTTACACCGACCTGCTCAAAGACCGGGTGGTGGTCGTCAACGCCTTCTTCAGCGCCTGCAAAGACAGTTGCCCCATGATGGCGGGCACCTATTCCAAATTGCAGGACGTGCTCGGTACGCATCTCGGCAAAGATGCGTACCTGATCTCGATTTCCGTCGACTCGGAGTCGGACACACCGGAGAAGTTGAAGGCGTACGGCGAACGTTTCCATGCCCGCCCCGGCTGGTTTTTCCTCACCGGCAAGAAGGAGAACGTGGAATTCGCGCTCAACAAAGTGGGCTTGAAGCCACCCCGGAAAGAGGACCATCTCACCGTCTTCATGATCGGCAATCTGGCCACGGGATTATGGAAGAAGGCGCTCGGCTTGGCGAGTGCCGAAGAGATCTCGAAAATCGTCCAAAAGGTCCTGAGGAACGAAGATTGACTGTGGCGCGGGCACGCGTGCCTGCCGCGTCGACACTCGTGTCGACGCTTGGCGGAGTGCTCACCGCCCTCCTCCTGTCGTGCCACCCAATATCTTCCGCCTCTCTCACCCCCCAGCAATCCCGTGGCAAGCAGATCTTCGAGCGCGGAGAGAGCGCCGCCTCGCGCAAAGTCACAGTCTTCCTGGGCGCCGAAGAAGAGGCCGTCCCGGCCACCGTCGCCCCCTGCGCCAATTGTCATGGAGCCGATGGACACTCCGGCGTTACCGAAGCCGGCATCACTCCCCCGGACATCACCTGGGACCACCTCACGAAACCGTACGGTGGCGTCACCTTCTCCAACGAAGAGCGCCCGCCCTATACCGACCGGCTGATCCGGCGGGCCGTCTCCCTGGGCGTCAATTCCGCCGGCCAGCGCCTGTTTGGGGCGATGCCGCGCTATCAGATGCTGTATACCGACATGGATGACCTGCTCGCCTACCTCAAGGTTCTGGGCACCGTGGCGGAGCGCGGCATCACGGACCAGGAGGTGCACGTCGGCGTCATCCTGCCGCCCAAAGGCGCCATGACCGCCGCCGGCCAAGCCGTCGAAGCCGCACTCTCCGCATATTTCAAAGAGCTGAACGCGGCTGGCGGAATCTACGCGCGCCAGGTCGTGCTGCACTCCTACGAACCGCCTGCCGCGGGAGATCCGGCCGCCGGGTTGGCAAAGTTCCTCGATTCGCAGCCCCTCTTCGCCCTCGCCCAAAGTTTCCTGGCCGGCGCCGAGCGCCCCTTCACGGACCTGCTGCGGGAGCGCGGCCTGCCGCTCGTGGGAGCGTTCACTCTGTTTCCGCAATTGGACCAGCCGCTCAATCCCTACGTGTTTTATTTCTACCCCGGAGTTCCCGGCGAAGCCGAGGCGCTCATGCGGTTCGCCGCCAGTCGGTCCGGGGTTGGGTCATTGGCGATAGTCTATGCCGGCGAGAAGGTCTTCAGCGGAGCCGCGGATGTTGCCGAGGCGGCCATTTCCCGGGACCCTGGAGTGCCCGTCCGGCGGTTCGAAGTAACCGCGGACATCGCCCGCACCGCTAAGCAACTCTCCGAAGCCAACCTGCGCACCGCGCTTCTCCTGCTGCCTGGCAACACCGCAACCGCGCTGATTCGTGAGTGCGCCAGGCGGAAGCCGCAATACACGTTGCTGATGCCAGGTTCACTGGCCAACTCATCCGTGCTGGAGGCCGCCGGCGATCTGGCGTCGCCCTCCTACTTCGCCATGCCGTCGCTCCCAACCGACGCCGCTCCGGAGGCCGTCGACGAATACCGTATCCTGGCGACCCGCCATGGATTGCCTCCGCACGATCTCCCCATCCAATGGCAGGCGATTGCGTCCGCCAAGGTGCTGGTGGAAGGTCTGAAGAGCGCCGGCCGCGACCTCACCGCAACCCGCCTGGTGACGGCGTTGGAGCAGCTCCAGGATTTCGCCCCCGGCCTGACCGCCTCGGTGAGCTTTGGTCCCAACCGCCGCGTCGGCCTTTCCGCCGTCCGCATCTTCCGCCTGGATCCCGCGACGAAGCGCTTCACCCCAACTGAAGTTGCGCAGTGAAACCGTGCCGCTTCCCAAGTGCTACGACAATCTCAAGTCTTAGCAGCCGGCGACGATTTGGTGGGGCGGGCGGTACACGCCTTCAACCGACTTCACCATGCACCCACTATGCCGCAAATGCTCTTCCTTCACTTCCCCTCCGCCCGCAACAGCGGCATCCATTTGGAGAGCTTGTTATAGAACCACCACCCTGGGTGCTGAGGATCGTCCGCCTCCACGTCGATCCGGATCCCGTCCTCCCTCTCGAGGAATCGCAGCAGACGGGCGATCATCGAAGCTCCCCACTCCACATCCTGGAAATACCCGCTGCACTGGTAACCGCGCCGGTGTACCGGATGGAAGCCGCAGAAATTCACTTCCACAATCGCGAATCGATCCCCCAGCCACGCCACGTCCCAACCTAGCAGAGAGCCGCCCACCAAGGCATTCGGCAGCCGGTCCAGCACGTCCTGCACGTAAGCGTTCGGCGCCCCTCGCTCGCGCGGAATATCGCCCCGCCCGTACCGGTTATACGTCAGATTGTGTATCACCCGGTCCTCGATCGTGTGTACCCGGTACTCGTCTCGGATCGGAAGCCGCTTCTGCAACAACCACGCCTCATCCGTGATCCCCGCCGGATTCCCGAGCTCAATCTTGCCCAGTTCGATATCCTTGAGGATGATGTGACTTTCATCCACCACTTTCCGCTCACCCGAGGAGTCGCCCATCGAAGGTTTCAGGTAGAATCCCCACTCCGTGAATTCCCTGTGCAGCGCGCTCCGTAACTCTTCTTTCGGGATGCCCGCCCGATACCGTCCCAGCCCCAGCGTCAGTGGCACGTGGCCCGGGCAGAACTGATCGAGGACCAGCGCCTGCATGAGCTTATGTTCCAGCCGCCAAAGGAAAGGCCGGTGTTCGTCGAGTCCCAGAATTTGCGAGAGCTGCCGGATGGGCAGCGCGCGCCAGGTGCTGCTCAGATTCTCGCGAAAAGCATCCGACTCGGAGAGACGGATCGTAATCCGTTGCTGCAGCGGTACCCGCCGCCGGACGGCCGTAGCCCGGATCGATTCGGCTATCGCCCTTGCCTCCTCCACATCCTGCTGCAACCAGGTCGCCATGTGCTATCCTCCTCCGGACGTTGAGCCGAAACCCAGGCAAAATGCCGTGTCACATTCGGTAAAGCCGGTGACGCGCGGTCCCCGCTACCGGCCACAGGGACGACTCCTCGAGCCGCATCTCCCCCCGCTTGACCGCCTCGAAGTCGCGCAACCACGCTTTCGACAATTGCTGTCGGATCGGGTGGTCCAGCGCGGTTCCGGGCGCTACCGTGAGCGCCGACCGGTGTTTCCGCCGTAGGTACACAAACCCGTCCAGGTTCCGGATCTCCATCCCAAAATGCGCGCGCAGCAGGAACTGCGAATCATTGGCGATTTTCCGGTCCGTGGAGAATCCTCCTGAAGACCAAAAGGCCTCGCGCTTGACCATCGTAGTGGGATGCCACAGGCGGTGGCCCCCCTGTGCCTTGAGCGAAGCCGTAACATCCAGCGGGAATCGAATCGCGGTGACCTCCTTTTCCATTTCATCCACCCGCAATTCATGGCACCCAACCAGGTCGCACCCGGCGCTCCTGAGTAACTCTTCCTGCCGGACGAAGCGGTCGTAACAGGAAACATCGTCCGAATCGTGGAACACCAGCAGCGGCTCCTTCGAACGCCGTGCCAACTCCTGGCGCACCACATACGGCCCGGCGCCCGCCGGCACAAGTCGAAAAAACTGAGCCTCCGGATAGTGGGCGGCAATGCTCGCATATGCCGTGGGTTCGTCCTCGTCCAGCCCGATGCGCGGCCGCACGTTCGGGCCAATCGCCCGCGAAATATAACGCAGCGCCGTGCTCAAATATTGCCGCCGGCCGCGGTGGGCCATGATCAGCGACATTGTGGGACAGGCCTCCCGGCCTGTCATCGCCCCATACGGCAATTGACGGACCGCCAACCGGTCCACCGCCAGGCGTTGGTTCATGATGTCATCCAGCAGCGCAAAGCACAGTCCCTCCACCGGCCGCTCCGCCGCTCGCGCCACCAGCGAGCGAAAAGTCGCGCGGCCGCAGCCGAATGACCTGACCTGCCCATCGAAGCGCAACTCCCATTCCGGAGGAGCCTTCCAGGGAAGCAGGATCAGGGCCGGCCTCCGAGCCCCTTCCATCATGCCGAGCAGAGCGTCGAGAGAGGCTTCCAGCAGCGGTTCTACGTCCGGCCCTGCCACGAACACGAACTCGCAATCGGTCCGCTCCGGATCGGCCAGCCGGGCCGCGTGGACGCCGATCGGTGACCCTTGGGCCACCCGTACCGCGGTCCTGCCGCGATTGCGATGGATTCCGAGGATCAGCCACCTCTCACTCCCCTGGCTCCGGGCTTTTGGCCGGAGGCTATTCATGGTTTGTGGCCGACTTCCAACTCTCGGCAGGCAACCGCGTCAACTGAAAAGCTTCGGCGCGTTGTCGCGGCCGCAAGGAAGATTCCTCCAGCCGCATCTCTCCGCGCTGAACCGCCCCGAAATCCGCGCGCCAGGCAGCATCCAGTTGGAAGCGCAGCGGAATGGCGTTACACGTGGCGGGATGGACGGTGAGCGCCCGGCTGTGCCGCCGGCGCAGATAAAGAAACTCGTCGACATTGCGGATCTTCAGTCCAAAATAGGCCCGAAACAGGAATTGCGTGTCATTGGCCACCCGCTGATCGGTGGAAAGCCCTCCCACGGCAAGAAACTGGGAGCGCCCGATCATCGCAGTGGCGTGCAAGAGCGAGTGTCCCGGACCGCGTCGCAACGCCGCCGTAACGTCGAGCGGAAAACGGATCGCCGCCACCTCCTTCTCGATTTCGTCCACGCGGAGTTCATGCGACCCCACAAAGTCGCAATCCGTCCGCCGCATCTCTTTTCGGAGTACTTCCAGGCGGTCCGATGAAGATACGTCGTCGGAATCGTGCAGTACGATCACCGGCTCGCTCGATCGATGGGCCAGTTCCTGCCGGATCACGTATGGTCCCACCGGCGCCGGCCTGGCCACGAAGAATTCGACTTTCGGATACTTCGTCGCCAATTTCGTGTACTCCTCGGGATAGTCCACGTCCAGGCCCACCCGGATACAGGGATGTGGTCCGCCGTCATGGTGCAGGAAACCGAGAGCCGTAGCCAGGTGCCTCATCCTTCCGCGGTGGGGCATGATCACCACGCAGTCGGATTTCGTTTCAGGCGCCGTCGTAGAATCGATCCGCAGGGGAAGTTGGCGGACCAACAGCCGGTCCACCGCGATCCGGCCGTTGATGAGTGCGTCGAGAAGGTAGAAGCAAAGCTGCCGCAGGCGGAACGGCCCCTTGGGAGCCCATTGGAGGGCGCTTCGAAAGACCGGCGCGCTGCAGAGGAACGACGTAATGCGGCAGTCCGTCTTCGCTTCCTTCTCGGGTGCCGCGCGCCAGCCAACCAGTACGATTGCGCCGGAGGAACCAGCCATATCGAGCCGGAGCGCCGCCGTCGACTCGCAAAACCGCGAGACCAAATCCGGATGGACCACCGCGATCCACTGCGATGGGCCGATCAATCCTTCGAAATCATGCACTACTGGAATGTCCGCCAAATCCGCCGCGCACGGCAGTCGCTCTCCCTCACAGATGCCGATCAGAAGCCAGTCTGGCTCCGCGAACGTCGCGATCGGCGCAGTCAAAGCCAGTTTAATCATGCTCTGCGATTGTATCGGACGAGCCGTCCCGCAGTCGAGTGGGAATGGCGGTTTGAGCCCTCCAACTCACGCCCCCGCCGCCCGTCGCACATCTTCCAACACCATCTCCATGTCCCGAAGCGTGGTTCGATAGTTCAGCACGCAGCCGCGCAGCGCGAACCGCTCCCCAATTCTGGCATTCGAGAGATACGTGCTCCCGCCCCGCTGCACTTCCACCAGCAGCCGCTCGTTCAAAGCGTTCAGATCCCCGTCATAGCCCTTTGGAACGTAGCGGAAGCAGAAGATGGAAAGCTCCACCGGCGCCAGCATTTCGAAATCGTCGCTGGCCGCCACCAGGCTCTCGAAATACTTCGCGCAGGCAATGTTCTGTTCGATGGCTTCGGCCAGCCGCTCGGACCCCGCATACTTGATGAGCAGCCAAAGATCCAGCGCGCGGAAGGGACGCGAGAGCTCCGGACCGTAGTCCCAAAACGCGAATGCCTCGTCCCGCTCCAGGCCGATCCGTCGCGTGTACTCGGCATCATGGCCGAAGGCGGCGCGCGCCCAGGCGGGGTCTCGGTACAACACGCAACCGCAACCCACCGGCAGATAAAGCCACTTGTGGGGATCCAGTGCCACCGAATCGGCCTCCGCGATACGCTCGAAGAAATGACCAGCCGAAGGGGCCAGCGCCGCGAAGCCCCCGTAAGCCGCATCCACGTGCAGCCATAGACCGTGTCGCTTGGCGAAATCGGCCAGCTTGCCGATCGGATCGAAGGCCCCGGTGCCCGTGGTGCCCGCATTGGCCACCACGCAGAACGGAAGATGGCCCGCTGCCAGGTCCTGCTCCACCAGGCGTTCCAGGTCCGTGAGATCGATTTGCAGGGAGGCGTTCGTCTGCACCTCCCGGACGTTTGCTTCTCCCAAACCCAGCAGGCCGGCAGCTTTGCGGATGGAAAAGTGTCCCTCCCGCGAAACATAAACGCACATTCGCTTACCGGCCGCCGCGGCGCCGTCCAGTACCACGTCCGCGGGAGCCTTCGCGCTCCGGGCCGCGGCCAGGGCGGCGAAGTTGGCCATCGACCCGCCGCTGGTGAAGAGCCCTCCGGCCTCCGCGGGGTAGCCCAGCATCTCCTTCAGCCAGTTGATGGTGACATGCTCCAACTCGGTGCCGGCCGGCGCCGAGCGCCAACAGGTGAGGTTGGCGTTGAGCGAGGCGGCCAGCATGCTGCCCACCGCCGTCACGGGCGTTCCCGGAGACGAGACGTACCCGAAGAATCGCGGATGCCCGTTGTGCCGGCTGAACTGTGCGATCACCTGGTCGAAAGTGTCGAGCAGCGTGGCGAAATCGGCGCCGGCTTTGGGCATCGGCTCATCGAGTCGCGCGCGGATGGACTCGGAGCTGGAAGGTACCACCACGGGACGGGCGGCCAATGTCTCGTAGTACGCCGCAACGCGTTCCAGGACGGCACGGCCCATGGCGCGGATCTCGTCCCCCGGAATGGCGAGTTTGTCATGCATGTGGCTGAACGCTCAGGGTAACAGAAGGTGGCCGGACCCACTTGCCGGAACGCGGCAATACCTCCAGGTAGGGCAGGCTGCACGGCTTTGGACCGATTGCCGGCCGGGCTTCTGATGCTAAAATCAGACTAGCTTTCCCGCGTCCAGCCTTGGAGGTAAGTTGTGCGTCTTCTCACTTGTTTACTTTTTACCTTCTCCTGTTTTGGTGCCGGTTTTAACGTTAGTAACAAACCTCGAGTGCTGGCGTTCGAAGCACGCGGCGGGCAATACGTGTCTCACGGTCCCGGCTATCTGTTGTCGGTGACTTCCGGCGGGGCTGTCCTGAGTCTGAGCGGCCATGCCGTGCGTATGTCGGTTGCCGGCGCGAGTCCGAAATCGTCACTGG
>OCZU010000814.1_pt1 | contig 20968 bp, 10 predicted proteins | sample 1539001 | NCBI WGS metagenome assembly OCZU01 (sample SAMEA3539306, study PRJEB22396) | soil metagenome | biome: tundra; feature: field; material: soil | place: USA | collected 2010-05 | depth 0.15 m | reverse complement strand
CTGATCCTCGGCCGCATCGCGTCCGGCGGCGGCTGGCGCCGGAATTGGCCGCCGGCATCGCCCGCGTGAAGAGCGCGAAAAGCATCGGCGTCAGGTCCGGCAAACTGGCTCACCCTGCGGCTGGCGCTCCTGAACCCGCCGGACATCACGACCACCCAGGGGCTGCGCGAAGCCATCATCCTCGCCGTGCTGTCGGACGTGCGCCGCGCCGGTCCGAAGTGGCGGCGCTCACCGATGGGCGCTGTTCGGGCGGATTCACGCTGCAGGCGACGGGCGACACACTGCGCGCGCATACGCCGGGCCTGTCGTTGTAGCCCTGCGATCTCCGGCCGTGCTTCCTCGCGCGCCTTGCGGGTTCTCGGCGCGGCGGGGCGTGGCAGGTGGTGTCGGGCCGCCCGAGTGCGTCACGCTCGGGCGAAATAGGGCTGAAAGCTGATCGCTGAGCGCTGAAAGCTGCTTTTAAGCGGCTGCGCGCCCCCGCCATCATCGCCGTGTGGCTCGGCAGCGCCCTGCGCCCTTCCGCGCGGTGGCGGCGCTCACCGATGGGCGCTCTTCGGGCGGATTCACACAGGAGGCGACGGTCGCCGCACGGCACGCGGGTGCGCCGGAGCTGTCGGTATGGTGCTTGCGACACCATCTGCATGTCGGCCCTCCGCAAGCCGGCGGTCACGGCGATGAACAACGGGCGGCTGGCGCCCAGAACCGGCCGCCGGCATCAGGGTGCGCGAGGCGCCAGCGATGCCCTCGGCTGCGGGCCGCGCCGGTCCGAGGCCGCGGCGCTCGCGATGGGCCACGTAGAGTGGGTGGGGCGGCGGGTGGTGCATCGGGGATGGGCACGGCCGGCGTATCGCACGCGGCGTATCACGCGCACACCTCCACCCATCTCCGGGTAGTGCCTGAAAAGTGCGTTTAAGATTTTCGCTGGGGACTTGACGGGTGAGGGTGGGTGTGTGGACGGCGGAACTGCGGCCCTTGTACCCTTTTTGCCGATTGGCTTTCGGCCTCCCCAGGCCGCCTGCTGGCGCCAGCCTTTTTCGTACCCGCCCGCTGGCCGCTGGCCGCAGGCCGTGAACCATTCACACACGTTGAGAATAAAAAATGTGTCTAAATCTCCGGGCGACCGCCAGAACTCCGCATCGGCGCGGAGTAATTCGATCTGGCTTCCTCGTCGGCGTTGTGGACGACCACGGGATCTCTGGTCTAGTGATACTTATACGTCGGATACTGCGAACCGGGTTTGCTTTGCGGTTGCATGGAGTAGACCATCAGGGAAGCACTGCCGGCTTACATCAGTGTTCCCTGTTCCTATCGTGGCAACTGGTGCGCGGTTTTCTCGATCCGTTCCGAAGCTACCGCTGCGCCACGACGGCGCCGGCAAATCAGTTTTAGTGAGAGCCATCGCGCTTTTCCAGACTGCTTGGGGTTATAATTCTGCTATGGCTTTTGCCTGGGAGTGTCACGGCCCCAAGGCGCAGGGCGCAGCCATGAACCCGTTGCGGGGGTCGAAGTTGACCGATGGCTTTTTGGTGCGCCAGGGCGCAGATGAACGGCAGGCTTACCAGGCCTGGCACCTCGGAACTAGAGGGAGTGACCTATCTTTCGATCACCTCCAAAGTGTCGCGAGGCAAACTTACGTTCTGCCTGCTGCTGACGCCAGGCTAGCCACAGGTTCAGCAGGCCGGAGAGGGTTATGACTAAAAGGTGGCTGCAAGTAATCGCATGCGCCGCTACATTCGCGGCGGCGTGCGCCCAGTCCGTCGAGCCCGAGGTTTGTGGATACGTCTACAACCTTCAGGGAAGTTGGCGGATTGCGCCCCAGTATGCCGTGGAACTCAAGCAGGGTATGGCAGTGCACGCCGGCGAGCAGATTCAACTGAAGTCCAGTGCCCGGCCGGCGCACTTGGACATCGGTCTTCTAAACGGCACCGTTTCCAGCCGGAACTGCAACACCGAACAAGACTGCCAGAAAGTGGATCCCTTGTGTGCAGCGCGCCACGAGAAGACTCTGTCGGAGCGGCTGATCAGACTGATGTCGGGCTTTTCCGCGCACCAGCCTCCTCTGGTCTTTACGCTGACCAGGGGCGATGGCCCGCACCTAGAAGAGGCGGTTTTACGCAGGACGCGGAGCACGGTGGATCTGGCCCCGGCTCTTCGGTCGGCCGTTTCGGGAGCGTGGGATGCGGCGCTCATCCCGGCCGGCGGCGGACACTCCATTGCGCCAGTACCGTGCCGCTGGGTGGCGCCGAATGGCGCCTGTAGGCTGGACGCCCCCGACGCCGGGCTGTACAAGTTGCAGTTGAGCACTGGAGACACGGCCCCGGCAGCCGTACTGGTATTGATTCCGGACGAGTCGGACTATGACCGGGTGGCCGCTGTGTTCGCCGAGGCCACACGCGTCGCGGATTCTTGGGGCGAGAGCGTGCGGCCGGCCACCCGTCACTATTTTCTGAGTTCGGTGCTGAACGAACTCGCGGTGGAACGCGTGCACTGACAAAATGCCCCATCAAGAACCGCGCATACCCGCGTGGATCCACTTTGGGACCGGTTTGATTTTGGTCTCTGTCGGAGCGGTAATCTCCTCTTACGCCCATCACACCAGTGTTGGCCGTCACATGGAGATGGTCAACCTGGACGCATGGCTGCGCGCGGGAAAAACCGTCGTAGACCAGCACATTATGGTGGTCCAGATTACCGACGCCGATTACGCCAGCAAAACCTTCAATCGTGCCTGCCCTCTGCCGGTGGCCGGCGTCAGCAAGCTGATTCGCGCCGTGGCGCTCTCCGGCCCAAAGGTGATCGTCGTGGATTTGGACACCCTCCACTGGACGAATGACCAGCGCGCTGCGGTCTTGGCGGAAGTGGACGGGGCGCGCCGCAAGCTTGGACTTGCCCAGGCTGTGCAGGTCGCATGGGCGATCGGTGGCGCGCAGGGCGCCAGCGGCGCGGAGGGCGACAGCGGGTCGTTGGTTCTGGAGAAGATCGACGATCCAGGCTACTGTTTCGGAGTGCCAGCGGAGATTCCGGACGAATACGGTGTGGTCCGAGGCTATCTGCCTTATGTGCCGCGGGATCGCGTGCCGATTCCCAGCCTTGCCATCGTGGCCAGCCGTCTCTTTGAAGGAAAAGGTTGTACCGGCGACGTGCAGCCGCCAGTCGGCGATCAGTTGCCGCCAGCGGATTTGATCGACTATTCGGGCGGACCGGAGAGGTTCCTTCATCTCACGGCCGGCACAGTGCTGGGAACCGCGGATACCTATCCGTGGCAAAATTCGAATCCGATCCAATCCAAGATCGCAGTAATTGGCGGCTCCTTCCAGGAGGCCAGAGACCGGTACGTCACACCGCATGGATATCTCAACGGGTTAGACATCCTGGCTCACGCCGTGGTGTCGGCTTCGCTGGGTGGAGTGCCGGAGCCGAGCCGCAACAAACTCCTTCTCTCGGACGTGTTGGTCGGGATGTTTTTGGTGACAGGGAGCTATTTCCTGCACAAGTACTGGTTTTTGGCCGTCTCATTCGTGGCTATTCCATTCGTCGCTCTTGCGGCGAGCTTCCTGATCTTCAGCTCCACCGGATATTTCATTAGCTATGTACCTGTCGTGGCGGCGGTCTTCCTGCATCACCTTATCGAGCATGCCGAGGAGCACTGGCGGATGCGGCGGGAATTGCACGAACTACGTTCGAAGGCTCTTCCGCCGCCCGGTTAGCTCGCGGTGAAGGGTCCAACAATTAGTTCATGGCCGGATAACGACGTCGGCGGGCTGGCCGTCGGGCGAAGAACCCATCGCCGCGTCAGCCCCGAAGCTGAGCCTACAGCCAGTTCCCCATCAGAAAGAAGGGCGCCCAGTAATAAGGGTGAGCATACGGAGCTTGCGGATTGACCGCAAACCGTGGCGCCTCCGCCGGCGGCTTGCCCTCATTGTCATGCAGGGGATCGTGCATCCGATCGCCGAGTACCGGTTCCTCGCTCTGGGCGCATTCGGCAGTCCCTCGGAGCAGTTCCAGTTGCGCTTCGCGCAGCGCCTCCAGCTTCGTCTTGCCCCGCGACGACTGCCGGATGCGGTAAAACATCCGCATCAACAAGCTGGTGCTCTCATCCGCCACCGGCCACAGGCTGGCGATCACCGCCTTGGCCCCCTGCCGCTGGGCCAGCGTTCCGAATCCTTCGACCTCAGTCCCGTCGCCCATCCCCGTGTTGCAGGCCGACAGCGTCAGAAGTTGCACGCCGCCGAACAGGTTCGCCGAGGTCTTCAATTCCGCCAGGCTCAGATGACCCCCATCCCCCAGCAGCAGGAACGACTGCGTTTCGTTGCCCGCCTGGAACCGGAAATGGCTCGCAATGTGTACCACCGGATAGCGCTTCCGCAGCGTCTCCTTCATGGCCTGCTGCGTGAATGCGCCGTCGATCTCGATCTCGCCCGCCATGACTCCCGCATCGCCCGGCTGGCTGGCGATGATGCCCGCCAGTTCGGCGGACACCGAGGGCAGCGCCGGCGCGCCTTCATAGGCTTTCGTCACTCCAAACCCCGCGGCTTTCCACTCGGGGTCGGGCCGAGCCAGCAATCGGGTGTTGCTGGCCAGCGTCATCACCGACACGCGATACTGCTCGATCAGATACTGCCGGCCGTCGTAAAGCGCCGCCAGCGGCAGGTAGCGCAGCACGCCGTCGAGCGACCACATCAGTGTTTGCGCCTTGGCCTGTCGCAGGTCCTCGGCCATCGGGCCAACCACGATCTTGTACAGCTCCTGGGCCAGCGGTCGCGGGTCGAGCTGCGGGTCTTGCGCCACCTGCCGGAATGCCAGCACCTTGCGATTCAAATCGGCGGCTTTAATGGGATACTCGTAGGCCTTCTGCACGTCGGGCGTGCGGAGTATCGCGCGGAACTTGTCCTCGCCCACCAGCGTGTAGATGGCTACCGTGCCCGGCGGCAGTTCACGCAGATCCTCCATGATGCCCTGCGTCTCACGCAACTGCTCGACCTGCAGGGCCGCCGCCGGCTTGTCGCTGAAGCGCTGCGCCAGATCGCCGAGGAACTTCTCGAACGCCATGTTGCCCACGACGACATCCTTTTCGAGCCGATCGAGATGCAGGGTCTCCTCGGGCGTGCGCGTTTTCTTAGCCAGCAGGTCGCCGCGCTCGGTCCCCATCGCCACCAGCTTGCCGGCGATCTCGCGGTAGCGCCGGTCGCACTCGGCCTCCTCCGGATTCAGATTGGCGCGCCCGTTGACTGCGGAGGCCTCGGCTGCGTCGCGGCGAACGTAATCGAAGTACTCTTGCTCCTTGAGCAGGCTCAGCACTTGCTCCGCCTCTGCGAGTCGGCCTTGCGCGATGAGCAGGTCGGCCAGGCTGCGATAAGTTGCGGTAACGGTAGCGAGGTAGCTTCGTTGTAACTGCTGCTCGAGTCCCTGGATGTTTCGCCGGATCTCCTGGTATTGGTTGACGGCTTGCTTACCGACGAAGATCGCGGGCCCCGCATGGTGGTCCGCCTGCCAGTAACGCATCAGCTTGGAGAGGACACTCCCCTGACGAGACGGGTCGGATACCGCTCGGGCAAGCTGCAGCGCCCGAGTGTAGGAGTCCAGCGCCTTCTGCTTCTCCCCAAGATCCGAGTACACCTCGCCGATGTGGTTCAGCGTGTCCGACTCGCCCATGCGATCCCCCACCGCACGCTCCAGCGGCAGCGCCTGGTTGTAGTAGTCCAGCGCCTTCTGCTTCTCCCCAAGATCGCCATAGACAACGCCGATTTCCCTCAGCGTCCACGCCTCGCCCTCGCGGTCCCCTACCGCCCGGTTCACCGGCAGCGCTCGGTTGTAGTAGTCCAGCGCCTTCTGCTTCTCCCCAAGATCCGAATAGACACCGCCGATGTTGCTCAGCGTTTCCGCCTCGCTCGCGCGGTCCCCCACCGCACGTTGCAGCGGCAACGCCTGGTTGTAATAGTCCAGAGCCTTCTGCTTCTCCCCAAGATCCGCATACACCGTGCCGATGTTGTGCAGCGTACGCGCCTCCGCCGCGCGGTCCCCCACCGCCCGCTCCAGCGGCAACGCCAGGTTGCAGTAGTCCAGCGCCTTCTGCTTCTCCCCAAGACCGCTATAGACGCCGCCGATGTTGCCCAGCGTCGCCGCCTCGCCCGCGCGGTTCCCCACCGCCCGCAGTAGCGGCAGCGCTTGGTTGTAGTAGTCCAGCGCCTTCTGCTTCTCCCCAAGATCCATATAGACAATGCCGATGTTGCCCAGCGTCGCCGCCTCGCCCGCGCGGTCCCCCACCGCCCGCTTCAGCGGCAGCACCTGGCTGTAGTAGTCCAGCGCCTTCTGCTTCTCCCCAAGACCCCTATAGACAATGCCGATGTTGCCCAGCGTCCTCGCCTCCCCCGCGCGGTCCCCCACCGCCCGCCATAGCTGCAGTGCCTGATTATGGTAGTCCAGCGCCTTCTGCTTCTCCCCAAGATCCGAATAGACACCGCCGATGTTGTTCAGCGTTCCCGCCTCGCCCGCGCGGTCCCCTGCTGCACGCCCCAGCGTCAGCGCCTGGCTGTAGTAGTCCAGCGCCTTTTGATTCTCCCCAAGATCCGCATAGACATTGCCGATGTTGTTCAGCGTCGCCGCCTCGCCCGCGCGGTCCCCCGCTGCACGCCTCAGCGGCAGTGCCTGATTATGGTAGTCCAGCGCCTTCTGCTTCTCCCCAAGATCCGAATAGACGGCGGCGATGTTGTTCAGCGTCGCCGCCTCGCCCGCGCGGTCCCCCGCTGCATGCCGTAGCGTCAGCGCTTGACTGTAGTAGTCCAGCGCCTTCTGCTCCTCCCCTAAATTGGAGTAAATAAGTCCAATCCTATGCAAGCAGAGCGCCGCCTCGCCATCGTCGTGCAGCGAACGCCAGAGCGCGGCCGCTCGTTGGTAGCCAGCGATGGCCTGGAGCCGCCTCTCGCGCTCCTGCGCACGATTATTGGCGACCGCAGCGAAGAATTCGGTCTCGGCCTGAAGCCGCGTGCGGTCCTGTTCCGTGGGAGCGTGAAGGTCCGTCAACTCGATGCGGTACCGGCCTGTCTCCGAAGTGCGCGGAGACTTCGCCACCCGGATCTGGTACTCGCCACTACCCTCGGCGATGAGCGAGGCGGGCTCGGGACCGAACGCGTTATTGGGGCTATCCGCGGTGACCAGCGGCTTCCCCTGCGGGTCCGCCAGCACCAGCACGACATCCACGCCCTTCTTCTCGGCCTCCACGTGCAGGAATTGTCCGGCGGCGACCTCCACCGTGAACACGTCGGTCTGCCCCGGTGCCAACTCCCGCTCGACCGGCTGATGCAACACCAGCTTTCCGGCCTGGCGAACGACAGCGGGCGGCGCGCCTCCGTCTGGCGGGGCCTGTGCCTGCACGCCCGGCATCAGCACCGCGCCGGCGGCGAGCATGGCGAGTCCGCGCAGGTAGATCGGGAGCTGGTTCGCCCACTCAGCTCCTCTTACCGGCGACCGCCGGGAACAACTGCTGATAATGGCGACCATGGGAACGAGGACCTCCGTTGTGGCTTCCTCACCGGCCATCTATTATTATAGGTCCGCCGCCTACACTAACAGCCGGTTTGTTTTTTTCGATCTTTTTTCGACCTTTCCACTCCAGGCGATTCTGGCCGTTAGCAGTATGTTGGGCAGTTAGCAGGCACTCGATGCGCACGCTGTTCCTGTTCCTACCGCGCCAGAAGCAGTTGCGGAACTGGATGGAAACCTCGCGTTGGGCGTAGCGCCCGTGAACCGGGCCGACAGTCGGTTACACGTAGATTTGGGTCTGGCCTCCGCCGACGATTATGAGCGGTTGACGGGGGCACTCGGAAACCGCTCGGATTCGGGCGTTACGGGCCAGACGGCATCTGGGAAGTTGCCCAACCACCTCCGCCCGGTTGACGGCGCACCCGGAAGTTATCCACTTGGTGATGTAACATAAAAAACCGGCCAAATCTGCTGGCGCGAAAAGCCTAGCGTAAGCGGCTTAGAGTCAAGCAGTTTGGCCGGTTTTTTCGCGTTTATTGGGTCCAATCTGTGCACGCGCTCCTAGTACATAGATTCCAGTTTAGTTACGCGTGCCCGGGCATCATGATTGGCCGAATAAACGCGCAAACCGGAAACTTGACGGCTGCGCGGATGGCGCCAGATCCCTGGCGCGAAATCCCCTTCGCACTCCTAACCAATTTGTAGTGCGGTGGGCTGTTCTCGCCAGAAATTCGGTGAACGCTGGGCGACTACCCCGCGGCCAGCTCGGGGCAGTCTGGCAGGAGACATCGCAGGCAGACGCGCGTCCACTCCGGGTGCTGGTCGGCCAAATCGCGCGTCGGGGCGGCCAAGGTACGTGGCGCCGCAGCAGACCGAGCACCGGGACGACCGGCTGCGCGAGAGTCATCCGGTCTTGACGCACTCCCTTCACTTCCACACCGTTCCCATTATTTCCTGCCGCCGCGACAGATCGCCATCGGGCACAACCACCGCTACCCACGGCGTTTCTTGCTCGGTAATCCGGCCGCGCCACTTCAGCGTGACCGTTCCTTCGTCCTTCAGCACCACTTCCTTTTCATCGCCGCTGAAGGTCAGGTTCTCCGCGCGAAGCTGTAGGCGGTGAACCCCGCTGCCCCGCGCTGTCGCCTTGATTGCAGCACCCCGCTCACTTCAGCGTGCGTGTTCGACCCGAAAGCCATAGCCCCCTACAAGCCACGTGGTCCCGTCAGCAGCCGCATGGCTCAACCGCACTACATATTGGCCCTCGCGAAATCGGCTGGACGGGAGGCTCACGAAGACGGCGCGCCTGCTTGGTCCGACGCTTTGCGCCTCGAGTCCGTTGAGTTGGTCTACCCTTACGCCTTCCGCAGTCTGGATCGTAGCACTCAGCCCTTCGATCTTGCCATCCTCGAGATTGAGTTGGAGACGGATGGTGTATTCACCCACGGGAATGACCACGCGATTCTCTTCGCCTCCGCTCCGTTCCAACGGCGAGAGGACGAAAGCGAGGATCGGCACGGCGCGCTGGGGCGCCGTATCCGGCGTCCGAGCCGGACTCTTCACCGCGGGCTGCGGATGTGGTACGGCTGCCTGCTGGCGGGGCGTGTTGGCGCGCTTCGCATACTGGAAGTAGATGAGCGGCCCAACAAGCATCGCCACCGCCGCTGCCGCCAGCGCCATCCGCACTGCTGGTGTCTGAAGCAGAAGGAAACCCTGGACGGCCTCCCACCACGGGTGCCGCGGAGGCGCGCTGGCCTGCTGCGCAGCCAGCGCGTGCAACGCCTCGGCAAACTCCACCTTCCGTCGCTGCTCCTGAGAATTTTGAACCCGGCGAGCGAAGCGCTCTCGGTCGTCCGGAGGCAATTGTTCCCGGACGTAGGAGTCGACCATCTGGTCTTCGAGCATCAGCAGGCGCTCGTGGAGTTTGTCGTCAGCGAAGTACAACTCCTCGAGGCGATCACGTTCCGCTTCGGCCAGTTCGCCACGCAGATATCGAATCAATGTGTCGTCGCTCTCGGATTCCGTTTGCACGTGGTCCTCAATTCTTCAGTGAACGATCTTCGAATCCGTTACCGGTCCTCCGTGGTTCCATTCAGCTTCTTCGCCACACAATCTTCCAACCGACGCCTGATTCGGTATGCCCGGACCCGCAAGGCAGTGGCCGCGATCCCCAGGGTTGCGGCAATTCGCCGTTTGTCTTCAATCTTTTGGCTTTTGTCGTGCTGGTAGTAGTCTAGGATCAGAGCGCGCTGTCTCCGCGGGAGCAGTTCCATGCAGCCATCGAGGATCTCCAACTGCCGCTCCCAACCCTCCGGCGGAGGTGCGGGCGGCGGCGGTCCCGGCAGTTCCCTCCTATGAGCCTCCGACGCCACCCGGCGCGCGAAGGCCAGGACGTATGGGATCACCTCCTGGATTTCCTCCGCGCCCTGCTTCCGGATGACGCGATCCATGGTCTCATCGGTCAGGTCTTCGGCCTCCGGGCAGTCGCGGTATCGAAAAAATGTGATCAGTTTGCAGCGAAGTATCTCGTATTTCTTCCCGGCCTGTTCCCGGTCGGGGTCCAAGCGGGCAAGAAACCGGTCAAACGGTCCCTGCGTCAGAACGAATTGGGCTTTCCGGCTCATCCCTGGCCAAGATTATATATTAGATACACAGATCCCGGTATCCTGTTTTCTCGCAACCTTCCGCTGGTATGTAACGATTGTCGGTTTTCTCCACTTCTCGGTTGACAGGAGAAAACACCATGCATGTCACCCGTCACTTTGGACTCGTGCCGCGACTTGGAGTTGCGGTATTGATTGCCCTCGTGCTGCTTTCCCAAGCCGCCTGGGGCCAAGCGAAGGATTAACCTTACTACCACTTTCAACTGGACGGGAACGTGGGCTACATGAACGCGCAGGGCGGCAGCTCGAACAGTTCCAGCGGTTCCCCGGGCGGCGGCTTCACCCTCGGGTACCGCGCTACCAGGCACTTCCCGGTTGAGAGCGGCGTCGACTTCCGGTACGGCAACCTGTTTCCAGAGGTATCCGCGACCGCGCAGGATAGCTCGGGGAAGGGCCGGGGGGCCAGGCCGGGGGGCCTGGCCGGGGGGCCCGACATCTGTCCATCCTCTGTCCATGCTGGCAAGCGAGAGATCTCCATCACTGCGAGGCTGCGCGTGAGAGGGCGCGAGAGGGGGAGGCATCCTTGTAAATCAGATCTTCAGGCCTTATAATCTATATCGAAGATTATAATCTATATCAGAGAAAGGCAGGATGTGATACCAGTGGCTGGAACGGTTCTCGGCGGGATACTGGTGGCCTTCTCGCTGGTCTCCGCTGGATCCGCCCAGACCGGTAGCGCGATTGGGAGCCTGGAACCCGGCAAACCTGTCGAGAGGGAGCTTGCCGGCGGCCAGACTCACAAGTACCGGATCGAACTTCTGGCTGGCCAGTACTTTCACGTGGTGGTGGATCAGCGAGGCATCGACGTGGTGGTGGCGCTGTTGGGGCCGAATGGCAACCAGATTCTCGAGGTGGACACTCCCAACGGGGCATATGGTCCGGAGTCTCTTGCAGCGGTGGTGGATACCGCCGGGAGTTACCGGGTCGCGGTTCGGTCGCTCGACAAGAACGTACCAGCGGGAAAGTACGAAATCCGCGTTGCGGAATTGCGAACGGCGACGGAACAGGACCGCCAGCGTATTCAGGCGCAAGCCGCCGTGGCTGAAGGTAAGGAACTGCTGGGCACGCCCAGTGCGGCTTCGTTGAAGGGCGCAATGGAGAAAGGCGGAGAGGCGCTGGCTCAATTCAGGGCCGCGGGCGATGAGTCCGGACAGGTTGGCGCTCTGGATCTGCTGGCCACGGCGAACTGGATGTCGGGCAACGCGAAGGAAGCACTGGAACAAATGGAGCAGATGGTGGCGCTGCTGAGGAAACTGGGAGAACCGGGAAATCTCGCTGCCGCGCTGAACAATCTCAACATCCTGTATACCAGCCTGGGCATGCCGGAGCGGGCGCTCGATACTTCGCGCGAGGCCCTCGATCTAGTTCGGAAGTTGCATAACAGGGGTGGGGAGGCCTTCGTGCTTGGCAACATCGGGGTCATCTATTACCACCTCGGCGAGTACGAGGAGGCGCTTGAGTACTTGGAACAGGCATTGCCGCTGGACAAGGAGCTCAACCCGCCTGCCTATCCCACCGCGCTGAGCAATCTGGGTTCTGTCTACGCTGCGCTCGGCGACCACCAGAAGGCCGAGGAGTACTTTGAGCAGGCGCTTGCAATTCACCACCAGACGAAGAACCGGAATGAGGCGGGCGACTTGAACTCGCTCGGGTTGGAGTACATCGAAACCGGACAGAAGCAGAAGGCGTTGGATTACCTTCAGCAGGCGTTGTTGATCGCGCAGGCAACCGGGGCACGCGAAACCGAGACGGCTACCCTTCACAACCTCGGCCTGTACTACTCCCGCCAGGAGGATCATGCCAAGGCCCTTGAATACTACTCGAAGGCTCTCGCCATCGAAAGGCAGATCGGAGCGCGCCACGGCGAAGCGGTAACGCTGAATTCACTCGGGCAAGCGCATATGGACCTACGCGACTTCAAGAGCGCAGCCGATCGATTCCAGGAGGGATTGGCGCTCGCCCGTGCCCTGGGGGACCGGCGGACAGAGGAGAGAATCCTCTACAACTCAGGCCATCTCGCGCTCCGTCAAGGCGATCTTCCACAAGCGCGAACTCAGTTCGAAGCGGCGCTGGCGGTGGCGGAAGGGTTGCGCTCCGGCGTGGCGCGCCAGGAACTGCGAGCGTCTTTCTTTTCCACGGTTCAGGACACGTTCAAGTCGTACATTTGGACGTTGATGGCGCTGCATGCAGCGCGGCCGAACGAAGGATTCGACGGCCTGGCGCTGGAGGCTGCGGAGCGTGGGCGCGCCCGCAGTCTCCTGGAAATGCTTCGAGAAGCCCGCGTGGACATCCGGCGGGGCGTGGATGGCTCTCTACGGGAACGAGAAAGTACGCTGCTCCGGCAGATCGACGACCGCGCACAACGCTCCATCCAGCTCGCCAGCTCGGGGCGCGATGCGAAGCAACTGGAAGCTCTTCGCCTGGAGATCTCCGGGCTCGAAAACGAGCACCAGCAAGTCCAGGCGGCGATTCGCAAAAGCAGCCCCGGCTACAGCGCGCTTATGCAGCCGCAACCGCTCGCCGTGGCCACGATTCAACGTGAGACGCTTGATTCGGACACGCTGCTGCTGGAGTATTCGGTGAGCAAGACCCACAGTTTCCTCTGGGTGGTCGCGCCTGGGGCCCTTCACAGCTTCGCGCTCCCGAAGGAAGAAGAGATTGAGACCGCTGCGCGGCGCTTATACGCACTGCTTACGGCGCGCAACCAGCGGCCACAAGGTGAGACGGAACAGGCGCGTCTGGCGCGCATCCGGAAAGCTGACGCGGAGGTTCCGTTGGCCGCGGCCGGGCTCAGCAAGATGATTCTCGATCCGGCCGCGCAACTCCTGACCGGGAAGAGACTGGTGGTGATTGCAGACGGCGCGCTGGAATACATTCCTTTCGAGGCGCTGGCCGACCCCTCAAAAAGCGATTACGTTCCACTGCTGGTGGGGCACGAAATCGTGCGGGAGCCATCGGCATCCGTGCTGGCGATCCAGAGGCGGGAGACGATCGACCGCGAGCCGGCCCCGAGGAGTGTTGCTGTTCTCGCCGACCCCGTATTCGATTCGGCCGATCCCCGGGTCGCCGGACACAGCCCATCCGCACCTCTGAGCGACCGCACCCTGGAACGGGCCGCTACCGGCGCGGGCGCGCTGAACTCGAGCCTTCGGCTTCCGCGGCTTCCATTTACGCGAGATGAAGCTGCGGCGGTGCTCTCGTTCGTCCGCGGCGAGGACGGTCGGAAAGCCCTGGATTTTGATGCCAGCCTCGACACGGCAATGAGTCCGGAGTTACGCAACTATCGGATTGTTCACTTCGCAACCCACGGGTTGTTTCTTCCGGACAATCCTTCACTGAGCGGACTAGTGTTCAGCCTGGTGGATCGCCAGGGCAAGCCCGTTCGCGGATTTCTCAGGCTCCAGGACATCTACAATCTCGATTTGCCGGCCGAACTGGTGGTACTCAGTGCCTGCCAGACGGCTCTGGGGAAGCAGTTGAAGGGAGAAGGAATTGTCGGGCTTACCCGTGGATTTATGTATGCGGGCTCCCGGCGCGTGGTGGCCAGCCTTTGGAAGGTGGACGACTTCGCCACCGCGGAACTCATGAAGCGATTCTATGGAGGCATGTTGACCGGCGGACATCCCGCTGCGGCAGCACTCCGTGAAGCGAAAATTTCCCTCTTCCGGCAAGGGACTTGGTCCTCGCCGTATTTCTGGGCGGCATTTGTCGTCCAGGGCGAGTGGAAATGATTGGAGGCCGAAGTTGCGCCCATTACAAGTGTGTTCGCTATCTTGGCGGTTTCCTTGAGCTTGGCGGTGGGGCGGGAAACGCCGCCGAAGATCAGTCTCGAGTTGCTAGAGAAAGCGAGGACCAACACCGTTTTGCCGGTGCCGATCCTGCTAACGGACCAGCCGCAGAGAGAAATACTGGAGCGCGGAACGCGTCTCAGTGGCGTCTCCAGAATGCGGAGGCCGCCTGGATGAGCCGGAAAGCGCAATTCGTTCTGACGCAGGGACCGTTTGACCGGTTTCTTGCCCGCTTGGACCCCGACCGGGAACAGGCCGGGAAGAAATACGAGATACTTCGCTGCAAACTGATCACATTTTTTCGATACCGCGACTGCCCGGAGGCCGAAGACCTGACCGATGAGACCATGGATCGCGTCATCCGGAAGCAGGGCGCGGAGGAAATCCAGGAGGTGATCCCATACGTCCTGGCCTTCGCGCGCCGGGTGGCGTCGGAGGCTCATAGGAGGGAACTGCCGGGACCGCCGCCGCCCGCACCTCCGCCGGAGGGTTGGGAGCGGCAGTTGGAGATCCTCGATGGCTGCATGGAACTGCTCCCGCGGAGACAGCGCGCTCTGATCCTAGACTACTACCAGCACGACAAAAGCCAAAAGATTGAAGACAAACGGCGAATTGCCGCAACCCTGGGGATCGCGGCCACTGCCTTGCGGGTCCGGGCATACCGAATCAGGCGTCGGTTGGAAGATTGTGTGGCGAAGAAGCTGAATGGAACCACGGAGGACCGGTAACGGATTCGAAGATCGTTCACTGAAGAATTGAGGACCACGTGCAAACGGAATCCGAGAGCGACGACACATTGATTCGATATCTGCGTGGCGAACTGGCCGAAGCGGAACGTGATCGCCTCGAGGAGTTGTACTTCGCTGACGACAAACTCCACGAGCGCCTGGCGATGCTGAAAGACCAGATGATCGACGTCTCGTTAACGAATATCCGGGAGTCCAAGATTCAGATCCCGGTGGATGTCGTTGCATGTCGCTTTTTGACGCTTGGCCCGAATCGTTTTCACCTGGGCCGATCAACAACGCCCTAAAAGGAGCAGCTCATGCGGATCTCTCGTCCTATTTCATCCTGGGCTATTGTCCTCGTCCTGACGGCCATGCCCCTTCTGGCTCAAGAGGTCGTGAGGCCGGCGCCGCCGCGCATCACTCAAGACATCGACGAAACAAAACTCGTCCCTCTCAGGGGCAACACCCACCCGCTGGCGCGGGCGGAATACGATCAAGGCGCGGCCCGGCCGGATCTGCCGATGGAGCGTATGCTGTTGCTCCTGCGCCGCAGCCTCGAGCAGGAAGCCTCCCTGCTACAACTTCTTGATGAGCAGCAGGATCCAGGCTCGGTTCACTATCATCAGTGGTTGACGCCGGAGCAGTTTGGCGCCGAGTTTGGTCCCGCCCTCGAGGACACGGAAAAGATCACGGATTGGCTGAAGTCACAGGGATTTCGGGTGGATGGCGTTGCGAATGGCCGTAACGTGGTGGAGTTCTCCGGTACGGCCGCGCAAGTGGAGAGTGCGTTGCACACTCAGATCCACCGCTACCTCGTAAACGGTGAACAACACTGGGCGAATGCGTGGGACCCGCAAATTCCAGCGGCTCTCTCCCCGGTCGTTGCTGGAATCGTGTCGCTAAACAATTTCCCCATGAAGGCCATGCACCACCGCGCTGGCGCGTTTCGAAAAGCACCCGGAGACGGCGCATGGGCGCCTGCCGGTCTCTCGCCGGAGTACACGATTTTTCTTAGCGGGTTACTGGAGGGGATACTGGGGCCATACGATTTTGCCACCATCTACAACGTACTGCCGCTTTGGAATGCGGGTATAGACGGCACCGGGCAGAGCATTGCAATCGCCGGCCGGAGCAACATCGTGCTTCAGGATGTGCGCAACTTTCGCTCCGTGTTCGGCCTCCCAGCCCATGACCCCATAATCACTGTAAACGGTCCCGACCCAGGCACTGGCATCGTTATAGATGAAACGGAGAACGTTTCCGACGTCGAATGGGCAGGCGCCGTCGCCAAGGGGGCGACCATCAACCTGGTGGTTTCGAAGACGACAACGACCGATGGCGCCGATCTCTCGGCACAGTACATCGTCAATAACGATCTGGCTCCGGTGTTGAGTTTCAGTTACGGAAACTGTGAGCTGTCGATGACGGCAGCGCATAATGAGTTTTATTACAACCTGTGGCAGCAGGCCGCGGCGGAAGGGATCACCGTGGTGGTTGCCTCCGGGGACAATGGTTCGGCAGGCTGCGATCAAAACGATAGTGCCGCTCTGTTTGGCCTGGGGGTTAGTGGCGCCGCTTCGACTCCTTATAACATTGCCATTGGCGGCACCGATTTCAGCGATATGGCCAGCCAGACTCAAAGCCAGTATTGGAGTTCTACTAACAACCCAGTTACGCTCGAATCGGCCAAATCGTATGTTCCCGAAATGACCTGGAATGACAGTTGCGCCAGCCCCGAAATAGTTACTTTTTGGGGGCCGCATGCGGGAGTTTCCAGCGCGGAGGCCCTTTGCAACAGTTCTCTGATGAAGCAGGTCCCCCTGCTCAACGTCACGGGTAGCGGCGGCGGGGCGAGCATCTTGTATCCCAAACCCTCCTGGCAGAGCGGCGTGATTGGAATCCCCTCGGATGGCCATCGCGACGTGCCTGACGTGTCGCTGTTTGCCGGCGATGGCATTTGGGCGCGTTTTTACGCGACGTGCCAGGCGGACAATGGAGGCCCATGCAACGAATCTGGCGGCGTCGCCGGACTGGTCGTACAGGGCGTTGGAGGCACCTCTGTTGGCGCACCCGCTTTCGCCGGGATTATCGCATTGGTCAACCAGAAGAGCGGCTCCGCCCAGGGGCTGGCGAATTCCAAGCTCTACAGTCTCGCTTCGGTCGAATATGGCAGCGCTGTCAGCCCGAACGCGGCCAACCAACAGGCGTGTAACGCGTCCGCGCCGCCGGCGCCGAGCAATGTTTGCGTCTTCTACGATGTGACCGCGGGCAATAACGACGTCCCTTGCTGGAGCGGAAGTCTGAACTGTTACGTCGGCAACGCTTTGGACACGTACGGGGTTATTTCGGTGTCCAGCGATTCTCTGGTTCCGGCATACGCCGCTGGCACTGGCTACGACCTCGTCACCGGCCTCGGCTCGGTGAACGCCGCGAACCTGGTCTACGGGTGGGGTTCCGGGCCAAGCCCCACCTCACTGAGCGTCAGCAAGACCCACAGTGGATCCTTCTCGCAAGGGCAGACGGGAGCTACTTACACCGTGACGGTTTCCAATGGCGCCTCGGCAGGGCCAACCAGTGGAGCTGTCACCGTTACCGAAAACCCACCCACCGGGCTTACGCTGGCTTCGATGGCTGGCTCCGGATGGAGCTGTCCGGGCAGCATGTGCACTCGCGGCGATGTTCTTAGCGCCGGTTCCAGCTACCCGGCGATCACAGTGACGGTAAACGTGGCGTCGAACGCGCCATCGCAGGTTACCAACCAGGTAACCGTCTCGGGAGGAGGCTCCGTTTCCGCCACGGCCAATGATGTCACTAACATTACCGGGAGTGGCGGCACGATCCCCACAACGACAACGCTGGTAGCCAGTCCGAGCACCATTGCCGCGACGGCGTCCACGACCTTGACTGCAACCGTAACCGCCGCCAGCGGCAGCGGCACGCCAACGGGCACCGTAACCTTCGATCTGGGCAGCACGGTACTGAACTCGGCAACGTTGACCGGAACCGGGGGAACTGCGCAGGCGACGCTGGTCGTTAATGGGAGCCAGCTTGCCGTGGGCAGCAACAGCATCACCGCGAACTATGGCGGGGACGCCAACTACACCGGCTCGTCGTCGTCGGTGACCGTCACGGTCACCCAGTCCCCGCCCCCCGCGTCGAGTTACACGATCACCACGGTGGCCGGCAACGGGACGTCCGGCTTCAGTGGAGACGGTGGGCCAGCCACCTCGGCGGAGTTGGACTATCCCACGGGCGTCGCGGTTGACAGTGCGGGCAATCTCTTCATCGCGGACACCTTCAATGCCCGCATCCGGAAGGTGACGCCCGCCGGCGCGATCAGCACGGTGGCCGGCAATGGCACTCTTGGCTTTAGTGGAGACGGTGGGCCAGCCACCTCGGCCGAGCTGCGGCTGCCCGACGGCGTCGCGGTGGACAGTGCCGGCAACCTCTTCATTGCGGACGAGACCAACAACCGCATCCGGAAGGTGACGGCCGCGGGCACAATCAGCACGGTGGCCGGCAATGGCACCGCCGGTTTCAGCGGAGACGGCGGGCCAGCCACCTCGGCGGAGCTGTTCCAGCCCGCGGGCATCGCGGTGGACAGTGCCGGCAACCTCTTCATTGCGGACGGGAGCAACCGCATCCGGAAGGTGACGGCCGCGGGCACGATCAGCACGGTGGCCGGCAATGGAACTGCCGGTTTCAGCGGAGACGGCGGGCCAGCGACTGCGGCGGAGCTGAACCAGCCCAGCGACGTCGCGGTGGACAGCGCCGGCAACCTCTTCATTGCGGACCTTATGAATAGCCGGATCCGAAAGGTGACGCCCGCAGGCACGATCAGCACGGTGGCCGGCAATGGCACCCTTGGCTTCAGCGGAGACAATGGGCCAGCGACCTCGGCGGAGTTGTTCGAGCCCTGGGACGTCGCCGTGGACGGGGCCGGCAACCTATTCATCGTGGACAGTGGCAACGACCGCATCCGAATGGTAACGCCCGCGGGTACGATCAGCACGGTGGCCGGCAATGGCACTCCCGGCTTCAGTGGAGACGGTGGGCTGGCCACCTCGGCGGCGTTGATCGCGCCCGAGGGCGTCGCTGTGGACGGAAAGGGGAACGTCTTCATCGCGGACACTAACAATAACCGCATCCGGGAGTTGACGCCTAACACGTCCTCACCACCTTCCTTAACCATTTCCAAAAGTCACAGTGGATCTTTCTCGCAAGGGCAGACGGGAGTCACGTACACGGTCACTGCCGGCAACGCGGCTTCCTCGGGAACGACCAGTGGGACTGTCACCGTTACTGAGAACCCACCCACCGGGCTTACGCTGGCTTTGATGACTGGTTCCGGATGGAGTTGTGCGGGCAGCACCTGCACTCGCAGCGATGTTCTTAGCCCCGGTCTCAGCTACCCGGCGATCACGGTGACGATGAACGTGGCGTCGAACGCGCCATCGCAGGTTACCAACCAGGTGACCGTCTCCGGCGGCGGCTCCGCTTCGGCCACGGCCAATGATGTCACTAACATCACCACCGGCAAGACCCCCACAACGATGACGGTGACAGCCACTCCGAGTACCATCGCCACTACGGGATCGACGACGTTGACTACATTCTTGGGGTTTTTCCCCGGGCCAACGGGCAACGTAACCTTCTATCTGGGCAGCACGCTGCTGGGCTCGGCGCCGGTGACCGTGGCGGGGGTCGGCTTTGGGGCGGCCCTGACTGTTAATGGGAGCCAGCTCGCCGTGGGCAGCAACAGCATAACCGCGTACTATAGCGGGGACGCCAATTTCGCCAGCTCGTCGGCATCGGTGATCGTCACGGTCACGCCGCCCCCGTCCGGCCCCAACATCACTGCCGTGGCTAACGGTGCCAGCTTTCAGACCGGTTTTGCATCCGCTACCTGGGTTTCCATTTTTGGTACGAACCTTTCCCAGACCTCTCGAGGCTGGCAAGGCAGCGATTTCGTAAACGGTCTGCTGCCAACTTCTTTGAGCGGAGTGTCGGTTACGATCAACGGCGTGGCCGCTTATGTCGAGTACATCAGCCCCACGCAGCTCAACGTACTGGCTCCGGACGATGCGACTGTGGGCGCAGTCCAGGTCCAGGTGACCACGGCACAGGGCAACAGCAACAGCTTCACGGCGCAGAAACAGCAATTCGCGCCGGCGTTCTTCACGATGGGTGGCAGCTACGTGGCGGCGCTCCATGCGGATTACAGCTACGTGGGTAAACCTGGTTTGATCGCTGGCGTGACAACTCAACCCGCCCAGCCGGGCGAAACCATCCTGATCTACGGGACGGGCTTCGGCCCCACAAACCCGCCGCTCCCCTCCGGCAAACTGGTCACCACACCGGCCGTTCTGGCTAATTCCGTTCAGGTCACCATCGGGGGCGTGGCGGCGCCCGTGGCCTATGCTGGTCTTGTTGAGGCGGGGCTATACCAGTTCAATGTGACGGTGCCGAACGTTCCAAACGGGGATGCGGTCGTGGTGGCTCAGATCGGGGGCGTGCAGACGCAAACGGGGATCTTAGTTACCGTTCAGAGTCCCACCGCTCCGGCGGCTCCCCAGATCACATCCCTGAGTCCTACCAGCGGGCCGCGGGGAAGCTCCGTGTCCCTGGTGATTAGCGGCACCAACCTCTCCCACGTGACGGCGGTGCAGTTCTCCCCGTCTGCCGGCATCACTGTGAGCAACGTGAATGCGGCCGCATCGCAGGTCACCGCCACGGTGACCATCGCCGCCAGCGCGCCCACCGGACAGGTAAGTGTCTCGGTCTCGGTCTCGCCCTCGGCCGGCATTTCCAACGCGCTGGCCTTTACGATCCTGGCTTCGGTGCCCCAGATCACATCCCTGAGCCCTTCCAGCGGGTCGCCAGGAAGTACCGTGTCTCTCTCGATTGCCGGCAGCAACCTCTCCGGCGTGACGGCGGTGCAGTTCTCCCCCTCTACCGGCATCACTGTGAGCAACGTGAATGCCACCGCGACGCAGGTCACCGCCACGGTAAACATCGCCGCCAGCGCGCCCACCGGGCAGGTCAACGTCTCCGTTTCGTCCTCGGCCGGCATTTCCAACGCGCTGGTCTTTACGATCCTAGCTTCGGTGCCCCAGATCACATCCCTGAGCCCTTCCAGCGGGTCGCCAGGAAGTACCGTGTCTCTCTCGATTGCCGGCAGCAACCTCTCCGGCGTGACGGCGGTGCAGTTCTCCCCCTCTACCGGCATCACTGTGAGCAACGTGAATGCCACCGCGACGCAGGTCACCGCCACGGTAAACATCGCCGCCAGCGCGCCCACCGGGCAGGT
>OCZU010000813.1_pt1 | contig 20987 bp, 19 predicted proteins | sample 1539001 | NCBI WGS metagenome assembly OCZU01 (sample SAMEA3539306, study PRJEB22396) | soil metagenome | biome: tundra; feature: field; material: soil | place: USA | collected 2010-05 | depth 0.15 m | reverse complement strand
GGCGCAGCGATTTCAACGCCGACGATTTTGTCGATCTTGCCCGGCAGTTGCGTACTAAGTCAGAAGTTCCGAAGATAAAGGAGCGGATTTCCGACTTAGTACACTAGTTGTGATTTCTACGACCGTTGTTCAGCGAACCGAAGCATTCTGCTGAGGGGTGTTTTGTGATTGAGGCTGGCATGGGTCGGTCCTCATTGTAGAACTGCATCCAGGCCGGCAGGGCCGCGCGGCGATGCTCAGAGGAGGCGTACGACACGGCATAGGCCCACTTTCGCTGCAGCGTCTGATCTCCGCGGCCACCAGCTTGCTTTGCCGCAAAAGTCGAATCAGTGCAATCCAGGCGGCCGGCAAGGCATGCGGATGACGCCGTGCCGCCGACGAACGATCCTGCAACCCTGCAGTGCCATGCACGCGGTAGCGCGCCAGCCATTTGTACACCGTGCGCTCGGACACCCCGAGCGACAGAGCGACCTCCGCCACCGGCCAGCGCTCGACCAAAACCCGGTGAATCAGCATGGCTCGACTCCGCGGCGTGGTACGGGCATTCTTGTGGATGTTCATCCGGCTGTCTCCTTCGAAATTGGTCGGCTCGCACCAACCAGCTTCCTAGATTCAGCCCGGGTGAACAACCTTCATAGAAATCACAACTAGTGCGACAAGCGCGCTAAAATTGCGCACCCGTCTTTTCGAAGCTTCAGGAGTCAGGCTCATGATTCATTGCGTACTGCACGATCCCCAGGATTCGGTTGCGGTCGTCGTCGTCGAAGGCATCAAGGCGGGTCAGACCCTGACCGGCCTGATTCTCGATGAGGATCGCACCATCACCTTGCCGTGCACCCAGGACATCCCGCTCGGGCACAAGGTGGCGCTAAAGGACATGCGCGTCGGCGATACGGTTATCAAGTATGGCGTGGACATCGGCAAAGTCGTGGCGCCGATCAAGACCGGCCAGCACGCCCACGTGCACAATATCAAGACCAAGCGCTGGTAAATGTGCGTCCCGCGCGGCGCCACGCGATTGGCGCTGCCGGATCGCACGTCGTGCATCAAGCGCCACTTTCCACCGACACAACTCTCGGAGCTTAAGCACCATGCAGAACAGTTTTTTCGGGTACAGGCGTGAGAACGGCCGCGTGGGCGTGCGCAACCACGTCATCATTCTTCCCGTCGACGATTTGTCCAACACGGCTGCCGAGGCAGTCGCGCACAACATCAAAGGGACGATGGCAATCCCGCATCCGTATGGCCGGCTGCAATTTGGCGCCGACCTCGATCTTCACTTCCAGACGCTGATTGGGGCTGGCTGCAATCCCAACGTGGCCGCCGTGGTGGTGATCGGGATCGAAGAAGGATGGACCAAGAAGATTGTCGACGCGATCGCGGTGACGGGCAAGCCGGTCTCCGGCTTCGGCATCGAGCTGCACGGCGACCACGACACGATCATGCGCGCGTCCAAGGCGGCGCGCGAGTACCTGCAATGGTCGAGCGAAAAGCAACGGGAGGAGTGCGGGCTTGCGGATTTGTGGGTATCGACGAAATGCGGCGAGTCCGATACGACATCGGGCTGCGGCGCCAATCCAACCGTCGGAGACGCGTTCGACAAGCTCTACGCGGCGGGATGCACGCTGGTTTTCGGCGAGACCACCGAGCTCACCGGCGGTGAGCAAATCGTTGCCGCGCGCTGCCGCGACGACAAGGTTCGCGCCGACTTCATGCGCGTGTTCGATCGCTATCAGGAAGTGATCAATCGCCACAAGACAAGCGATCTGTCGGACTCGCAGCCGACGAAGGGAAACTTCGCGGGAGGGCTGACCACGATCGAGGAAAAGGCACTCGGAAATATCCAGAAGATCGGGCGCAAATGCATCGTCGACGGAGTCCTCGACAAGGCGGAGATTCCATCCGGGCCCGGCCTCTGGTTCATGGACAGCTCTTCGGCCGCGGCGGAAATGGTTACCTTGTGCGCGGCGTCCGGCTACGTGGTTCACTTTTTCCCCACCGGGCAGGGAAACGTGATCGGTAATCCGATCCTGCCGGTGATCAAGATTTGCGCCAATCCGCGGACGGTACGGACGATGGGTGAGCACATCGACGTCGATACCTCCGGCCTGCTGCAGCGGGAGATCACCATGGACCAGGCCGGCGACAAGCTGCTCGACATGATGTTTCGAACCGCCGCGGGGCGGATGACCGCGGCCGAGGCACTGGGCCATCGCGAATTCGTCATGACGCGACTCTACGAAAGCGCCTGAAGCGTTTCGCCATTGAAGCAATCTGGATCGCGCCCATCGAGACCGAACGGCGCGGTCAAGTCCTGGAATAGTGCTTTCCAGTGGAGCTTGAACATGACCAAGGCCAATATTGCGCGATGGCTGCGTGCGCTGCTCGCGGCGACGCTCGTCGTGTTGCCGGCATTCGCGTCGGCGGAGCTCTCCGAGATCAAGGTCGCGAAGCAATACGGCATCAGCTATCTGCCGCTGATGCTGATCGAGGACGGCAAGCTGATCGAAAAGTATGCCAAGGCCACCGGCGTCGATGTGACCGTGACCTGGGCGACGTTTGCCGGCGGAAATGTGATGAACGACGCGCTGCTGTCGAACAGCCTGCAGATCGCGTCGGGGGGCGTTGGGCCGCTGGTCATTCTCTGGTCGCGGACGCGCGGCAGCCTCGATATTCGCGCCATCGGCGCATTGAATTCGATGCCGCTGTATCTGGTTACCCGCAATCCCGACGTGAAGACGATCAAGGATCTGACAGACAAGGACCGCATCGGCATGCCCGCGGTCAAGATTTCGGTCCAGGCGCTCGCCCTGCAGATGGCGGCTGAGCAGGCGTTCGGCCCGGGGCAGCAGAACCGTCTGGACCCGCTTACGGTCACCATGGCGCACCCCGACGCGATGCAGGCACTCCTCTCGGGACAATCCGAGATCGACTCGCACTTCGGCTCGCCACCTTTCCAATACCAGGAACTGGCCAAGCCGGGCATGCATCTTGTCCTCAACAATTACGACGTCATGGGCGGGGCGGTAACCTTCAATGTGGTGTGGACCAGCGATAAATTCCGCAGCGAGAATCCCAAGCTCTACGACGCGTTCTGCAAGGCGCTCGACGAAGCGCAGGCGATCATCAACCGCGACAAGCGCGCGGCCGCCGAGGCGTATATCCGCATTTCGAAGGACAAGGACACGGTCGACAATATCGCGCGAATGATGAACGATCCGCAGATCGTCTTCACGACGACGCCGCAGAACGTGATGAAGTACGCCGACTTCATGGCCAAGACCGGCGCGATCAAGGTCAAGCCCGATACCTGGAAGGATCTTTTCTTCCCCAACGTACATGGTCTCCCGGGGAGCTGAGGCGTCGATGAGTGCGGCGGCGACCACGAGCCCCGAGATCGAGGTCGATCTTGCGGCGATCCGCCAAGCGCATGTACGCATCGTGCCGCATATTCGCCGCACGCCGGTGTTGTCGAGCCCGGCGCTCGACGACGCAGTCGGCGCGCGGCTTTTTTTCAAGTGCGAGAATCTCCAGCAAGTCGCCGCTTTCAAGGCACGCGGCGCCTGCAATGCGGTGCTTTCGCTTTCTGAAGATGAGGCCCGGCAGGGCGTGGTCACGCATTCTTCCGGCAACCATGGCGCCGCACTCGCCTGGGCCGCACGCTCTCGTGGCATCCCTGCGTGGATCGTGATGCCCTCCAACGCGGCGCAGGTAAAGCAGGACGCGGTCAGGGGTTATGGTGGAACCATTCGCTTCTCCGAGCCGACCGTCGCCTCGCGGGAGGCCGCATGCGCCGCGGTGAAAGCGGAAACCGGCGCGACGCTGGTGCATCCCTACAACGATTGGCGCGTTATCGCCGGCCAGGGAACCGCGGCCCTCGAGCTGCTGGAAGACCAGCCGGATCTCGACGCAATCGTCACTCCGGTGGGCGGTGGAGGGCTTCTTTCGGGCACCGCGATCGCCGCCAAAGCCTTGCGGCCTTCGATCAAGGTCTATGGCGCGGAGCCGGGCGGTGCCGACGACGCGTATCGATCGCTGCGCGCCGGCCACATCATTCCCCAGACCGATCCGCACACCATCGCCGACGGCCTGCGCTCGTCCCTCGGCGACAAGACATTTGCCGTATTGCGATCCAAGGTCGACGGAATCGAAACGGCTTCCGAGGAGGCGATCGTGCGCGCGATGCGCCTGCTCTGGGAAAAACTGAAAATGACAGTCGAGCCGTCGTCGTCGGTGCCGCTGGCCATGCTTTTGGAGCGAAAGATCTCGCTTGGCGGCCTTCGCGTCGGCATCGTATTGAGCGGCGGCAACGTCGACCTGGACCACCTGCCCTGGCAGGCGTGATACTCGCGCGGACCGCGAATCACAACAACACGGCCGCGCTCGAGGAGAAAGCACGATGGAAGCGAATACACCGCTGCTCGACGTCAAGGGTGTCACCTTGCAATACAAGACCAAGGATCACCTGGTCACCGCGACGTATCGAGTCGATTTTCAGGTGCTCCGATCGGACCGCTTCATTCTCCTGGGTCCATCCGGCTGCGGCAAATCGACGCTGCTGAAGGCAGTCGGCGGCTACATGATCCCGGTCGAGGGCGAGATCAGGCTCAAAGGCCAGAAGGTCACGAGGCCGGGTCCGGACCGGATGATGGTCTTCCAGGAGTTCGACCAGCTCCTTCCCTGGAAGACGGTGAAGCAGAACGTGATGTTCGCGCTGACCGCCAGCGGCAAGCTGAACGGAAAGGCAGCGGAGGAAAAAGCGCTCGAGTACATCAACAAGGTCAATCTCACCAAGTTCGCGGACAGCTTTCCGCACACGCTGTCCGGCGGGATGAAGCAGCGGGTCGCGATCGCGCGCGGCATGGCGATGGAGCCCGACGTGTTGCTGATGGACGAGCCGTTCGCTGCGCTCGATGCGCTGACCCGCCGCAAAATGCAGGATGAGCTGCTGCAGCTCTGGGACGACACGCATTTCACGGTGCTCTTCGTCACCCATTCGATCGCCGAGGCGATCAAGATCGGCAGCCGGATCCTGCTTATGTCTCCGCACCCTGGCCAGGTAAAGGCCGAGATGAACAGCTTGCCGCGCGAAAGCGGCGGCGACTTGGCGCACGAGCTGGAGCGAAAAATCCACGACATGCTGTTTGTCGATGCCGTCGAAGAAGAGGCCGCCCATGTCTGAGCCCATGGTCTTCAGTCCGGTGATTCTGCGCCCCGAAATCTATCGCGACCAGGTGGATGCGTCGGCGTTCGGCGTCGTCGAGAAGCCGCTGTCGACGTGGGAGCGCATCTACAACCAGACCGCGGTGCGCAAGGTGTTCATCCTGATCATGCTGGCGGTTGCCTGGGAGATCTACGCTCGCCTGCTCAACAACCCGCTGCTGTTTCCGACTTTTTTCGCCACTCTCGAGGCCCTCAGGGACGCTATTGTCAGCGGAGGCTTGCTCGGCAAGGCGTGGACGTCGATCAAGGTGCTGCTGATCGGATACAGCGCGGGCATTGCCTTGGCGGCGTTGCTGACCGTCGTGGCCATCACCTCGCGATTTGGAACGGATCTGCTCGAAACGCTGACGTCGATGTTCAATCCGCTGCCTGCCATCGCCCTGCTGCCGCTGGCGCTGCTCTGGTTCGGGCTCGGCAACGGCAGCCTGGTGTTCGTGTTGATCCATTCGGTCTTGTGGGCTGTTGCGCTGAACACGCACTCCGGCTTTCTCTCGGTGTCCAACACCATGCGGATGGTGGGACGCAATTATGGTCTGCGTGGATTATCGTATGTCGGACGTATACTCATTCCGGCGGCGTTTCCGAGCATCCTGACCGGTCTCAAGATCGGCTGGGCATTCGCGTGGCGAACGTTGATCGCCGCCGAGCTCGTGTTCGGAGTTTCATCCGGCTCGGGCGGACTCGGTTGGTTCATTTACGAGAACAAGAACCAGCTCGAAATCCCGAGCGTTTTTGCCGGCCTGTTTACCGTGATCGTTATCGGCCTTCTGGTCGAAAACGTCATCTTCCGCACCATCGAGGCCAGGACCGTGCGCAAATGGGGCATGCAGAGTTGAACTTTCCGGGTTCGGGCGCTTAGGGGGCTAGAGGCGATGCGCGTTGTCATCAGCGAGTTCATGGATTCGGCGGCGGTCGCACTGCTTTCCGCGCGCTTCGATACCGCGTTCGACCCGGAAATGGCCGAGCGCCGCGAACCGCTCAAGCGTCTGATCGCGGACGCCGAAGCTTTGATCGTGCGCAACAAGACGCAGGTCGACGGCGAGCTGCTCGCGGCGGCGCCGAAATTGAAGATTGTCGGTCGACTCGGAGTGGGCCTGGACAATATCGACGTGCTGACGTGCAAATCGCGCGGCATCGAAGTCATTCCCGCGACCGGCGCGAACGCGCTCGCGGTAGCGGAATACGTCATTGGCGCGGCCATGGTTCTGTTGCGCGGCGCGTACTCGAGCACCGACGCAGTCGCGGCGGGCAAGTGGCCGCGCAGCGCACTGTCAAACGGGCGAGAGCTCTCAGGCAAGACGCTGGGCGTGGTCGGATTCGGTCAGATCGGCCAGCTCACCGGCAGGCTCGCGCGCGCGCTCGGCATGAGGGTCATCGGCTTCGATGCCATGATTCCCGCCGAGAACCCCATGTGGTCGGCGGAGCGGACGGCCGCGCGCAAGTTCGACGAAGTACTGCGCGAGGCGGACGTGATATCGATCCATGTCCCGCTGACGCCGGCAACGCGAGGCCTGATCGACGCCACCAAGCTGGGATTGATGAAATCCGACGCCATCCTCATCAACACCTCGCGCGGACAAGTCGTGAACGAGGCAGTGCTCACGGCCGCGCTCAGGGCCGGCAAGTTGGGCGGCGCGGCGCTCGATGTTTTCGAGCACGAGCCATTGTCGTCCGGAACGCCGCTCGCGGAATGTCCCCGTTTGCTGCTGACGCCTCACGTCGCCGGCGTCACGCGCGAATCCAACGTTCGCGTCTCGGCCATGATCGCGGAAAAAGTCGCCGCCGCGCTCGACCGTCGCGCGTGACGCGTCGGCTGCGAGCCAGGTTGCGGCGCGGCGTGCCGCCGCCGCGATCCATCGCCGCGCACACGTCCTGACCATGCCATGCCGCGTCTGAGCATCGATCAATTGCGCGAGCTGGCGCAACGCGCGCTGATGCGCGCCGGAGCCGACGCTACGATGGCGTCCACGACGGCGGACGCTCTTGTCTATGCCGAGGCACGCGGACTCGCGTCGCACGGCATGACTCGCGTCCCGCAATACGCCACGCACTTGCGCAATGGCCGCGCCGACGGCAACGCGCAGCCCCGCATCGTCGCGAGCAAAGGCGGCGCGGCGCTCATAAGCGCCGGGAGCGGACTGGCGTATCCGGCGTGCGCATTGGCGGTGAACGAGGCGATCGCGCGTGCGCGCGAGTTCGGCGTTTCGCTGGTGAGCGTCACCGACAGCCATCACTACGGTGTCGCGGCGTTCCACCTGACGGCGGTAGGGAGCGCGGGCATGGTGGGCCTCGCCTTTTCGAACTCACCCGCTGCCATGCCGGTCGCCGGCGGCAAGCGGCCGCTGCTCGGAACCAACCCCATCGCCGCGGTGTTTCCGCGCGCACACCAGGCTCCCTTGCTGATCGACATGTCATTGTCAGAAGTCGCACGGGGCAAGCTCATGATGGCGGCGAAAGCCGGCCAACCGATTCCACTGGGTTGGGCTCTCGATGCGCGGGGCCTTCCCACCACCGATGCGCGCGCAGGCCTCGAAGGCAGCATGCTGGCGATGGGGGGAACGAAGGGCGCGATGCTCGCGCTCATCGTCGAATTGCTGGTCACCACGCTCACCGGCGCGGCGCTGGGCTTCGAGGCGTCGTCGTTCTTTGTCGACGAAGGTAACCGGCCACGGCTGGGCCACGTGTTTCTGGTTGTCGATCCAAGCGCACTCGGAGGACCGTCGGCATACGGCGAACGGATCGAGACCCTGGTCACGGCGATGATTGACGAGGAAGGCGTCCGTTTGCCCGGCGAGCGCCGCGAAGCGTTGGCGAAGACGGCAAAGCTCGACGGTGTCGAGATCTCGGCGCAAGTCCTTGAACAGCTGATCGAGCTCGCCGGCTGATGGTGGGCAGACGAGATAGCTTGGAAGTTCGCGACGTTGAGTTCATTCTGGCGGTTCAGAGGAGGTCGCGGTGGATGTTCGTGCTGCAGTAGCTCATAGCGCAGGTGCGCCGTTGGTGGTCGAGACGGTGCAGCTCGATGGACCGAAGGCGGGCGAAGTGCTGGTCGAGATCAAGGCGACCGGCATCTGTCATACCGACGAATTCACGCGTTCCGGCGCGGATCCGGAAGGGCTCTTTCCGGCGATCCTGGGCCACGAGGGCGCCGGCATCGTGGTCGATGTCGGCCCGGGCGTGACCACCCTGAAGAACGGCGATCACGTCATTCCGCTCTACACGCCCGAATGCCGGCAGTGCAAGTCGTGTCTGTCGCGCAAGACCAATCTCTGTACCGCGATTCGCGCGACCCAGGGCAAGGGCGTGATGCCCGACGGAACCAGCCGCTTCTCGCTCAATGGCAAGTCCGTGCATCACTACATGGGCTGCTCGACGTTTGCCAACTTCACCGTTCTTCCCGAGATCGCCCTGGCGAAGATTCGCGAAGATGCGCCCTTCGACAAGGTCTGCTACATCGGCTGCGGAGTGACCACGGGCATCGGCGCGGTGATCAACACTGCCAAGGTCGAGCCGGGAGCCAATGTCGTGGTGTTCGGCCTCGGCGGCATCGGGCTCAACGTGGTCCAGGGCGCCCGCATGGCCGGCGCCAACATGATCATCGGCGTCGACCTCAACCCGGCGCGCGAGTCGCTGGCGCGCAAGTTCGGCTTGACCCATTTCGTCAACCCCAAGGAAGTGAAGGGGGATCTCGTCGCCCACCTCGTCGAGCTGACGAAGGGAGGCGCCGATTACAGCTTCGAATGCGTGGGCAATGTCGACCTGATGCGCCAGGCGCTCGAGTGCTGCCATCGCGGCTGGGGCGTATCGGTCATCATCGGCGTTGCCGGTTCGGGGCAGGAGATTCGCACCCGTCCATTTCAGCTGGTGACGGGCAGAGTGTGGAAGGGGACCGCCTTCGGTGGCGCGCGGGGACGCACCGATGTACCGAAGATCGTCGATTGGTACATGGACGGCAAGATCAACATCGACGATTTGATCACCCACGTGCTCCCGCTCGATCGGATCAACGAAGGATTCGATCTCATGCATGAGGGAAAATCGATTCGCGCGGTCGTTACCTATTGATGCATGGCTTGCGTAAGAATCTGCCGGACGCAGGCGGAGGAATGTGTTGCTGTCGAATCCGTGAGCTGGGCAGTCAACCGCGTACGCGTTGTTATCTAGATAGAGGAGGAAACTGACAATGGCAACTTCGATTCATCCAGGCGTCGATCAAGGCCTGAAAGCAGCCGCCGCAAACTTCGCTGGCGGTACGCTCTCATGCAAGTGCTCGGACAAAAAAGTAACGGTGTCGATCAAGGGCCAATGCGCCCATAACCACGTTTGCGGCTGCACGAAATGCTGGAAGCCGAAGGGCGCGCTTTTTTCGCAGATCGCGGTCACGGGGCGCGACAACGTCAAAGTGACCGCGAACGAGGACAAGCTGAAGGTCGTCGATCCGAACGCAACCATCAAGCGCTACGCGTGCAAGGATTGCGGTGTGCACATGTACGGGCGCATCGACAACACCGGACATCCGTTGTTTGGCGTCGACTTCTTTCATACCGAATTGTCGTCGGAGCCAGGCTGGGCACCGCCGGAGTTCGGCGCTTTCGTCTCTTCCATCATCGAAGCTGGGGCCGATCCCGCGAAGATGGGCGCGGTCCGATCGAGGCTGAAGGAGCTCGGGCTCGAGCCTTATGACTGCCTGTCGCCGCCGCTCATGGACATGATTGCCACGCATTCTGCGAAAACCAAAGGCACGCTGTATCACGCGTAGAAAAGTGCGGCGAGGTGAGGCGCGACCGGTCCCAAGGGAGCGCGATTACGATCGAGCACTCTAGGATCGGCGCGCCCGTCGCGCCGATCCTTCGCGTCTTTGCTCAGGCAGCAATGCGCATACAAGCGCGGGTTGCCCGACTGGCGACATGACCATCACTACGGTATCGCAGAACAAGTGCTTCGGCGGCGTCCAGGGAACGTACGCCCACGACTCCGCCGAAACACGTTCCACCATGCGCTTTGGCGTCTTCCTGCCGCCGCAGGCGCAAACGGGCCGGGTGCCCGCGCTGTATTGGCTCTCGGGCCTGACTTGCAGCGAAGAGAATTTCATCGTCAAGGCCGGGACACAGCGCGTTGCCGCCGAGCTGGGTCTCGCGCTCGTCGTGCCCGACACCAGTCCGCGAGGCCTGAACCTTCCCGGCGAGAGCGCAAGCTACGACTTCGGTCTCGGCGCGGGTTTCTACGTCGATGCCACCGAGGAACCATGGGCACGTGGTTACCGCATGTATTCGTACGTCACCCAAGAGCTGCCCAAAGTCGTCGCTGCGAACTTTCCGATCGACCCTTCACGTGCCGGAATCTTCGGGCACTCCATGGGTGGGCATGGCGCACTCACCATCGCCCTCAGGAACCCTGATACCTACGCGTCCGTCTCGGCGTTTGCCCCGATCTGCTCGCCGATGCGCTGTCCATGGGGCGCGAAAGCCCTCGCGGGCTATCTGGGAGCGGACCGTGCGCGATGGCGCCAGTACGATACGACGGCGCTCCTCGAAGACCTCGGCTGGAGCGGACCGCCGCTCCTGGTCGACCAGGGGACGAAGGATCCGTTTCTGGATGAGCAACTCAAGCCCGATCTGCTGAAACAGGTCTGCGCCGAGCGCAATATTCCGCTCGATTTGCGGATGCAGAAAGGCTACGACCACAGCTACTTCTTCATCGCCACCTTCATCGAAGACCATCTCCGGTTTCACGCGGGTTTGCTCTGAACGCGCCTGAATCGGCGGCGAAGAAGCGGCTGCGCGACATGGCGTCACGCGATGACTGCGCTTACGCGACTTTGACACCCAGCATCATGCCGCCGTCCTCGTGCTCGAGGTTGTGGCAATGGAACATGTACGTCTGTTCGCCGGCGAACGGCATCGTGAAGTCGATCGCGATCTTTACGCTCTCGCCGGGCCAGACCATCACCGTGTCCTTCCAGCCGAGATCGGTCGCCAACCGTCCGAGGCCGTCCACCTTGAGGGCCGCGATCTGATCGGGACTGGTCTGTCTTTCCAGCACCTGAAAGTGGAATCCGTGCAGGTGCATCGCGTGCGGCATGCTGTTGAAGTAGTTCCGGATCAGCCAGATCTCAACGGTGTCGCGCTTGACCTCGATCGGCGTTTCGCCCATCGCGAACACGCGATCGTTGATGCGCCACCGTCCCTTGGCGAAGCCCAAGCGCAAGGGTCGCTCGGTCGCGTGACCGACATCGATCGGCACGATGGTCGACAATCGCTGCGGAATCCTTGCCCGATAGGCGATGCGCTCGCGCACGCGAAGTTGCAGCAAGGTTCGTAGCGCACCCTCGGGAAAACTCCCGCCATGTCCCATCGCGGCGTGATCGATCGCAGGCGCTCCCCCTTCCGCGGCCGGTGACGCCATGTGGCCCATCGCGGCATGATCCATCGCAGCGGTGGGCGCGGCCATCGCGGCCGCTGGCGCTGCCATTTCCATGTGCATCGGATCGAATGGGCGCGTCTCGAGGAGAACGGTGTCACCCACTGCGGCATCGCTCAGATCGACGAGGATGTCGATGCGCTCTGCGGATGCCAGGAAAGCGTCATCGCAGCGCCGTGGCGTGGCGAGCAAACCCGCGTCGGTTCCGATCAACGTGAATGACAGCGCCTTTCCATCGGCGCTGCGCAGACCGAGCCGATAGGTGCGCGCGTTCGATGCGTTGAGCACACGAAAGCGATAGACGCGGGTGGCGACATCCAGGAACGGGCACACGGTGCCGTTGACGTGGATGTCGCTTCCGAACCAGCCGTGGAGTCGATCGATGTCGGTGGCCGCATACTCGGGGCCGCGGCGGTCCTGAAGGATGAGCGGGATTTCGCTCTTGCCGGGAACGAGGTCGAGCGCGGCGCGCAGCGCGCGCTCGTCGTCGTCCTCGACTTCGATCGGACCGAACATTCCGCGGTAGGCCTGGCCCGCGGTCATGCCGTGCGGATGCGGGTGATACCAATACAGCGAGCCGCGATCGTGCACGTCGAAGCTGTACGAATAACGCCCATTGGGGCTGACCGGCGGCACCGCGGCGCCGTCGTTGTGCGTGTCGACGCCGAGGCCATGCCAGTGCACGATCGTCGGCTCCTGCAGCGCATTCTCGAAACCGATTCGGACGCGCTCGCCGCGCTTGACGACCAATGTCGGGTTGACGAAGCGCGCTCCGCGATGCTCGACAGCGTACCCCTGTGTCCACGGTCCGGCAGCGCCAGGTATCGCCGAAGCGCGCATCGTCAGCGCCGCGCCGTCGGGCGCGAGACGACCGAACCACCCGTCGCCGGAGGGCACGAACAGTGGCCGGGAACCGGCGATCGACGAGCAGTAGTCGCCGCCGGCCGGGGTCTCGCCCGGCGAGGCCGCGCGCACCGGCAGCGTGCGGCCGGGAATCGCCGCACAACCCAGCGCGCAAAGCGCTTTCAGCAAGTCCCTGCGTCGCATGTTCGTCGGGTGCATCGATCAGGAAGTAGAATCAGCACCTTGGAGCGCTGTGCGCAGCGATCGTTCAATCGTCGCAAGCGCTGGCGACAGCGAGGTGGACAAATGGCTGCGTTCCGCAGAGGACGGAGCGCGGCCGATCCTGCGAAGCTGCTTGCGCACGACTTCAGCGGATCGCAACGCCCCAGGGAAGCTGTCCGACGGCGATTTCCGCGACCTTGGCATTGGTCGCGGTATCGACCACCGCAACTGCGTTGGATCGACCGCAAGCGACGTACAACTTCTTTCCATCCGGTGTGATCGCCATGTTCCACGGACGTTTGCCGACGGGAATCGCGGCGATGATCGTGTTGTTCGACGTATCGATCACCTGCACCGTGCCCTCGCCACCCGAGCTTACATACACGCGCTTGCCGTCAGGGCGGACCGTGACGCCGTTGGACCGGCTGCCGGCCTTGATGCGCGCGATAACTTCGTGCGTCGCGACATCGAAGACGTTGACGGTATCAGCGTTCTCAGCGGCGACGTAGGCGCGGGTGCTATCGGGCAGAAAGCCGATACCACGCGGACGCTCTCCGACTTTCACCGACTTGATCACTTCGCCCTTGGCAACGTCGACGATATCGACGCTGTCGGCTTCTTCGCTGCTGACGTACAGCCACCGTCCATCAGGGCTGAACACCGCGTGCTCCGGATTCTTCCCGCGCATTTTCACCCGTCGCACGACCTTGGCAGTCGCGGTATCGATGATCATGACCATATCGTCTTCCTCGACCGCGGCGGAGAGGAGCCGGCCATCGGACGAAAGGTAGATGCCTTCGGGAGAGCTGCCGAGTGCAATCTTGGCGAGCAAGGCGCCGTTCGAGGTATCGATGACCAGCGCCGCGTTGGCGGCCTGGTCGCTTATATAGAGTCGTTTTTGGTCGGGCGAAAGCGCGATGCCGCGCGGCTTTCCCCCGACGTCGAATGTCGCGGTCACCTTGTCGGTCGCCGTATCGATCACCGATACCGAAGCCGAACCCTCGTTGGAGACATACGCAAACGGAGCGGCGAGCGCGGCGAGAGCCGTCGTGGCCGACAGGAGTGCCGTGCTGATCATGAGCTTGCCCAAACGCAAGGTTCTTGCTCCTTAGAAATGACGGCAGCCCGACGATGGAGGCAGCAACGACAATCGGTTATCCTACACGAGTTTGCGGCACCACATCGGCACCCAAAACGTGGCTGAACATCCACAATGCCGCGCATGTCCGGCTCGACGCAGAGCGGTCGTCGTGGCGATTGCCGCCGCGTGTTGGCCGCACGTCGGGTCGCAGTACGCGTCCGCGCAGGATGCGCGTCCAGTCGATCCTATGGTCGTCACCGCGACCCGCGTCGAAGAGGGCGCGTTCGACCTTCCCGTCGCAATCGACAGTGTCGGTGCGACGCGCATCCAGCAGGATCAACTCCAGATCAACCTGTCCGAGTCGCTCTCACGCGTGCCCGGGCTCGTCGTTCAGAATCGCTGGAACTACGCGCAGGACCTTCAGATCTCGTCGCGTGGATTCGGCGCGCGTGCGCCGTTCGGCGCGCGCGGCATACGCCTCTACCAGGACGACATTCCGGCGACCATGCCGGACGGGCAGGGGCAGACGGGAAGCTTCAGCCTCGCTTCAGCGCAACGCATCGAAGTCCTCCGAGGACCGTTCTCGACCCTTTATGGGAACGCCGCGGGCGGCGTGGTCTCGATATTCACCGAGGACGGTCCGCCAATTCCATTCGTGCAGGGACAGGTCATCGGGGGCAGCTTCGGGACCTGGAACGCAATAGCAAAGCTCGGCGGCCAGACGCAGGGCCTCAATTACATGATGGCTGCCAATCACTTCGAGACCGACGGCTACCGCGACCACAGCACTGCGTCGCGCGACCAGTTCAATGCCAAGCTCAAGTTCGAGCTCGACGGCGATACGCGCTTTACGCTGATCGCCAATACGCTCTACCAGCCCGAGGCGCTCGATCCGCTCGGATTGACGCGTGCGGAATTGCAGGCGAACCCAAAGCAAGCCGACCCCGCCGCGACCCTATTCGACACGCGCAAGACCGTCGGGCAGCAGCAGGGAGGCGCGACGATCGAACGCAGTGTCGGAGCCGACACGACGTTGCGGGTGACCGGATACACGGGACACCGCACCGTTCGCCAATACCTCGCCCTGCTCGGTACAGCCGACACCTCGTCGGGCGGTGTCACCGACCTCGACGGAAACTACGGTGGTGTCGACGCGCGCATCACGACTCGCCTCGCGGTCGGCGGCGGACCGCTCACGTTGACCGTCGGCGCCCAGTACGATCGCCAGGACCAGGCGCGCAAAGGCTTCGTCAACAACAATGGCGCGCTCGGCGATTTGCGGCGCGACGAAGAGGACACCGTGCGCGATCAGGATGTCTACGCCGAGGCAGAATGGGCGCCGCTCCCTGCGCTGTCGCTGCTCGCGGGCGTGCGCTCCAGCGACGTGCGATTCTCGTCGGACGATCACTACATCACCGCAACCAATCCGGACGATAGCGGCGGCGTCAAATATTCGCATGTCAGCCCGGTGGCGGGTGTCGTCTGGCACGCGACGAAAGACGCCAATCTTTACGCCAATTGGGGCAATGGCTTCGAAACCCCGACCTTCATCGAGCTCGCGTATCGCAACGTGGGAACGGGGCTCAACTTCGGTTTGCAGCCCGCCATCAGCCGTTCCATCGAAATCGGCGCCAAGGCCTACGTGTTCGAAACGCAGCGCATCAATCTCGCGACGTTCGATACGCATACGAGCAACGAGATCATCATCGATGCCTCGACCGGAGGGCGCACGACGTACAAGAACGCCGGCAAGACGCGGCGCCATGGCGTCGAGGCGGAGTGGGAGGGCGCATTGGGCGGCGGGTTCACCGGCTACGCCGCCTACACTTATCTCTCCGCAACCTTCGCCGAGGCCACGACGACCGGCATCCCGCCGCAGCTGGTGCCTGCAGGCTCGCATCTCCCCGCGGTGCCCGCGAACAGCGCGTACGCGGAGTTGGCGTGGACGCGCGCCGACTGGGCCGGCTTCTCCACTGCGCTCGAATTCCAATACGCCGACAAGCTGTACGTCAACGAGCGCAACACCGATTCCTCGGCGGCCTATTCGGTCGTCAACGCGCGCGCCGGTATCGAGCAGCGGACGGGTGTCTGGACGGTGCGCGAATTCGTGCGCGTCAACAATCTCTTCGACCGAAATTACGTTGGATCGGTGATCGTCGGCGACACCAACGCGCGATACTTCGAGCCGGCCGCGACCCGCAATTTTCTGCTCGGCGTGAGCGTCAATGCCAAATTCTGAGCAGGCCACTCGCTACACGAAAACCGCGATCGTTCTGCACTGGCTGATCGCGGCCGCGGTGCTCGGGCTGATCGGCTGGGGCTGGTGGATGCAGACCATACCGAAAAGTCCGACCGGTCCCCGGGTCGATGCCTTCAACCTGCACAAGTCGGTTGGCATGACGGTCCTGTTGTTGATGCTGGCGCGCATCGCGTGGCGCGCGGGGCACCCGCCGCCGCCGTTCGTGCCGATGCCGCAGTGGCAGGCACAGCTTGCCCGCGCGGTGCATCTGCTGCTCTACGTTTGCCTGATCGTCCAGCCGCTGTCCGGCTATCTCGGGTCGGCGTTCAGCGGGTATCCGGTGCGATTTTTCGGCTTCGTGCTTCCTGCGTGGGCGCCGAAGAACGACGCGCTCAAGGATGCCTTGAGCATCGTGCACCTGGTCGATAGCTGGGTGCTGGTGGGACTGCTGGTGCTGCACCTTGCGGGCACCGTGAAGCACGCATTGCTGGAGCGGGATGGCTCCTTCCGGCGAATGTGGCCTCGGGCGCGAAGCGGGGTCGCCGTCGGCGGCAGTTGAGGCGGCGAAAGATCAGCGTCGAGCCAGGGGCTCGAGCAGCTTCACGGCCGCGGCGACGTTTTGCTCCCGCGCGATATCCAGCGCGGTCTTGCCGCGATCGTCCCTGAGCTCGGGCTTCGCGCCGGCGGCCAGCAACGCCTGGATCGTTTCGGTCTTGCCATAGCCCGCCGCCCACATCAGCGCCGTCAAGTCGTGCGCGTAGACGGCATTCGGGTCGACGCCTGCATGCAGCAGCAGCACGACCACGTCAGTCTGGCCCTGGCCGGCCGCGTAGGTCATTGCATTCTTCTTCAAACGGTCGACGGCCGAGACGTCGGCGCCTTTTGCCAACAGCGCTCGAACGATGTCCGTCTGGCCCGCGTGCGCGGCGGCCATCAAGGGCGTTACGCCGTTGGCCGCGGCGAGATTCACATCGGTGCCCGCATTGATCATATCCATCGCCAGCGCCGGCTTGTCGTTTTTCAGCGCGATGACCAATGCCGATTCGCCCACGCGACTGCGGGCGTTGACCGAGGCGCCGTCGGCGATGGCTCGGGCGACGCCGGCCTGGTCGCCGGCGCGCGCGCTGGCCAGTAGCCTGGCGTTGACCGACTCTTCCTGCGCCAGGGCGTTATGCGGCAGCGCAACAAAGCCAAGCCACGCGAGCATTGCGATTCGCCAGATCGCGTTTCCACCGAAGCGGAGGATCACTGCCATCCAGCAAGTAAAGTTGTCGGGCACAGATTGCATTTCCATTTTGGTTCGACTATAACTCAAGCAGGCGGTTAGCTACTTCGCCAATTCGCGGCTTGGTCTCTTGGCGCGACACAATAATTCTGCTGGAGGAGAGTATGAAGCCCTATTTCATCAAGCCTTTGCGCATTGCGGCGGATCTCGCGCTGGTGTGCGGCTTCGCCGCATCGGCAATGGCGCAGGAAGTGAACAACGCGGCGACGACCACGTCGCGTCCGATGTCCGCCAGTCTCGCCAGCGTTACGCAGCAGATGCTCGATAGCGCCGGCGGCGACAGCAAGAACTGGCTGCACTCCAACGGAAGCTACAACCAGACGCGCTATTACCCCGGCAACCAGATCAACACCGGAAACGTCGGCTCGCTCAAGCCCGCGTTCGTGTTTCAGACGGCGGTGCTGGAGTCGATGGAAACCGCGCCGATCGTCGACAACGGCGTCATGTTCCTGACGACATCGTTCAACCACGTTTATGCGATCGACGCCAAGACCGGCGAGGAATATTGGCACTACAAGCACAAGCTGGGGCCGATCGTCACCGTCTGCTGCGGCAACAACAACCGTGGCGTCGCGATCGCCGAGGGCGTGCTGTACATGGGCACGATCGACGCGAAGCTGGTTGCGCTGGACGCGAAGACAGGCAACGTGCTGTGGAATGTGCAGATCGCCGATCCCGACAAGGGCTACTCGGAAACGATGGCGCCGGCGTACGTCGACGGCAAGGTGCTGATCGGCACCAACGGCGGCGAATACGGTATCCGCGGTTTCGTCAAGGCGTACGACGCCAAGGACGGCAAGCTGCTGTGGACGTTCTACTCCATCCCGGACAGTGGGCAGGAGGGCGTCTGGGCCACGAAGGATCCAACCGGTCGAGACATGCATCGCAGCATCGATGTGGAAAAGGCCGCGCTCGCCAAGGACAGCTCGTTCTATCAGACTCTTGGTGGGGGCATATGGATGACGCCCGCGATCGATAAAAAGACTCGCACCGTGTTCGTTTCGGTCGGCAATCCTTCACCTGATCTGTATGGTGCGATCCGGCCCGGAGACAATCTCTATACGGACTCGCTGGTGGCGATCGACCTGGACAAGGGCACGTACAAGTGGCACTTCCAGTTCGTGCCGCACGACATATGGGACCTCGATGCGGTAAGCCCGCCTGTCCTGACGCAAGCCAAGGACGCGAACGGCAAGATGGTCGACGTCGTTATCCAGGGTGGAAAGACCGGACACATTTACGTGATCGACCGCAACACCGGCAAGCTGATCCGCTTCTCCGAGGCGATGATCCCGCAGGAAAACATGTGGGTGCTTCCGACCAAGGATGGAGCGCGCATGCTCCCGGGCGCGAACGGCGGCGTCGAATGGTCGCCGCTGGCCGTCAACCCGGGCCTGCACATGGCGTACGCCGCGAATCTGCATCAGCCGATGACCTACCATGTGGAGGAAGTGCCATACCCCGGCGGCAAGCTGTGGCTCGGCGGCGCATTCAAGACCATTCCCAGCGAAGAGCAATGGGGACGCCTGGTCGCGGTGAACCTGGACACCGGCAAGGTGGCCTGGGGCGTGAAGACGCCGCAGCCGCTGATCGGCGGCGTGCTCGCCACCGCAGGCGGACTGGTCTTCAACGGCGAGGCCAATGGTTGGTTCAAGGCCTTCGATGCCAAGACCGGCAAGGAGCTGTGGAAATACAACTGTGGCGCCGGCGTCAATGCGCCCGCCGTGTCATACATGGTCGGCGGCACGCAGTACATCGCGGTCGCGGCCGGCGGCAATAACCAGATCGACTCCAAGCGCGGCAACAGCGTATTCGTGTTTGCGCTGCACTAGCTGAATCCTCCAACCGACACGGCCACTTCGCTTTTGGCGGAGTGGCCGTTTTTTTGTTGCCTGACATGTCCAAGCTAGCGTTCGCAATGATCATGACGCTGGCCTTCGCGCCCCCGGCGCGGGCGCAGCTCGACGCGTCGCAGATGGCCGCCGCGCGCACCAAGGCGCAGCTCTGCTTCGCCTGTCACGGCCCGGACGGAAATTCGACCAATCCCGACTACCCGATCCTGGCCGGCCAGAGCTGGCGGTACATTTACATCGAGCTCAAGGATTTCAACGAAGGCCGTCGCAGCGACCCGCAGATGTCGCCGATGGCAGCCAATCTCTCGCGCGACGACATGATCCTGCTAGGCCAGTTTTTTGCAGCGCAAAAGCCGGCGCCGATAAAATTCGAGGCCGACGGCGCCAAGGCGGAGGCCGGCCGCAAGGTCTCCGACGCGGTGCTCTGCCCGATGTGCCACCTCGGCGGGTTCGTCGGCCAGAACGACATACCCCGCGTCGCCGGGCAGTGGCCGCAATACGTGAAGAAGCAACTCGCGGATTTCAAGGCGCGGCGCCGGACCAATGACGCGGGCAACATGACCAGCGTTAGCGCGACACTCTCCGACGCCGACATCGAAAATCTGTCGCAGTACATCGGCAATCTGTAGCTGCCATCACGTTGCCGCGCTCTCCCGCGCGGAGTATCCTAGCCGCACCGTCGCCGCACGATCCGTCAGAGATCATTCCCCCCGGCGGGGTCCAACTTTAGGAGGTGCGCGTGTCCATCCCGCTGTCATTCACGGTCAACGGCAAGAAAGTCGAAGCGGACGTCGACCCGCGCACACTACTGGTCGACTACATTCGCAATAATTTGCGCCTGACCGGAACACACGTCGGCTGCGACACCGGCCAGTGCGGCGCCTGCACCGTGCTGATCGACGGCGTCGCTGTCAAGTCGTGCACGATCCTCGCGGTGCAGGCCAACGGATCGACCATCGGCACGATCGAAGGACTCGCCGCCGCGGACGGCACGCTCCACCCCATGCAGGAGGCGTTCAAGGACTGCCACGGATTGCAGTGCGGGTTTTGCACGCCCGGAATGGTGATGAGCGCGATCGACCTCGTGGCGCGTTATCCGGGCGCCGACGAGGCGACCATACGCGCCGAGCTCGAAGGCAATATGTGCCGTTGCACCGGCTATCACAACATCGTCAAGGCGGTGAAGCAGGGCGCCGCGGCGATGGGGAAATAGCCATGGGCGCGAGCGATCTTTCGAGTATCGGGCAATCGGTTCGCCGCAAGGAGGACTACCGCTTTCTGACCGGCGGCGGACGCTATACCGACGATGTCAATGTGCATGCCCAGACGTGGGCGTATTTTTTGCGCTCGCCGCACGCACACGCGCGCATCCGTGGCATCGATTCGAGCACGGCCAAAGCCGCGCCCGGTGTGGTCGCCATCTTCACCGGTGACGATCTGACTGGAGTGAACGGCTTGCCCTGCGGCTGGCTCATCACCGGCACCGACGGCAAGCCAATGAACGAGCCGCCGCATCCGGTGCTCGCGCAAGGCAAGGTGCGCTATGTCGGCGACGGCGTCGCGCTGGTCATCGCGGAGACGCTTGCGCAGGCCAAAGACGCGGCCGAGCTGATCGCCGTCGACTACGACGTCTTGCCGTCGGTCGTCGATCCGGTCGCAGCGCTGAAACCGGGCGCGCCGCAGATCCACGATGCGGCGCCGGCGAACCGCTGCTACCTCTGGGCGCTTGGCGACAAGGCCGCGACCGATGCGGCATTTGCCAAAGCGGCGCACGTCACCAAGCTCGACATCGTCAACAACCGGCTGATCCCCAACGCAATC
>OCZU010000812.1_pt1 | contig 20988 bp, 20 predicted proteins | sample 1539001 | NCBI WGS metagenome assembly OCZU01 (sample SAMEA3539306, study PRJEB22396) | soil metagenome | biome: tundra; feature: field; material: soil | place: USA | collected 2010-05 | depth 0.15 m | reverse complement strand
GGACCGCCCGCAGTTCAAGAACGTGTGGGAGGCGTGGGACGCGGCCGGCCAGCCGGGCCTGTCCACGATCATCGTCGGCACGGCCTCAGTCGGCCACCTCCAGGACAACATGGCCCGGGCGCTGCAGTGCCCGCTGCCTGCCGACGTCTACCAGGAGGCAAGGCAACGCCTGGACGCCGTCGGCGTCGCTCCGCTGCGCAGGGACCAAGCCGCCTGAGCCACCCGGAGATTCCGGCAGCCGGGCAGGCCCGCCCGGCGGAGCGGTCACAACGCAACCGGTTCGCGGGCGGCGGCCACGTGCTGGTTCCGCGGGCGGGGCAGGCCGTAGTGCTCACGCAGCGTCCGCCCGGTGTACTCGCGCCGGAAAAGCCCGCGGGAACGCAGGATCGGCACCACGTGCTCGACGAACAGCTCCAGTCCGGACGGCAGCACGGCGGGCATGATGTTGAACCCGTCGGCGGCGCCATTGCTGTACCAGTCCTCGATGGCGTCCGCCACCTGCTCGGGTGTGCCGGTGAAGGTGCGGTGTCCCCGGCCACCGCCGAGCCGGGCGATCAGCTGCCGGACGGTGAGCTTCTCCCGGCGGGCCAGGTCGACGATCAGCGTGTACCTGCTCTTGGCGCCCTCGATCTCGTCCTCGCCGGGCAGATCCTCCGGTAGGTGGCTGTCCAGGCTGAGCTGCTCGACGGATACCCGCAGCGTGGCGGCCAGCCGCCGCTGGGCGTGCTCGTGCACGATCAGCTCCTCCAGGGCGGCGTCCCTTTCCTGCGCCTCGGTTTCGGTACTGCCGATGACCGGCACGATGCCGGGCAGGATCTTGATGCTGTCCGGGTCCCGGCCAAGCTGCCGGGCACGTTTCTTCAGGTCGGCATAGAAGGCCTGGGCCTCGGCGAGCGTCTGCTGCGCGGTGAAGACCGCCTCGGCGTACCGGGCCGCCAGCCGCTTGCCGTCCTCAGAAGACCCCGCCTGCACGAGCAGCGGGTAGCCCTGCGGCGAGCGCGGGATGTTCAGCGCGCCCTGCACGGAGAAATAGCGGCCCCGGTGCGCCGCCGGATGGATCCTGGCCTGGTCACCCACACTCCCGACTCCTTGTCGGCGAGCACCGCATCGTCCTGCCAGCTGTCCCAGAGCTTGCAGGCGACATCGATGAACTCGGCGGCCCGCTCATAGCGCTCGGCGTGCGATGGCAGCTCGTCGAGGCCGAAGTTGCGCGCCGCGTCGAGAGTGGCCGTGGTGACCACGTTCCAGCCCGCCCGGCCGCCGCTGACATGGTCCAGCGAGGCGAACCGCCGGGCCAGGTTGTACGGCGAGTTGTACGAGGTGGAAGCCGTCGCGATCAGGCCGATTTGGTGCGTGGCACCGGCCAGGACGGTGAGCAGGGTCAGCGGCTCGATGACCCCCGACGGGCGGGGGCCCACGGAGCCGAACAGCGCCGGGCTGTCGGCGAGGAACAGCGAATCGAACGTGCCGCGTTCCGCGATCTGCGCCAGCTTCGTGAAGTGCGCGAGGTCGGTCGCGGCCAGCGGGTCGCTCTCCGGCAGCCGCCACGAAGCCTCGTGGTGCCCAGTGCTCATCAGGAACGCGTTCAGGTGCAATGTCACGTGGTGTCCTTCCCCTCGGCCCGTGCGGCTGCGCCGGGCTCAGCTACGCCCAGCTCGCCGAGCAGCCGGGACCGCAGCGTGATGAAGCCGGGATGGCCCCGGTCCCGGGGCCGGCCGAGGCTGACCGGCAGGTCCAGCGTGATCCTCCCGTCGGCGAGCACCAGCGCCCGGTCGGCGAGCAGGATGGCCTCGTCGACGTCGTGGGTGACTAGCAGGACCGCCGGATGGTGGCGCGCGCACAGATCCTGCAGCAGGGCGTGCATGCGGGTCCGGGTCAGCGCGTCCAGGGCGCCGAACGGCTCGTCGAGCAGCATCAGCTGCGGCTCGCGCACCAGGGCCCGGGCTAGGGCCACCCGCTGCGCCTCGCCGCCGGACAGGGTGACCGGCCAGGCCCGGGCATGGCCGGCCAGCCCTACCTCGGCGAGCGCATCGAGGCTCTGCTGCCTGAGCGCGCTGCGGCCATCCGGGCCGGGCCGCAGCCCGAGCGCCACGTTGGGCCGCACCCGCTGCCAGGGGATCAGCCGGGGCTCCTGGAAGACCACGGCCCGCCGCTGCGGGACCAGTGCGTCGCCGCCGTAGTCGGGGTCGAGCCCGCCGAGAATGCGCAGCAGCGTGCTCTTACCGGTGCCGCTACGGCCGAGCAGGGCAACGAACTCGTCCGGCGCGATCGAGATGTCAAGGCCGCGGAGCACTTCGCGGTCACCGAAGGCACGGGTGACGCCGCTGGCGAAGACCGCGAGCCCGTCCGCTGCCAGCTCGGCGGATGACGGGCCCTCAACTGCCCGTGCCCGGGGTGTCTGGGGTCTCTGGGGTGGCGTCCCGGTGATGCGTGCCATGGTCACGCCCCCCGGAAGCCATGGCGCCAGACCAGCAACCGACGCTCCAGGAAGCGGACGAGGGCATCGGCGAGCAGGCCGAGGATGGCGTAGATGGCCAGGCAGAGGAACATGATGTCGGTGCGGTCGGTGGTCTGCGCCTGGTTGATCAGGTAGCCCAGGCCGCTCTGCGCGTTGATCTCCTCCGCCACCACGTCAATGATCCAGCTGCCGACCAGGGCGAAGCGCAACCCGACCAGGAAGCCGGGCAGCGCTCCCGGCAGGATCACCCGCCGGACCAGGCCCCGGCGGTTCAGCCCGAAGGTCTGGCCGGCCTCGACCAGCTTCACGTCGACCCCGCGGATCGCCGCGTACGTATTGATGTACACCGGGAAGGTGCAGCCAAGGGCGATGAGGAACACCTTCGGCGCCTCCCCCACCCCGAACCAGATGATGACCAGGGGCACCAGCCCCAGGATCGGCACCGACCGCGCGGCCTGGATGACCGGGTCCAGCAGATCCTCACCGACCCAGAACAGGCCGCAGGCCACCGCGAGCAGCACCCCGGCCGCGACGCCGAGGGACAGCCCCTCGACCACCCGCAGCAGGGAGATGAGCAGGTTGGACTGCAGCACGCCCTGCGCCCACAGCTCGCGTCCCGCCGCCAGCACGGCGGCCGGTGAGGCCACCTCGACGCTGGTGAACACCCCCGCCGAGCAGACCAGCTGCCATAGTGCGAGCACTGCGAGCGGGCCCAGGATGCGCCGGGCCAGCCGGGGAATGCGCACCGGCGACCGCCGTCGCCGGACCGGCGACGGGCGGGTCAGCGTGATCGCGGACGCCCCCGCGGGGGGCGCCGCCAGCGGCGGGCCCCCCGCGGGACCGGGTTTCGGTGTGAAACCTGTGACGGTCATCCGTCGCTACCTGCCAGCCGAGGCGAACACGGGCTCCGACACGAAGCGGGTGCCCTCGATCAGTTCGGACTCGCGACCGTCCGGACCGACCGGGACCTCGCCGATCAGGGTGACCCGGTGAAGGACGCGTTCCACGTCGAGGTGGCCGAGGTCCTGCGGGCCGAGGTGGGCGGTGGCCCGGTTATCCCAGAACGCCACGCTGCCCGGCTCCCAGCGGAACCGCACCGTGTACTCGGGCCGGGTCAGCTCGTCGAACAGGTACCCCAGGATCCAGCGGCTCTCGATCGGCGACACCTCCAGCACGTGATCGGTGAACACCGGGTTGACGAACAGGGCGCGCTCCCCCGTGGTGGGGTGCACCCGCACCACCGGGTGGTGTGCCACCAGGGCGTTCTGCTCGACGCGCTCGCTGTAGCCCGACCGCGGGCGGGGCAGCCCGGACCAGTTGGCCCCGTAGCGGTGCTCGGCCCGCAGCGTGTCCGCGAACGCCCGGACCGGCACGGATAGCCCCTGGTAGGCGGCTACCAGGTTGGTGAACGTGGTGTCCCCGCCGTAACCGGGGATCACGTCGGCGCGCAGGATGGAGCCGGCCGGCGGGTTGACGGCGGGGGTCACGTCCGAATGCCAGCCGCTGGTGTAGGAGTACTTCCGGGCCGCCTGCTGCTCCTTCTCCGCACCGGTGCCGAAGCGCTGCCCGAAGCGCCGGGAGTCCACCGTGTAGATCTCCGGGTACGCCTCCGGCGGCGCGTCGTCGTGCGGGTGGGCGTAGGTGAGCTCGCCGAACAGGCGGCCGAACGCGATCTGCGCCGCGTGGTCGAGGTGCTGGCCCCGGAAGAACACCACCTTCCAGGTGTCGAGCGCCTGCTGGATGATCGCCACAGTCTGCGGGTCGAGCGGCTGCGAGATGTCCACGCCGGAGATCTCGGCCCCGATCCGGCCCGCGATGGGCTGCACAGTTACCCCGGATGCGGCCTTGGTACCCGGCTGGGTGATGTCAGCCATTTTGCGGGACCTCCTTGACGATGGCGTTGTAACGCTGGGACTGCGCTGAGCTGTAGAGCGGGGCGACGCTGAACACCGCGGGCCAGGCCCCCGCCCCGGCCATGAGGCTAACCACGTCCTGCAGCGCGGACTGCACCGACGCTGTGATCGGCACGTAGGTCTCGGTACCGCCGGCGGCGAGGATCAGCTTCGCCGCGGCCGGGGTCTGGTGCTCGACGTTGACGTAGTAGTCGGTGACCCACTGGCTCTGGTGGGACTTCTCCCAGTTGGCGGCCCGGATCAGCCGCTGGGTGAGATCGCTGATGGCGGCCCGCTTGGCCGGGTTGGCCAGCGCGGCGGTCGTCCCCAGGACGTAGGTGTAGCTGAGCGGAGTCACCGTGTCGATGGTGGCCAGGACCTTCGCGCCAGGGTGGGTCTGCTGGTAGTCGACCTTCTGCTCGACGCTGACCACCGACGCGTCGGCGGCACCCGACTCCAGCACCGTGCCCAGCTGCAGCAAGCTGACGTTGACCTGCTGGACGTCCTGCTGGGTCAGCCCGGCGGTCTTCAGCGCCCGCAGCGCGAACGCCTGCTCCGCCGTCCCGGTGGTGTAGGCCACCGGCTTGCCCCGGAGCTGGGAGATGGCGGTGATGCCGGGCTTGGCCAGCAGGTACTCAGAGGCGCCGATCGGCAGGTAGACGGCGACAGCCTTCACCGGCAGGCCCGACTTGACCGCCAGCGAGGCGGGCAGGTCCCCCATGAACCCGACATCGATCCGGTGCGCGGCGAACCCCGCATCCACCAGCGGACCACTGTCGAACTCAACGAAGTTGACCTTGTACGGGACGCCTGCCAGCACACCCGATGCTTGCAGCAGGGTTTCCAGATCCTGCTGCTGGTCGCCGAGGTTCAGGACCGTTCCGGTCGACTTGGCCGCCGCCGCCGCGGCGGCCGACGTAGTCGCTGTCGAACCTGTCGTGCTGCTCGCCGCGCACGCGGAGACCACAGCCAGCAGGCTGGCCAGCGATACGGCGCCGAGCATTCGGGAAATGGTGTGTGACATCAGGATGGGATTTCCTCTCCGCGGGCGCTGTGCGGCGCTGGCCGGACGGCGCCCGCAACGCGGGGCCCGCCGTGACGGCGACGGCAGGTTCAGGCGACTTTGACGTCCGCGTCGGACAGGAAGGGCTTGCCTTCGACGATCTCCGAGGTGAACCCGGTGGGGCCGACCGGCCTGTCACCGATCAGGGTTACCCGGTGCAGCACCCGCTCGACGTTGAGATGACCGAGGTCGGTCGGGCCCAGGTGCGCGGTGGCCCGGTTGTCCCAGAACGCGACGCTGCCCGGCTTCCAGTGGAACCGCACGGTGTAGTCCGGCCGGGCGATCTGCTCATACAGCAGGTCCAGGATGCGGCGGCTTTCCGCCGCGGAGACCCCGAGGATGTGGTCGGTGAATCCCGGGTTGACGAACAGCGCTTTCTCCCCCGTTTCGGGGTGGACCCGGACCACCGGGTGGTTCGACACGAGCAGGTTGGCGTTGACTCGCCGGGCGAGCAGGCTGTCCTCAGCGGCCGGCTTGTACCCGGCCAGGAAGCGGTGCTGCGCGGTGAGGCCGTCCGCGAAGCGCCGCAGCGGCTCAGACAGCCCCTCGTAGGCCGCCACCAGGTTGGTCCACGTGGTGTCGCCGCCGAACTCCGGCACGGTCTCCGCGCGCAGGATCGAGGCCGCGGGCGGGTTGACGGCCGCGGTGACGTCGGTGTGCCAGCCGGCGAAGTAGCTGTACTGGCGCCTGGCGAACTGCTCTGCGTAGCTGGTGCCGTACCGCTTCTCGTAGCGCCGCGGGTCGATGGTGAGGATCTCCGGGGCGTCCTCCGGCGGTGCGTCCTCGTACGGGTGCGCGTGGGTCAGGTCGCCGAACTGCCGCGCGAAGGCGATCTGAGCCGCGTGGTCCAGCTCCTGCCCGCGGAAGAAGATCACCTTGTACGCGAGCAGCGCCTGCCTGATCTCCGCCACGACCTGCGGATCAAGGGGCTTGGCGATATCGACGCCGGTGATCAGGGCGCCGATGTTCCCGGCTACCCGGCGGACGCCGATCGTGGTGACCTGGTCCTGGAGTTGTGCGGACATTTTCCTGCCTTCCGATCAGTAAACGGGCACGCTAAATAAAGGTGGCTAACCAGAGCTTGCGCGTATGGACGAGTTACGCGCGCTGAATGCGTATCGCATAATCGCGGCCGCGCCGCAAGAATTTGTGCGCGGCGGGAATAAAGCGAAGGCTATGACGGGACCTGATGACCTAACGAGCCACCGGGAGCAATTGCCCAGCGGCGCCCTGGCCCCCGGCGCACGCGCCGGCCGGACAGACCGCGCTCGCCTGCCGCCGGAGATCGACGTGCAGCCGGACGGTCAGGGTGCCGATCTTATCCATACTTAAACGATAGGAAATATCGTCTTATCCGTCAATAGCTGGCTACATGATCTTTTGTGCAGGCCAGGGACCCATGCTCACGGACCACCGCGCCCGCAAGTGGCCGGCAGCACCCGGGCCGCCCATGGTGCCTGCCGGGGGACGCCATGCCGCAGCGTCTCATCCTGCGTCCGCGCTTGCAGCGGCAGTTACGGGCTGTATCCGCCTCCCGCGGATCGGCCCGCCACCACGTTTGCTCCATGTTTGCTCGGCTGTACCGGTACCATTTGACAGTGCCCGGTATCAGGCGACAGCGAACTAGGCGGAGTCGCGGACAGAACGGCACGGCCCGGCATTCTCCGGTACCAGGCGAACGCAAAACAGCGGACTCTTAATCCGCGGGTTCGGGGTTCAAGTCCCTGGCGGCGCACCCATTCTGACCTGGGGTTTTACCACTCCAGGTCATTTTTTTTGTGTCCGTTTTGTCCCGATTTTCTGCCCGTGCTCGCTCCGTGCTTGCTCGGCGGTCGGATGTTGGCGGCCCGGCGTCCGGGCCGATTGGTCTAGACCAGCCATAGGAACCCCCTTCCGATGTGGTTACGCAGCGCGATAGTTGCAGGCAAGAGCCGTGTGCCCAGGCTGTCATCCGTAGCGGTTCCGTCGTGACCGCAGACCTTGGCCGTCCAGCGGACTAAATCCGCACAGTCGTGGTTCGCTGTCATCCCGGAAGTGCCCGGCCGGCACAGGCGCGTCTGGGTCATCGTGGCCTGCCCCGCTCGCAGCGTGTCGGCGCAACGACTCTCCAAAGTCCATCAAAGGTCCGCCGCAGGTACATTCCAGGTGTAAAGGCATCCCAGGTATATTTGCGCCCTGGCCTGCCAGTTCCCGTCCGCCAAAGGGCATGGCATGGGCCGGCGTGGTGCCGGAGGCGGGGCGAGGGGCACCCGTCCAGGGCGCAGCGTGGAGCTCCGCCCTTGAGGGTCCGTCAGCCGTGCCGGCCGCTGCTCCCGCGCATGCGCGGGGTGGAAAGTCCTGCGGTTCGCGCCCAGGCCAGAGTCTGTGTCTAGCGCGATTCGCAGTGCCCCGGTTCGCCTGGCATTCTCAAGCAGGTGGGCGGCGCGATGCAGCGCTCCCGGGCGGCGTCGGTGATCGGGGGCCCTGTCAGGTGAGGAAGCTGAGGCGGGGCCTGATCGCCGTGGCAGCCGGTACCGCGATTGCTGCGGGTCTCGCGGTCTTGGGTGAGTGGGATGGCGGGCTTGCCGGGGGCCGCGATCGCCGGGGCGGGCATCTATCTTGCCCCGGAGATCCCCGAGAGGCTGGCACGCCGGCGCGACGCGGCGCGGTCAGCGCGAGAGCGCCTGGATCGCGTTTCTGCGGACCCGTCGGCGCAGGCGAGGCTCGGCCGGGTGGGTCCTGCGGCGCTGCTGCGTCCTGACCGGCGGGTCGTGCAATTTATCGGCCGGCCGGAACTGGACGAGCTCCGGGAGTGGTGTGATGGCGAGGACCAGCCGCAGGTGCTGCTCCTGACTGGGGCTGGCGGTACGGGAAAGACGCGCCTTGCCCTGGAGCTGGCCCGGGAACGGCAGGCACATGGCTGGGTGTGCCGGGTCGTCCGGGACGGCGGGGAGGCCGAGGTCGTGGCAGCCGCTCGCGCGGTAACTGCCGGGCCGGTGCTGCTGGTCGCTGACTATGCGGAAACCCGGCTCGGCCTGGCGCGCATGCTGCGCGCCGCGACCGGAGACGATGCGGGCCGGCTGAAGATGCTCCTGGTCGCGCGCAGCAAGGGCGAGTGGTGGGACCAGGTGCAGGCGAGCACGGACGCGTCCGTGCGGGCACTCGCCGCCAGCGCGGCCGAGCTTCTCCTCCCGGCGGCGCCCGCAGCCGGTGACCTGGTGCGGGCGGCGGCCGGCGCGTTCTCCTCCGCGCTCGGCATCCCGGTTCCGGAGCACGTCGAGGTGGTAGTGCCGCCGGGGCCGGTACCGATCCTGGTCGTGCATGCGGCAGTGCTTCTTGCCGTGCTGGACTGCCAGGGTCAGCACCCGCCAGGGCCGCTGCGGGTTGTCTGTGATCACGGTGTTCTCGATGACCTCCTGATCCGCGAGAAGGCATTCTGGCTAGGCACCGCCCGCGCGGTGCAGCTAACCGGCCATGGCGGGATTGATTCGGCCACTGCGGCACAGGCGGTCGCGGTCGCCTGCCTGTTCACGGTCACGGACGAGCGCCAGGCCCAGCAGGTGCTCCGGCGGGTTCCCGGGCTGGCGGACGTCTCCGGCGGCGGCCGCCGCAAGATCGCGCGCTGGCTGCGGCAGCTGTATCCCCCGGACATGCCTGACCTTCCGGCGACCGCGTCGGGCTGGTGGGGGTCCTTGCAGCCAGACCTTCTCGCCGAACGGCACGTCGCCGGGCAGCTCGCCGCGGCTGCGGAACTCGCTGATGCCTGCCTGCACGACCTTGGGAAAGACCAGGCACGCAAGACTGTGACGATCCTGGCACGCGCCTGCGCGCATGACGGCAGGGCAGCCGGGGTCCTCGCCACGGCACTGCGGGCTGACCTGGCAGGGCTGGGCGTGCCAGCCGTCGAGGCAGCCGTCCAGACCGGAGGCCCGCTGGGGCAGATCCTGGCCAGCGTGGCCGCCGAGGCCGCCGCGCCGCTTGAACTGCTCATCACGATCGAGCAGGCCATCCCGTGCCCGACGCTGGTCCTGGCGGCCGCGGACGCAGCGGTCACCGAGCGGATCATCCGCGACTTGCCGGACGGCACTTCGCTGGCCGAGCGCGCCCGGTGGGCTGACGTGCTCAGCGTGCGGCTCGCCCAGGCAGGCAGAATCGGTGAGGCGCTCCCGGCCGCCGAGAACGCCGCGGCCCTCTATCGCGAGCTGGCTGCGGCTGCCCCTGCCCGCTACCGTCCCGAGCTGGCCGGGGCGCTCGCCAACCTCGGCGTCCGGTTCAATCGTCTCGGGCAGCCGGCCGACGCGGCTGCCGCCGCCGAGGAAGCCGTCACCATCCGCCGGGAACTGGCCCAGGGCGATCCCGGCAGGTACCTGCCGGACCTGGCAACCTCGCTGTCGAACCTGGCCGCCTGCCACTCCGAGCTGGGCCGGAACGCTGACGCCCTCGCCGCAGCGCAGGAAGCAGCTGGCATCGACCGGCAGCTAGCCAGCGACGATCCGGCCCGCTTCCTGCCCGACCTCGCCGCTTCGCTGGTCAACCTCGCCGCGATTTTCTCCAAGCTCGGGCGCGCGGATGAGGCCAGGTCGTGCGCGCACGAGGCAGCCGGGATGTTCTCGGTGCTCGCCCGCGCGTACCCGGACCGTTTCCTCCCCGACCTGGCGATCGCGCTCACGAACCTCGGCGCACTGCTAGGGGACCTCGGCTACCCCGCCGACGCGCTCGCCCCATCCGGCCAGGCCGCCGCCTTGTACGCTCAGCTCGCCCAGGTCGGCCCCGATCTCTACCAGCCTGAGCTCGCCAACGCGCTCACCAACCTCGGCACGCTGCTCTCCGAGCTGGGGCACTATGACCAGGCCCTGGACCGGTCCGAGGCCGCCGTGGCCATCCTCCGCGATCTCGCCGCACGGCAGCCGGGCACCCGGCCTTCCCTCGCGTCCGCCTTGTCCAACCCCGGCATGTCGCTAGCAGCGCAGGGACGCTACGCCGGCGCTCTGATTCCCGCCCAGGAAGCCAGCCTCATCTACCAGGACCTGGCCACCGCCAGCCCTGACAGGTACCGGCCCGAACTGGCCACCTCCCTGGCCAACCTCGGCATCCGGCTCGCCGACCTGGGTCACCACCCGGAGGCCATTCAGGCCAGCAGGAAAGCAGTCGCCATCTACCGGGAACTCGCCGCGCAGAACCCCGGCCGACACCGCCCCGACCTCGCTGCCTCGCTCGGCGACCTCGCGCTCCGCTACTCCGCTCTTGGCCAGGCATCGGCGGCGGCGTCCGTCAGCCAGGAAGCCGTGCGCATCACCCGTGACCTCGCCGGAAACAGCCCCCGGCGGTACCAGCCGAATCTCGCGAATTCGCTGACCGGCCTCGGCGCCATCCTCGCCCAGCTCGGCCGCACCACCGCCGCCGCTGCTGCCGCCGCCGCCGAAGAGGCTGTGCGCCTTTACCTGGAATTGGCCCAGGCTGAGCCCGGCCGCTACCAGCCTGAACGCGCCACAGCGCTCGTAAACCTCGCCGACTGCCTCTCAAGCACTGGGACAGGCAGACAAAGCCCTCCCATTGGCCCGACAGAACCCAGGACGGTTCCGCCCGTACCTGGCGATCTCCCTTGAACACCTCGCCGCAACCCTGACCCTGTTGGACCGGACCGAGCAAGCCGCACAGGCCCGCGCCCAGGCAACAGCCCTGCGCGAAACAACGACAGCGTGCGATTGACAACAGTTCTGCGATCAAGGAGTCCGACGCGCCTGGGCCTGCGGGGCTCAGAAATACGCACCGATTACCCCTTGGCCTCGGTACAGCCGCTGACGCCTCCGTTGTCCGTACGCGGCGCGGCGCTGGTCGACGAGATCCGCGAAGTCCCGAGCCGTCATGGCTGTCATCTGCAGGATCTCCGGTTCCGGGAAGAAGAATCCGCGCCGGTGGAGGTCGGGTTCGATCCTGTGGGGCTCGAAAATACGATTCGGGGTGCCCTGTGGGCAGTTACGCGGCGATGCAGTACTCGTGGGTGAGGCCGCTAAGGACCTGCTTCCGGCGGATCCTGTGCTCGGCGAGGTTGACCGGTTCTGGCGGGCAGGTGTCGGCTTGGGCTGGCGTGAGTTGGCTGAGGGCGCGGTGCGGCCGGGCGGTGTTGTAGTGCCGGAGGTACTCGGTCAGCACCTGGCGCAGGTGGTGCTCGTTGACGATCAGCAGCCGGTCGAGGAGCTCCCGGCGCAGGGTGCCGACGACACGTTCGCAGATCGCGTTCGCCTTCGGCGCTTGCGGCGGGCTGGCCACGATCCTGATGCCCTCCGCGGTGAACACGGCATCGAAAGAGCCGGTGAACTGGCCCGCCCGGTCCCTGATCAGGAACTTCACCGCGGCCGCGCGCTGGCCCAGGTCCATCAGGAGGTTGCGGGCTGCCTGCGTGGTCCAGGAGCCGTCCGGGTGCGCGGTGATGCCGGCCAGGTGAACCCGGCGGGTGCCGTGCTCGATCACGACCAGCGCGTAGAGATGCCGCAGCAGCACGGTGTCCACGTGGACGAAGGCGACGGCGACGATGCCGCGGGCCTGCGCGGTCAGGAACTGCTTCCAGGTCGGGCCGGCGCGGCGCGGCGCGGGATCGATCCGGGCATCATGCAGGATCTGCCACACCGTGGAGGCCGCGATCCGGTGGCCGAGCCTGACCATCTCGCCCTGCACCCGCCGGTGCCCCCATGTGGTGTTCTCCGTCGCGATGCGGATCACGAGCTTGCGGATGGCGGCTGCCGTGGACGGCCGCCCAGGACGCCGCCGGCTCGTGTAGTCCCACTTTCGCGCGACCAGCCGCCGGTGCCAGGCGAGCACCGTCGCCGGGGTCACTGGAAACACCTCACCCCACCGGCGGCGGGGGATCAGCCGCGACAGCGCCGCGAACCACAGCCGGTCGCCCGGCTGATAGCGGACCCGGCCGACCTGGCGGCGCAAGACCGCGTTCTCGTGCCGGAGTACCAAGAGCTCGGCATCCTTGGACACCTCACGCCGGGCCAGCACCACGAAGCTGCCGAGCAGACGGCACAACAGCAGGTAGACAACCGAAATGATCACTCAGCGATGATCCCAGCCGGAAAGCCTGACCAGGCAAAATCCAGTAATCGAGCCCCACAGGTCCGGATGCCGAGGATGAACTCGATCATGGAGCGATGGGTACAGACCTGCCGGCGCGAGCTACTGGACCGCACGCTGATCTGGAACCAGCCCCACCTCCTGCACGCCCTGCGGGAGTTCGAGCAGTTCTACAACGGGCACCGGCCACACCAGGGCATCGCAAACGCCCGACCGCTCCAGCCACTGCCCGTGCCGCTGACAGCTCCTGACCAAATCGCCAGCCTTCACATACGGCGACGCGACCGACTCGGCGGCGTGCTCCACGAATACCGCCATGCGGCATGAGCTGCACGGATGAGGTTTTCGGCAAGGGCAGCGTTCCTCGACGCGCTGGCGCGTAGCGAGCTGATCGTCGAGGCCACCACCGCACAGGATTTCGCCCGGATGGCCGACCTCGCGCGGCAGTACGCCGACTTCCCGCTGGCACGGCGGACGCCTCGGTGATCGCGGTCGCCGAACGCCTCGGCGCTACCCACGTCGCGACGATCGACCACCGGCACTTCCGGGCGGTCCGCCCCGCGCACTGCGCCGCCTTCGAGCTACTGCCTGCCCTCTGCCCCCGAACGCCCGACGGATAGCGATGATCGGGCAACACTAGCCATAAGGGACACAGCAGTCCCCATGAGGACAGGGCGCGTTGATGCCGACGACACAAACCGCCGCGGGCTGCTGCCGTATGCCCGGTTCAGGTCCCCTTTTCGGGTCAGCGGCAGCAGGATCATCAGGTTGGTTCCGCGAGTTCGCTGAGAGCGCCGAGGGCAGTGGGGGTGAATGGCATGACCGGTCCGGCGGCTGCGACCGCCTCGTTGTGCGCCCAGATGCCGCCGCTATCTTCTTCCGGTGCCCAGCCGCGACCTCCGGTGCAGCGCGGGTAGGCCACGCCTGGCAGGGCCGGGGTGATCTTCTCCACCACGATGTCGTGCCGCCAGTCGTCGCCGAAGTCATAGACGTAGACGATCTTCGCCTTCTCCTCCGCAGCGACCTGGGCAAGCGCCACGGCGGACTCGTCGCCTACCTCTTCAAAGCCCCAGTCTCCGTCGTCGTCCGGCCTGCCGAACGACCCGCAGGCAGTCTCGAACTGGTGCAGGTGGTAGCCGTGCCAGGCGAACGCGATCTGCAGCACCTCGTGGACCATGTCCAGGGTCAGCTCGCTGGGCAGCTCGAGACGCCGCCACACCGGCGGCTTCGCCCCGTGCAGGCTCGCCTTCACCGTGTGGACGGTCGTCGCCGCGGACTTCTTCAGCCCGGGCAGCTTCTGCCGGGGCACCCGCCTGCCCCCGACGTACACCTCGTCGGGAATGCTGAAATCCTCGGCCGGGCCGCTCATGGCGAGCGCGAGGACATCGGCCTCTGTCATGCCGAACTGTTCCATAAGGGCGGCGACCGGCGGCGGGAGTGGCTTGCTCGGCATGGCTCCAACTATCTCAGTCTCGGCGCCCGCCGTCTCCGGAACGATGTCTTGCCCCGGTTCGGGTGACGCGTTGTCGCCGCCCCCGGCGAAGATGCCCGCGCAGGTCCGCCAGGCATCGCCGTCTCCATCGCTGATGATGAGGCCCGCCTCCTCCAGCCGCCGCAGGGCCCGCCCGGACGCGGCCTGGCTCAGCCCCGTCCGCCCGGCCGCGCCCTTCGCGGTGAGGTGAGCGATGCCACCGTAGTTGTAACCCATCTTGTGGGCTTCCACACCGCGATCCGAGCAGAGCACCACTGCCGCGAAGGCGACCAGGCAGTCCCGGTCGGCGAGCACGGAGAAATCCATCACAGCTCCTTCCTGCGGAACGGAGCGCCGTCGCCATCCTCGTTGCCAGGGCCGTGGTCATCGGTGACCGGGTTTGCGGCCTCGGCGCGGGCGGCTTTCAGGGCGGGCGCCGCCAGAGCGGCGGGCAGGCCCGTCCGGTCGGCGCACCACTGGACCCAGTCGGGCAGCAGCGCCACGACGGCGTTGCCTTCCTTGGGGAGATAATCGTCGCGGACCAGGCGGCCGAGCATCTCGACGCGGTGCGGCGAGCAGGAGTACACCGTCTCCTCTGCCAGGTGCTCGCGCGGCCCCCACGCCTCCAGCAGGAACTCTGCCGTCTCGGCGGCTTGCTTCCGGAACTTGCCAGGCTTCGGGGCATCGGCGTGCTGGTCGGCGTACCAGTCCGCGAAGGGAGCGGTGTCGATCTCGGCTGCGAAGACCGGGCCCGCCTCTTGCCCATCGCCAGGCAGGGAGCCAAGGACCAGCTGGCCGCGGCGCCTGGACCGGAAGTACTCGCGGATCAGCTCACGGTGCTCACCGCCGACGAGCATATCCCCGAGCAGGCCGGAGCGCGCCGACGGCCCCAGCAGCCAGGCGGCCAGCTCGCCAGGGCAGCGCGAGAGCCTGGCGTCGGCCGCGGTCATGCCAACCGCGTCGCGCCACTCCGTAAGGGCATCCTCCGCGGAGCCGAACGTCCCGGCGCCTACCACGGTGACCAGCCAGCAAGTGTCAACATCCCACGCGTACCAGTGATCGCCCTCCCCCGGAGCCTCGCCGCTGCTGAACGGGACGGCGAGGAGGAACCGGCTGCCGTAGGCGTCCCAGGCCACCAGGGCCTCGCCGGGCACCCAGTCACCCTCCTCGTCCGGAGCGGGGACGGCGGCGGCCGAAAGGCCGGCATCCGCGAGTGACTTCGCCGCCGCGGCGAGGCAGGCAGCGGCGGTCTCCCGGGGGAACTTGATGTCGGGGAAGTCGGGGCTGGCCTCATGTTCTGGCGCGATGCCCGCCAGGCCCCGCAGGAACGCCGCCAGCGGGCGCCAGTCGTCTGCCCCGAACGCGATCGCCGCCTGCAGCCGGGCTCCGGTCTCCTCGACGAGGGCGCAAAGCCACTGGGCCGGCGCCAGCCCCGTGTCCCCGGAGTTCAACCTGGCGTAGAACTCGTCCCCGACTGCTGTGCAGGCCCGGGTCTCGATGTCCACGGGGCGTTCCGGCACCGGCTGGTCAAGGAAGCTCTTGATGACGCGGTCATGGGACTGCGCCCACCATGGCATGGCGGGCGCCCAGCCAGCGAGCCTGCGGGCCAGGTCGCCGAACGACCGCCGGTCCTCGATGCTGAGCTCCCGCGCCCAGGACGACGCGTCAGGCTTGCCCGTCTTCGTCGGGTTCCGGCTCGCCAGCTGCTGCTCACGACGCTGGGGATTGCCGCTGAGGCGCTTGCCTCCATCGCGCTTCTTGGGGGACATGGCCGTGAGCGTAGCGGCTCCAGACATGCTCTAGAAGCCCATCCCCCGAGGATCGATGAGAACCCCCGGTGCGGCAGGGAGAGAACGGCGGATGCTTGACACCCCGGCCCCGGCTAGAAGACCATCTGGAGGCGGTGGGCGAGGGCGGTGTGGCGGCGGCCGGTTCCGGCTTGCTGACGGCGGCGGCGAGGGCCTTGCGGGACCCGGCTAGGACGACGAGCTTCTTGGCGCGGGTAATGCCGGTGTACAGGAGGTTGCGCTGCAGCATCATCCACGCGCTGGTCGTCAGCGGGATGACGCCCGCCGGGTACTCCGACCCCTGGGAGCGGTGGATGGTGACCGCGTAGGCGTCGCCAGCTCGTCGAAGTCGTAGGTGACCTCCTCGTCCTCGTCGGTGCGGACGGTGAGCGCGTGGTCTTCCAGGGACATGACTGTTACAACGCCGATGGTGCCGTTGAACACCCCGGCCGCGCCCTTGTCGTAGTTGTTGCGGAGCTGGGTGACCTTGTCGCCCACGCGGAACACCCGGCCGCCGTACCGGCGCTCCGGCGCGTCCTCCCGGTACGGGGTCAGGGCCTCCCGCAGCAGCGCGTTCAGGTTCCCCGCGCCCGCCGGGCCACGGTGCATCGGGCACAGCACCTGCACGTCCCGGCGCGGGTCGAGGCCGAACTTCGCCGGGATGCGGCAGGCCACGATGTCGGCGACCAGGGACGCGGTCGCATCGGACTCGTCACTGGTGAACCAGAAGAAGTCCGGGTACCCGGACAGCTGCGGGGCACGGCCGGCGTTGACCTTGTGGGCGTTGACCAGCTTGTTCGCGAGGATGACGTCGACCATCGAGGTCTCGTCGATGACGATCAGATCGGCGTCGAGCGGGTTGTCGGCGTCGTAAGCGGGATCGCCGCCGGGCTGCAGCTTCAGCAGCCGGTGGATCGTCGCGGCCTCGTGGCCGGTCAGCTCCGCCAGGCGCTTCGCCGCCCGGCCGGTAGGCGCGGCAAGGATGACCCTGGCGCCCCGTGCCCGAGCACCCGGTCCCAGTCAACGGACTGGAACACCGCCAGCCGGTCGTCCCGCGCGACCAGCAAGCGGGTGAGGGACGACGCCACGGACCGTTCGGAATGGAAGAAGGGCGGGAGGTAGACGGCCTCCGTCACGCCGTCGTCACCCGGGACCTTGTCGCAGACGGCCGGCTCCTCGACCGCCAGGTCCGGGACCTGTTCGGCGACCACCTCCTGCGGGACGCCGAGGATCTTGACGCCCTCGGCGACAAGCTCGCGGACCGGGAGGTAGCAGTGGCCATCGTCGGCGGCCGCGGACAGGGTGAAGGCGAGGCCCGCCCTGATCCGCTCCGGGCTGTCGCGCGATGCCGACCGACGCGGCGATCGTGTCGGCGGTCTTGAAACCGATCCCCAGATGTCGGCCGCCAGCCGGTATGGCTCCCGCTTGACCGTCTCGACCGACTCGTCGCCGTACTTCTTGTAGATCTTCACCGCCAGGGACGTGGAGACGCCCACGCCCTGCAGGAAGACCATCACCTCTTGATCGCCCGCTGCTCGGCCCACGCCGCCGTGATCCGCGCGCACCGCTTCGGCCCTAGGCCGGGCACCTCGATCAGCCGGGCGGGATCGTCGTCGATGACGTGCACGATATCGACCCCGAAGTGGTCAACCATCCGCGTCGCCATCACCGGGCCGATGCCCTTGATCAGCCCGGATCCCAGGTAGCGGCGGATGCCCTGCTCGGTCGCGGGCAGCACGGTCGAATACGACCAGACCTCGAACTGGCGGCCGTACTTCGGGTGCGAGGACCACCGGCCTCGCAGCCGCAGCGACTCCCCCACCTGCGCGCCTAGCAACGGCCCCACCGCCGTCACCAGTTCCGTGCCCGCGGTCACCGGCCCGCGCCCCGTGCCCCGATCCGGGGCGACCCGGGCGATCGTGTACCCGGTCTCCGGGTTACAGAACGTGACGCGCTCCAGAACGCCGTCCAGGACGGCGACGTTCGGGCCTGCTGGCCCTGCGCACCTGGGCGGGGATCGGGCGAGGGGTACAGCTCGCATTATGCCGCGCTGCCTCCGGGAACGCGCCCGGCACACTATCTTTCGGGGGTGCGTACCTGGTTCGAGACCGAGGAGACGGACGTCTACCTGACGGTCCGTGAGACGCGCCTGCGGCGGTGCGGGGCGTGGGCCGCGGCACGCGGCCTGGCGATGGCGCCGTCGCTGGCCGAGGCTCTGCTGGACTCGCGGCACTTCAGCCCGGACGGACGGCTGGGGTACTGGACCCCGGCCCAGGTGGAGCGGGCGCTGCTGCACTGGATCCCGGGGAAGGTCACGGCGCCCCCGGAGGACCTGCTGGGCGCGCCGGAGACGCTGCGGTCCCTGCTCCGCTACCTGGAGGCGACCGGGCTGCGCGACCCCCGGGGCGCCACCACCGCGGAGAACGAGGCGGCGATTGACGCCGCGGCGGCGGAGTTCAGCGCCGCGATAGCCGACCCGGACCGGTACGGGCTGGCGAAGACCATGGCACTGGCCGCCGTCCTCGACAAGCCGGAGGCCATCGAGGCATTCCTGCAAGAAGGGCCCGGGACCCTGCCAGACGTCGATCCCGGGGCAGTCCAGGCAGCCATGGCCCGGGAGGCCAGGCTGCCCGCCCTGAACGCCGAGCGGAAGATGCCCCAGCTCCCGGTGTCCCTCCCCGCCCGCGAAGAGCTCGCCGCCGCTGCCGGACGCAGCAAGGTAGCCGTCCAGCTCCGCGCGCTGGCCGAGTGGCTCGGCCCGCAGGGCCGGGCACTCACCCCGGCGAAGAACATCAGGCCCGCGGACGCCAGTGCCCTCATCGCCCTGCTCGGCACCGGTGACGAGGGCCTGAAGTTCCGCAGCGCCGCCGAGCTGCCCGGCCTGAACCTTGTCGTCAGCTGGGCGCTGCAGGCCCGGATCACCCGCCGGCAGGGCACCCGCCTGCTCCCGGTCGCGAAGGCCCGCCCGCTGCTCGCGGACGCTGAGGCCCTGTGGCAGCGCGCGTTCGAGGCCGCCTTCGCCATCGGCGACGCCGTCTGCCGTCCCACCTGGCGGACGAGCCGCCCTCCCCGGTGCAGCAGACATACGACCTGGTCGTGCCGGACGTCCTTGCCACGATCTACAGCATGGAGGAGCCGGTCCCAGTCCCCCGGCTGGCGGAGTCGGTCTGGCAGGGGGTCGAGGCCAGCTTCGACCTGGACCACGTCAGCTCCTTCATCCTGGAGGGCCTGCGCGCCCGCACGGACCGGGACGTGGAGCACATCTTCGACGCCTTCGAGGCGCTCGGCGCGGTGACCTCCGTCCGGGCCATGGCAGACGGGATGTTCCTACAGGACCTGACCGACCCCGCCACCTCCCCGTTTGACCGCGCCCGGTCAGCCGCGCTGCGCAGGCAGCTGAAGGACCCGGTGCGGCTGGTGGCCCTCACCCCGCTGGGCACCCGCGCGATGCGGGAGCGGATGCTCGCCGAGGGCCGGGAGGCAGCCCTCGTCGGCGAGCTCGCCGACGCCGCCCCCGCGGAGATGCTGGGCGTCGTCGCCGAGCACTACACGGGCGCCAGCGCCGCAGAGGAGATCGCCCTCTGGCGGGAAGCCCACGGCGGCTCACTGGACCCGCTCCTGCAGGCGATCAACGACTGCCCGTTCGTCACCCGGCGCACAGCCCTGCTGCAGACCCTCGCCAGCGCCGTGCCGGAAGGCCCCCAGCTCCTCAGTGACCTGGCCCGCGACCCCGGGCACCGCCCGGTCGTCCTGCTCGTCCGGCGGCCCGAACTCCGCCCGCCGGACGCGACCCCGGAAGAGGCCACCTGGATGATGGTCGGCACCCTACTGGAACTGCTGGAACTCGGCGGGCCCGAGGCCGTGACGGAGCAGCTCAACCGGTTCCCTCCCGGACGGCGCAAGGAATTCGCCCGCACCGTCCTCGCCTCCGGGTTCCCGGTCCCGGAGACGCTCGAAGAGTTCCGCACCCTGGTCGCCGCCCCGCTCCTGCACGGCCCGCCACAGCCGCACACCGCTGCCCACGTCACCCGGACGCAGCGCACCCGCCCGAAGCGGCCACGCCGACACTGATTCACGCACTGCGCAGGGACCACTGGGGACCGCCCGCAGGGGGCTCATTTCACTCGGCCCCCTGTTTCCTGGTGGCGGCGTCCGGGATGCGGCAGTATCTTCGGGTGGCGGTTATCGAGGTGAGCGAGGAGAGCCTGCGGCTCATCGCGGGCGAGGTGCGCCGACTACGCGATCACCCGGATCGATGGACTGCTGGATTACGAGAACTGCTACGGCAGCGGCCCGACCGGCGCCTTGGAGGTGGCACACCAGCTGCACCTGGCGGCCTGCCGGGCTGGTCCGGTGCACGCAGCTCCTGGGGCAGCAGCACGGCAACAAGAGCCATGGCCTAGCCGAGCTGCGGGACTCCCTGGCCCGCGCGCGGGCCGCCCTGACCACGGCAGGGTCATGAAGCAGGCGACTAGGAGGAAGGCGAGTCTCGCGTGAGTGAGTACCAGTACTACGAGTTCCGGGCGCTGGACCGGCGGCTGACGGCTGAGCAGCAGCAGCGGCTGCGGTCGCTGTCAAGCCGAGCGGAGATCTCAGCGACGCGGTTCACCAACGAGTACTCGTTCGGGGACTTCCGCGGGGACCCCGGGCGGCTGCTGGAGGAGTACTTCGACGCCTACCTGTACGCGGCGAACTGGGGGACGCGGGAGCTGGCGTTCCGGCTGCCACGGGCGCTGCTGGACGCGGAGACGGCGCGGCGGTACTGCGATGAGGAGCACCGGGCGTGGGTGAAGGAGACCGCGGAGCACGTGATCGTCCGGTTCCGGTGGGACGACGACGAGGGCGACGACTGGATCGAGGGCCAGGGGCTGCTCGACCCACTGCTCGACGCCCGCGGTGAGCTGGCCGTCGGGGACACGCGGCTGCTGTACCTCGGATGGCTGCTGAAGGTCCAGCTGGACGGGCTCGACGAGGATGATGACAAGGGCCTGGAGGACGAGGTAGAGCCGCCGGTCCCGGCGGGGCTGAGGGAGCTGAGCGACTCGCTGGCCTCGGTCGCGGAGTTCCTGAAGATCGATGACGACCTGATCGCGGCCGCAGCGAAGGCCAGCGGCCCGCTGGTGCCGGTCAGCGATGACAGGATCGCGGACTGGGTCACGGCGCTGCCGGCCAGTGAGAAGGACAAGTTCCTCACCATGGTCGCCGAAGGCGAGGGGGCGCAGGTGGAGGCGCTGCTGGTGCGGCGGTTCCGGCGGGAGTCC
>OCZU010000808.1_pt1 | contig 21066 bp, 22 predicted proteins | sample 1539001 | NCBI WGS metagenome assembly OCZU01 (sample SAMEA3539306, study PRJEB22396) | soil metagenome | biome: tundra; feature: field; material: soil | place: USA | collected 2010-05 | depth 0.15 m | reverse complement strand
GACCGACAAGGATCCGGTCCAGGCAGAGAAGATCAAGCAAGACCATCAAACTAGAAAGGAAACAAAACAATGAAGAGAAAGAATGTATGGGTTGCAGGTGTGGCGACGACGCTAATGATTGCGATGCTGCTGCTGTTCGCGGGATCATCGAGCGTCAAGGCGAATGATCAGCCCTCCGCGGCAAACGCGGCGGTGAAAATCGATAATTTCGTTTTCGGGCCCCAGACGATCACGATACCCGTCGGAACGACAGTTACATGGACAAACAGTGATGACATTCCTCATACGTCGGTCAGTACGGAGGGTGTGTTCAAGTCCAAGGTGCTGGATACGGATGAGAAATTCTCCTACACGTTTACCAAAGCGGGAACGTATCCCTACTACTGCACAATCCATCCGAAGATGACCGGCAAAGTCGTGGTGCAGTGAGCTCAGACTTCTCGATGGCGTGCAACGAGAACGGCCTTCCGATCGTGGCCGCCATGCCGCCACAAAGTGGCTGTTGTCCAAAACGCGGTGCACGAATATGACTACAAGCTCAGCACAATTCGCCGTGAGGGAAGCGGCAAGCGACGACCTGGATCTTGTCCATGCCAGCAAGAATGGGGATGTTGCTGCCTTCGAGCAACTCGTCAAGCGGTACGATCGCAAACTTCTCCGAATTGCTCAGAGTGTCACTCATAACAGGGAAGATTCCCAGGACGCGGTTCAGGAGGCCTTCTTGAAGGCCTATCAAAACTTGGCCGCATTCCGCGAGGACTCCCAATTCTCAACCTGGCTGATTCGCATCACTGTGAACCAATCGCTAATGAAATTGAGAAAGCAGCGCGCAATAAGAGAGGTGTCGCTGGATGAGGACTTTAAGACAGATGAAGACCTACTTCCAATGGAGGTCGCCGATTGGGCTCCCAATCCTGAACAACTCTACCGGACGTCTGAGTTACGAGACATCCTAATCGGAGCCATAAAAGAACTGTCGCCGCTCTTGCGGACAGTCTTTGTGCTGCGTGATATTGAAGGGCTCACCATAGACCAGACAGCAGCAGTGCTAAACCTGAGTCATACCGCGGTGAAGGCGCGACTATGGCGAGGCCGGCTTCAGCTTCGCGAGTGCCTGAGCAAGTACTTTAGCAAGCAAGCGGAATCTGCGCGAGCAGAGTCAAGCCTTTACAAACGCCTGACACAAGTCGCGCCGCATTCTCATAGTCTGCTTGCAGAGGTTCAACAGTAACGCCGATCGACGTGGCGGGCCGAGTTTAGCGCGAAGTCTCATGTAGAAGGTTTCAAGCCCCCCAACAAACGGACAGGTCGTCAACGAAGATGACGATTCTCGAATGGAATCGCCCCGAGTTGGCGACCTGTCCGCCCCTCCCGAAGAGTTCTTCGCGTCGTCAGTAAGCGTCTGGTTTACTCGCTGTCTCAGATGTACGCGATTTGCGCAGCCACGTCGCCGCGCTTTCTCCTAAACAAACAACCACCACCGATCCTAGGGAATGTGGACTAGATATAAACGTTAAGACTGACATTCATACAACTCCCCTCCGACTTGCCACTTGTCCGTTCCAAACATCAGCGATATAGCGGCCGCGTGTTTACGAAAGCTGACAAACAGTTAACAATCAAATGACATCTCGCCCGCATCTCGACCTTTGATCACTGCGTCTAACCCACATACGTTGTCAAAGTAAGTTGATAAATGAGGTACCGAACATGAGAGTGGAATAAAGTCTCAGGACCGCAGTTATCAATAGTGAACAACGCAACACATTTCAACAAGGAGAAATCATGAAGAAATCGTACTTAACAGCTGTACTTACTCTGGGTTGCTTGCTTGGGGCGGGCATAAATGCCAGCGCTCAGGACACCGAGGGGGTTAGTGTGAACGTTCCGTTTGAGTTCGTCGCTGGAGGCAAGACGCTGCCTGCGGGCACGTACACGCTTGGCCGTCTCTCTCTTGAGGCATCTTCCGGCATAACAATCCGCGGCTACGGCCGTGGGGTGTTTGTTCTCCCCATGGAGGTCGATGGAACTTCCGCTAGGCAGCCAAAGCTTCGCTTCGAGCATGTGGGGGACAAGTACTTTCTGAGTGAGGCTGACACACCGGGGGGTATCTATACATTTGCGTTACCGCGAGCGATGGTCGCGCTGGCGCAGATGAAGGATCAAGGTCCTGTGTCCTCAGGTGGCACTAACTGAGTCGAAGACCACATCAGCATTCATACGGTTGTGGGGGGGCCGGGATAATAAGTAAGTCACTCTACCTGAACTCCCCCTTCATTCCGCACAACAGCTTCACGGTAGAAAATAAAACAATGGTATTCAGCAACGTCGTACAAATCATAAAAGAAAGGTAAGGAGGACAATATGAAAAAAGCACTCTTATTATTCGGACTGCTCATGACGTTGACGATTCCGTCGGGTTTATGGGCACAGCAGGCCGGCTATTCCCAGACCAACCTGGTCTCCAATGTTACCGGCGTCGCCACCACCACAGACCCGCAACTGTTGAACCCCTGGGGGATTTCCGTTCTTCCCGGGCAAGATTTCTGGATCGCCGACAACAACAGCGGCGTCTCCACGCTCTATGACCAAAATGGCAACAAAGACACGGGGCTGATCGTGACTATACCGGGGGCCGCAAGCAATCCAAACGGTAATTGCAGTCCTGGTTGCCCAACGGGAACCGTGGCCAACGCCAGCGGCTCCTACTTCAGTGGCGGCTCGTTCATTTTCGACACCGAGGACGGCCTCGTCGTCTACTGGAACGGCTCCAGCAACACCGCAATCATCGGCAAGGACAATTCTGCCAGCGGTGCTGTTTACAAAGGTCTCGCCTTGCTTGGCACCAACCTGTTGGCGGCCAACTTCAACAGCGGCAAGGTAGACGTCTACGATTCGAACTACAGCCTCACTTCGTTGGGCGGCACCTTCACCGATCCAAACCTTCCCGCGGGTTTCGCTCCCCACGGCATTCACGTCATCGGTAACCAGATCTATGTCGCCTACGCGATGCAGGATACGCCCAAGCACGATGCCATTCCTGGCGCTGGCGCTGGGCAGGTGGATATCTTCGATGCAGCCGGCAACTTCGTGAGCACCTTCGTCACCGCCGGTGCCAAGAATAACCTCAACGCGCCCTGGGGCGTGGTGCAAGCTCCGGCCAGCTTCGGAGCGTTCGCCGGCGATATCCTCGTCGGCAATTTCGGCGACGGCACCATTAGTGCATTCGACACCACCGGGAAATTTCTCGGCCAGCTCACCAACTCTGCAGGCAGAGTATTGGTAAATCCAGGCTTGTGGGACATGGCGTTTGGGGGAGGTGGTGGTGCCAACAATGATCCAGGCACTCTTGGCACTCTCTATATCACCGCTGGAGGCAGCGCCGGCCAACCCAATTTCCCGGCTGGAGGAAGCGCAACGGCTGTGTTCGCCAGCCTGGTTCCTGTGGCCGCAGTCGGCGCCCCAGGTTTTTCTCTCAGCCTCTCGGCTCCAAGCGCAACCGTCAATCCGGGCGGTTCGGCTAACCTCAAGATCAGCGCCGCCGCGGTTGGGGGATTCAACAGTCAGATTTCCCTTACCTGTACCGCGCCCTCTGGTCTGACCTGTTCACTCAATCGCTGTCGACCTAGTTTGTCCCAACCAAGGGTTCTTAAATGCCGGCGAAGGACCGAGCGTTGTCACATTGCCGCGAAAACGATTCCGACAAGTACGACGTAACGCTTGAGTCGGGAATCGATAGACGGCTTTTTGTGGTGAGCCGGCTGCGCGGAGTTCCAAATGGCATCAAGAGCAAGAATACTGTGGAACTCAAAATCCGCCGACCCCCGGGTCTTGGGGGGCGACGGCCCGTCCCCCGGCGCCGATTCGGACGGTCGCCGCAGAATCTATCCTTTCCTTCCTTGTCTTGCCCGCGCGCTCTTACCTGAATTTGGGGATGAATCGGAGCTATGATCAGGCTGCGGGGAGAATCGTTTGCTTAGCAGGAGGAGAACGCGCATGGGATATACACGACGCCGGGTGCTGGTGGGGTTGGGGCTGGCGGGACTTGGGGCGGTGATGCCGTCGGTCGTGAAGAAAGCCGGAGCGTCTTCGTTAACGGATCCGTGGAAGGCGGCGGAAGCTGGCGACGGCGCTTGCCCGTTCCGGGTGGCTGTGATCAATGATGAGATCACGCAGGATTTCGAGAAGGCGTGCCAGATTGTGGCTGGGGATTTCGGGCTGCGCTGGATTGAACTGCGCTCGATGTGGAACAAGAATGTGACCGCGCTCAACGCGAAAGAAGTGGAGGATGCGCGGAAGATTCTGGGGGAACATAAGCTGCGCGTTACAGACATCGCCAGCCCGCTGTTTAAGACGGACTGGCCGGGGGCTCCGCGGTCGCCTCAGAGTGAAACGCGCGACCAGTTCCATGCGGACTTCGATGCCAGCGCGCAGGATAAGCTGCTGGAGCGATGCGTCTCGCTGGCCAAATCTTTTCATACGGACCGGATTCGCTGCTTTGATTTCTGGCGGCTGGATAATCCCAAGCCGTACCGGGCGGCGATCAATGCGAAGCTGCAAGGGGCTGCGGAGCGGTGTGCGAAAGATGGGCTCGTCCTGTTGCTGGAGAATGAGATGGCTTGTAACACCGCGACCGGGGCGGAGTCGGCTGCGCTGCTGAAGGCGATACCTGACCGGAACTTTATGCTGAACTGGGATCCGGGCAATGCCGCGGCTCTCGATGGCACGCCCTATTCGACGGGCTATCCACTGCTTCCCAAAGAGCGCATTGGGCATTGTCATTGCAAGGATGTGGTGCAGAGGGCGGAGCACAAATATGATTGGGCTCCGGTGGGCGACGGCATGGTGGATTGGGTGGGGCAACTGCAGGCTTTGCAGAGGGATGGATTCCACTACGCGCTGAGCCTGGAAACTCACTGGCGCGGGGGCGGGACGCCGGAAGCGTCGACCCGCGTCAGCATGGACGGGTTGAAGAAGACGCTGATCAAGGCTGGAATCTCCTGCTGATCACGAGTTATCTGTCAGGCGGCGACCGAGCGGGGCTGCCGGGAGGAAAATGATGGTTACACGACGCGAGTTTCTCGATGCGCTGGCGGTGGGCACGGCCGGGCTGGCTGTGGCAACTACGGCAAAGAGCTATGCCAAGATTCTTGGTTCGAATGATCGGCTTAACTTTGCCGTGATCGGGCTGAATGGGCGCGGGTACGCTCATCTTTCGTCGATCAAAGCGAACCGGAGCGCTGCCCGCATTTCGCATGTCTGCGATGTGGACGGAAATATTCTGAAGAAGTTTGCGGACAGCGTGCAGCGCGAGATGGGCGAGGCCGCGGTGGCAGAGAAAGACTTTCGCAGGATCCTTGAGCAGAAAGATGTCGACGCGATCACGATTGCCACTACCGATCACTGGCATGCGCCGATGGCCATTGCCGGGTTGCAGGCGGGCAAACATGTGTATGTGGAGAAGCCATGCAGCCACAATCCGGCGGAGGGATCGATGCTGGTGCAGGCACAGCAGAAATACGGGAAGCTGGTGCAGATGGGCACGCAGCAACGCTCTTCACCGCACACGATTGAGATCGTGGAGAAGATTCGCGCGGGTGTCATTGGGAGACCCTACTTCGCCAAGGCATGGTACAGCAATGTGCGGAAGCCGATTGGCGTCGGGAAGGAAGTGCCGGTGCCGCCGCAGCTGGATTGGGATTTGTGGCAGGGGCCGGCGCCGCGCCGTCCTTATAAGGATAATGTGCATCCTTATAATTGGCACTGGTTCCGAACCTATGGCACTGGCGAAGCGCTGAATAATGGGACCCATGAGGTGGACGTGTGCAGGTGGGCGCTGGGCGTGGAGTATCCGAAGCGGGTGACTTCATCCGGCGGCCGATACCATTTCAAGGACGACTGGCAGTTTTACGACACGCTGGTGACCAGCTTCGAGTACGAAGACGCGATGCTTACGTGGGAGGGCAAGAGCTGCGAGGGAATGAAGTTTTATGGCCGCGACCGTGGGTCGACGATCATGGGAACCAATGGGACGGTGCTGGTGGATCGCGATGGCTATGAGATTTACGACCTCAAGGGGAACAAGACGAGTGAGTTCAAGGTTGGAAGTACGACTTCCTCGGCGGACCTGATTGGGCGCGATTCCATGACGGATGCTCACTTTGCGAACTTCGTTGCGGGAATCCGCAAAGGGGAGAAGCTGAACGCTCCGATCTCGGTTGGCAACGTCGCGGTTACCATGCTGCAGCTTTCGAACATCGCGTGGGAAGTGAACCGGGAACTGCATCTGGATGCGAAAGACGGGCGGATCCAGGACGATGCGGACGCGATGAAGATATGGGGGCGCGAGTACGAGAAGGGTTGGGCGCCGCATGTCTAAGGATACTTTCTCTCGTCGCGATTTCGTTCGCTCTAGTGCGCTGGCTGCGGCAGCTTGCGCGGCTCTGAACCATGTTTTCTCGCTGGCACAGGAATCGCCATCGACAGCGCCAATTCGCCTAGGGCTAGCCAGTTACACATTTCGCAGCTTCGCCCGCGGTCAGATGATCGGCTTCATGAAACAGCTCAATGTATTCGCATTGAATGCAAAGGAGGTCAAAGATCATCTCCCAATGGATCCACGGGCGGAAGCGGCTGCGCTGGCGGAATATGCTGCGGCGGGCATCAAGCTGCATGCGGCCGGAGCCATCTATTTCGAGAAGGATGAGGATGCTGATATCCGGTCTAAGTTCGAATATTGCAAGCGGGCGGCGATTGGGGTGATTGTCGCGGGGGGCCCCGCGCCGGAAACTTTGCCGCGTATCGAGAGGTTCGTTAAGGAGTACGACATTCGCATCGCGATCCACAATCATGGGCCGGAAGATAAGTTGTGGCATTCGCCGCTGGATGTTTTGAAGGCGGTGAAAGGAATGGATCCGCGCATCGGCTGCTGCATCGATGTCGGGCACACAGTTCGCGCCGGCACGGATGTGGTTCAGGCCATCCACGAAGCAGGCCCGAGGCTGTTTAATGTCCACATGAAAGACCTCACGAACTTCGAGAGCAAGGAGAGCCAGGTTGCGGTGGGAGACGGCACCATGCCGGTGCGAAAGATGTTCGAAGCTCTTATCGCGACGAGGTATAAGGGCTTCGTCGATCTGGAGTATGAGATTCATCCCGACGACCCGATGCCGGGTGTTATCAGCAGTTTTGCCTACATGCGGGGTGCGCTGGCAGGCCTGGGGTATGAATCCAGGACCTGAGATCGCGGATTGACCATGGCGCTTAAGCGATACGTCAGTACCTTCAGCATGGGAGCGATTCCAACTCGGTCGGCTTCGCTGCCGATCTCTTGGACAGCATTCGCCGCGCCGTACTCCGAGTTTGTTGCCACAGGATAGTAGCGACGCTTGTCCTGTCGAAGCAGGTGTCGAGGTGGTCGATACAATCGATAAGGAGTTATCCATGAGTACGCAGTCTGCAGTTCCACTCGAAAAAATGGTGTTTCGCAAAACCAGCGCTCACACTGGACGTCATCTCACGGTCACGCCGACGAATAGCACTATGCGCCATCTGTCCTACGGTCGCATCATTTTAAACGCTTTCAAAACACTGGTGTCGTTTCTCCAATGGAGCACAGGAAACCGGATTGATATGCCTGGCAGGAAACAGCGCGGTGAGGATTGCAGGAAACGAATTCAGCTTGGGACAATTCGATGCGATCTACATCCCCCGCGATTCCACCATTGAAGTGTCGACGAAAAGCTCCGTGGTAGGTTGCCACGGGCGAGATCACAATCCAGGTCCCTCGTGGGACGAATCATTGGGGGTCGTGCGACGTTCTATTTTTCCGACGACCACCAGCAGCCGAAAAGCGCTGGGGTCTCCGCCTGCCAACCGAGGAACCTATTCATTTTCGAGTGTGACTTTCAGGGGTGCGCGAAGCCGTTCGACGAATTGTCGCACGTAATTCTCCCAGTCCACTTCCTCGGGAAAATCGCTGCTCTTGCTCCAACCCGCGCCGAAATAATATAGGAATGACTTGCCTGCCTCCGCCGGCGCAATGGCCAGCAAGTTCGCAACTGGAGGCAAGCCCTCATCGCTCGGCGTGGTGAGAGCCGCTGGCGTCGGCTTTGGCAGCGTGGCGCTTTCGATCGCGAATTCCTCGATGTTTCCTGGCAGCGCGATCGCACATCCGATGTTTCCTCGGTCGCGATCGGCGGGCTGCCAATAACTCATCCAACCCTCTTCTTGGTTCTTGGCGATCGCACCGTCGCCGGGACGTTGTGCGACGCCAATCCCGACTTCGAACTGCGGATGCTGGTCCCCGGCGAACATGCTTTCGGCGCGGGTCATGTTGGAACCGGCGTCGATACGGATGCGCTTGGTTTCAGAGATTGTTCGTTTCCCGGCTTCCCAGGCATCATAGGTCACCTCGAATTCGGAGCGGACCGGCCCGGTGGTGATGATTCGCGCGCTGAGGTAATTGCTCGATACGTAGTATGTTTTACCATCCCAGACGCCGAGCCCGCCGCAACCCCGACTCCGCCCGACACGATAATCATCCAATCCTTCGCCGTGATCATTGTGATAGTCACCGTTCTTGTACCACTTATTGATCACCAGGGCGCGCGTGCTCTTGACCCAAACATCCACGCCGCTGCTCACCGTGCCCTCGGCAGGAATCAGGTCCTGCTGGTACATGCGATGCGCGATGCGATCGCTCTCCCAGGCCATGTCACGGTAGCGCTCGCTGATTTGCCGCGCATACGTTTTCACAATCGGCTGCGGCACGGCAGCCAGAGCGGAAACGTCCAGCAGATAGTACGTCCGCGACTCGCCCGGCGCCAAGTCCGCCTGGAAGAGGAATGTGTCCGGCGCTTGCCCTGAAACGCTGGCGTAAATCTGCGAATCGAGAATGCGGGACGTGAGGCTATCCATCACTGCCAAGTCTGTCGAACGCTGCCCCCGGCGGGCCAATCGAGAAAGTCTCAATTCAACCGTTTCGCAATGGCGATACAAGTGGGCGGAGTTGGTCACCTGGACCGCCAGCGGCTTGGCATTCTCAAACACCGCCATGCGGTACAACTCGCTGCCGGCCAGCAGAAACGCGCCGACACCATACACTTCGGTAGAATCGTCTGCGAAGTTTCTCGGGTCGGCGCCAATGGGTTGAACATGGTTCAATTTGCCCTCAACGTCTACGCAACCAGAAAGGGCGGTCCACGCTTTGCGAATCGCAGGCTTAAATTTTGCCCCAGTGAGCAAACCTTGATTCACGCCCCAACCCAGCGCGTAAACGTAGAAGCCAGAGCCGCTCGCCTCCTTGAGGGGATACTTTTCCGGGTCGAGCAAGCTCGAATGCCACAGACCATCGGGTTGCTGGGCCGCCAGAGCCGCCGCAGCCATTTCCTGGAACAATTGCAGGAAACGCGCGCGACTCGGATGGCTTGCTGGCAACAACTGGAGCATGCGGACGATCCCGGCCATGACCCATCCGTTGCCGCGGCTCCAGAAAACTTTCTTGCCGTTGGGCTCGCGCCTGTCGAAGTAGGTGCTGTCGCGGAAGTAGAGATGTTCGCCCGGATCGTAAAGATAGTCCGTCGTACGCCACCAATTCTTCACCGCAAAATCGAGATAGCGCTCGTCGCCCGTGGCGGCGAAGACCTGCATCCACACGGGTGGGGCCATGAAAAGCGAATCGCACCAGGACCAGAGTTGGGAGACTTGGTCGTAAGGCTGATGGAAATCCAGGCTTTGGACCTCCGGCGGCGCGGAGAGGATAGCGTCGAGCCGCGCTCGCAACGGAGCAATCATTTTCGGATCGCGGTAAAGGAAATAGAGACCCGCGTACGCTTGGCCGACGGCCAAATCGTCGGCATTATACATGCGTGGTCCGGGCTTCCATCCGTTGGTTTCGCCCATCGCGAGCAGAGCGTCACGATATTTAGGGTCACCGGAGATGCCGGCCAGCGCCATCATCCCCGTGTATCCAGCGCCCTGCGTCCAATCGGTTGCTGAGTGCGCGGAAGGATGCGCGAGCTGCCAATCCGCTACGCGCTCCATGACAGCAAGCACATCCACTGGCGTGATTCGCCGGCTCGGAGAGTCCGCCGCGGCCATTGACCATGGAATGGCGAAACCCAGAACGACTATTCCCAAAATGCAGCGGCTATAAGAACTGAGCGGAAGAGCTGTCATCATCATCTGGAGTGTTTTGATAGCGATCGCCTATTCGGGCTAGCGCTCCGCCTCGAAGCATACCCCAGAACGTAAAACATTTCGAATTCGGAAGCTATCCATAGACGCGCTTCCTTGGGATCGACGACGATCTTCTCAAAGCCGACGTCAAGCTCATCAAGGTCGGATTTATATTTCCGAGTGGCGCGTTTACCAGGGACTTTGAATTAGCAGCAGAACCTTGATGGCGCACGCAACTAAGAAGGCGCAACGAAGTCAACGGAGGCTTCTACGTCGGAGACAGCCAAGGAGCTGACGAACTAAAAGCGGCTTGAATTGCATTTTACTTCGGGGGTTTCCCACGGTTCACCAAAACGAATCTCTGAAGCCTCTTGCCAGTGTCAACTTCCCCTGTATAGAGATCGCCGCGAGAATTAGAAACCAGTTGGTGAAGCCAATGGAACTGCCCGGCATTGCGGCCGTTGTGCCCTGTTTGGCCCTGAACCACCCCGTCGTCTCTCCGGATAGTCCAAATGACATTGTTCTCACCGTCGGCTACCAATAGAAAGGTTTGACGCTCGCCGATCGAAAACGCGAACTGCCAAGCGGAACCCATCCCCAGTGTCTCTGGGCGCAGAGTGAACTCCTTAACGAATTTCCCTTGCTTGGTGAACACCTGGATGCGGTTGTTGACGCGATCGCAGACATAGACAAGCCCATCTCGCGAAATGTGAACGCAGTGTACCGGATTGCGAAACTGCTGATCGGGTGGTGCGGCAGGATCGTACGCTCCGGGGTCGGCATCATTTGGAGGATTTCCATAGGCTCCCCAAAGTCTCTTGAACGCGCCGGTGCCCGAGTCGAAAACAATCACTCTCTTGTTCATATAACCATCGGCGATGTACACCTCGTGCGCTTCCGAATCCACCTCGATACCAGCTGGGCGCCCCAATATGTCCGTGCGCAGGCTGTTCGGCGGGTCGGAGGAAGGGTGACCGATCTGCAGCAGAAAATGTCCATCACTCTTGAACTTGAGGACATGGCGGTCGGTCGGCCCGTTCCCGCCGATCCAAACGTTTCCATCCTTGTCCACATAAATTCCGTGTTCTGTCCTGGGCCAATCAAATCCTTCGCCAGGTCCACCCCAGGAGTTGAGCAAACGCCCTTGCGTGTCGAATTCCAGGACCGGAGGCGCCGCGATGCAGCACAGAGAACGTGGTGGTTTAAGTGAAGCGCCGAGCTCGTCAACCGTGTCCGAGCCGGGTCGTTGCAAAACCCAGACGTGGTCCTCCCGATCTACCGCCAAGCCGCCGACTTGCCCGATTATCCAGTTGTTTGGCAGCTCCAGAGGCCACAGCGGGTCAACTTGATACCTCGGCACGTCCTGTGCGTAAGTCGCCCGAGTAAGAGCGCCGAGCAGAATCGCCAATGCAATGCCGAAGCTGACCACCGCGATTGCAAATCTGTTTTGGAAAGGCGAAGGGTGCATGGAGCGCTCGCGCAAAAGATCTTCCGTCGTCAGAGGTGGACGGAGTATAGGACCACTGATGGGATGTGTCAACGCACTGGACAAGGACTGGACAAGGACGCTTAATTGCGCAATCGGGAAAGCGCCCTCACCGGCCAGAGACGGGCTTCGGGGGAATCAATGGACAATCTCCAACAAGCCGACTTCTCTCGGCTGGGAGGGAAGGGCCGTCCTCGTTCGCCGACCAACGATCAAATGAACGAGTGAGGACACACTGCGAAAGCGAGATCACAATCCATCCAGGCGAATACTGTTGATGTCTCGGTTCTCAAGCACAAGTTTCGGAATACTTGTGTAAGCAGACTTTACATCGGCAAGCAGGCCGGCCCTATGGGGTCAAAAGACTTGTAGGTAAGGACGAACTCCTGGTGTCCGAGACTCTCCGAGCAACTCTGCGTCCCTGAGGCCACTTGCATGACTTTGTCGTATATCTCTTTGCCGACCTCGTCCACGCTGGCTTCCAGTCTTAGGATTTTTCCTGCATTGACGTCCATGTCATCGCTCATGCGCTCGTAGGTCTCGGGATTGGCGCAAATTTTAATCACAGGCGAAATCGCTGAACCCACCACGGAGCCACGTCCCGTTGTGAACAGAATTACATGGGAACCACAGGCAATCAATTCCGCAATTTCCGCATTGTCATTGATGTTGGGAAACCCGAAGCGGGGCTCGCCATCCGGAACGACGTCCAGCAGATATAAGCCGCTCTTTCGCGGGACGTCGCCCGGCTTGATTAGCCCGGAGATTGGCGAATCACCACTCTTGCAATACGCTCCGATCGATTTTTCTTCAATTGTGGTCAGCCCGCCCTCGGCGTTTCCTGGAGCGAAACTCGCGTGGCCCATCTGTTTGTAGTAATACGCTGCTTTTTCGACTGACGCTTTCAACTCGTGGCCAAGTTCCGGCGTGACAGCTCGGGCCGACATCACGTCTTCCAATCCGATCATTTCTCCGGTCTCTTCGAAGATCGTGGCCGCGCCCCGCTCCACCAGCATGTCAAAGGCGCGTCCGACTGCGGGATTGGCGGAGATTCCGCTGGTCGCGTCGGAGCCGCCGCACACGGTGCCTACCACGAGTTCATTCACTTCCAGAGGCGCTCGTGGTACGTCCGCAATCTGCCGCAGAGCCTGCTCCACCCACGCCTTGCCGGCTTCGATCGACTTCCTTGTTCCCCCGGTCTGCTGAATCACCACGGTGCTCACCGGCCGGCCGGTTTTCGCAATCTCTTCCGCGAGGCGATGCCGATTGAAACTCTCGCATCCCAGGGAGAGCAGCAGGGCACCGCCGACATTCGGATGCGTGCATAGCTTGTTCATCATTCGATCAGCGTAAGCATTGGGATAGCAACCACCAAAGCCGATTAGATGAACGGGTTGACCTCGGAAAGAATCCACGATCTCGCGGGCTACGTGGTGAGCGCATTCCACGAGGTAGGCGACAACGATGCAATTTCGGATTCCTTTTCTTCCATCCGAGCGAAGAAAGCCTTGCAGTGTAGGCGAGTTATTTGACGAAGACATTATCTTTGTCCAGGGTGTAAGTAGCGATGTAGTCACTCTTCAGGTTATGCAGATGCATGTGGGCCCCGGCCGGAATCATCTCTTTTGCAGAGCCAATCGGTACACCACACTTGTACACTTTTTCCGCCGTCTTGATGTCGCGGGCCGCGACTTTGTGCCCGATCGCAATGTCCTGCGTGAACACGAGTTCGTGGCCATCCACTAAGTCTCGGTCCCCCGGGCGTACGGGGGAGACAACAATAAGCACATTGTCGTCGCGATGGATGCGCAACAGCTTCCGAGACTTTCCTTCAGGCTGCATCAGAATTTCCCGTGCTGCAAGTAGGCCGCGACCGGGTCAACCCCCCGCAGAATTGCCCTACGAACCAGATTTTCAGTGCGTAAGACTTCTTCGGTCCGCTGCACTACTTCGGAAACGATCTCCGCCGGAATGATTACGATTCCGTCGCGATCCGCAAGTGCGAAGTCGCTGGTGCGCACCGTAACTTCACCAATCTGAACCGGTTCGCCGAATGCCGTGGGCGCCCACTTGCCAACCACATCTACCGGAGTGAAATACTTGCAATACACCGGAAATCCCAAAGCCTCGATAAATGCCGAGTCCCGGCAGCCACCATCCACGATATAGCCTAGCACCTTCTTGTAAACCAACGTCTCTGAAGATAGTTCTCCCATGTGGGCGAGGGTATGGTCATTGGGCTGACAGACGAGCACCGTGTTCGCCGGAGCCTTGGACAAAAGTTCACACCACTTAATCAGGCTCTGATGGGCATCCAAAGAGTCGTCGCGCTTGCCCTGGATTGTGAAGATAGAGCCGGCGAGTTTGTGCTGCAAATTCAAAGGTCGAATGTACTGTGGGAGCGTCTGCTGGTGATAGCCCTTTGCCCTCAGCACGTCATAGACGGCTCCGCTGTAGCAGCTTCCCAGCCGGTCGGCGAGTGTGACGGTTGCCTTCATCGCGGGTTTACTCTACTTCTGTTGCAGTTGCTCCTTGAACTTTGAGGAATCTCGATACTTGACGGTCTGTAAATGCTCGCAATAGAGAACCAGTTCTCCGGGCACTTTGAACACTTCGTAGGAGACCTTCACCATCCCCATCTCGGCATACTTGGGCCATTTTTCAAGCTGCGTGCGAATCGTGTAAATCGTGTCGCCCACGAACACCGGCTTAATGAAGCGCAACTTGTCATATCCGTAGCTGAAAGTGTGAATATTGTTATGCGCCATCAGTCCCAGGCCCAGGCTGAATACCATGGCACCCGCTACCAGGCGTTTCTTGAAGACTCCTTCTTCTTTGGCGAAGACATCATCCGCGACGTAGGGATGCATGTCGAGGACGATAGCATTGAACAACATACTTTCTCCTTCGGAAATCGTGCGGCGAATCGAGCGCGCACGCTTACCCACTTCGAAGTCTTCATATAACCAATTTTCCGCGTTCCAGATAAGGATTTCCCCGTGTTTAGCGGGGTCAGGATTTGGGTTCTTCACCAGGCTCCTCTCTTAATGTTCACGCGATTCGACGTGCTGCAACTCGCTGCGTGGTATATCGGTCGTTCAGCCATCGGACTAGGGCGGCATCCTTCAACTCTCCACGCAAGCAGCGATTGATCTGGATGCCCGCGGCTTCAAAGAAACGAACAAATCCGTCGAAGCGCGGCCTCAGATAGGCTGTCTGCAAGGTTTGCAGCGTGCCGGAGAAGAAGGCGTCCGCCATCGCGTTAACCGACGAGTCGGTCCATGCTGCTAGGCTAGCAGGCTGTCCCCCTTCGCGAAAATAGGTACCTCGCTGGTGTTCGGGGCTCGCTAGCCATTTGGCATAGGCGATGGCTTCCAATGGGTGTGGACTGAGTTTGCTGACTGCAACGCCTGTTCCTCCCAGCATCGTTCCAGCACATTCGTGCTCGCCGGCGGCGGGAGCATTTGTGAACTTCAATCTTACAGAGTTCCCAACTCGCGAGTAGTTGGAGTAACCAAAACCGTATGGACAGTAGACCGCGTCGGAACCTTCGATCATGAAATCGTAGACCTGGATCGGATTCCATTCCACAGACCGGGGATGGGCCAGTGCGATGAGCACGTGCAGGCGATCCAATATCTTCGCAGCGATGAAGTCGTTCACGAAGCATTCACCTTCCTCGGGGATGGGATATCCGAGATTGGCGCTCAGCGTGAAGAAGAGACTGATCGCATCCGTCGGACACGCAGGCACAACGATGTATTTCCCCGCTTTGCGAGCTTTCTCGCCCAATTCCAAAACATCGTCGAAAGTATCGGGAACAGCCGGAGACAGCGCTCGTAACAGATCAGGCCGATAGGATGCGACTTGCGTCGCGGCATCGATGGGGAGAGCCCAAAGGCCGCTGCCGTACCAGTAGGATTGCCAGGAGGGCCCCACAGAGTCTGCAGCAAAATGAAGTTTCTCCGCTTCGCTGATGGAGGCAGCGAGGTCAACCAACGCACCATGAGCCGCGGCGAAACCGACGAACGGGTGATCCACGATGAGGAGATCGTAGCGATCCAGATATTGCTCGATGGGCGCTTCGCCAAACTCGCGGAGAGTTCGCCTGTCCCACTGGATTTTAATTTCTGGATTTCGTTCTTCGTATTCGGGAACGCCTCCGCGCAAGGGCGCATAACCACGGGGATGATCCCAGGTGAGCCCCTTGAGAGTGATTCCCACACCAACCTCCTGCTTTCAGAAACGCTTTCTTGGCCGGGTCAAGCGGCCGGACGCTTCTCGGCTAGCAAAATGTGCTCGCAATATAGGACCACTTCATCGCGCTGGTTCAGCACCTCACAGGCTTCCACAATGCGACCCAACCCTTTGCGCTTCGGGTCTTCCTGTTTCTCCTTAATGGTGACGCGAGTCCGCAGTGTGTCTCCAATGAAAACCGGCTTGGGGAAACGCAATTTGTCATATCCGTAGGTGAAGGCGGCGGGATTGAGTTGACTCGCCGTGAGACCGATGCCGATGGCAAATGTCATGGTGCCGTGGGCGATACGCTGACCAAAGTGAGTCTGACGGGCAAATTCAGCATCGACGTGATGAGGAAAGTAGTCTCCCGTGTGACCCGCATGAATGACTACGTCAGTTTCAGTAATCGTGCGCCCCGAGGTGACTCGCTGCCCCCCGACTACATAGTCTTCGAAGTACTCGGTTTGCATCATGGCTGCGCCGCACCGGAAAAAAGCTTCGGCCTGTTTCCGCCGATGGCTGAGGAGAGCGCGCGGGAAGCCAGGCTCAACGCTTCTTTGACCTGCGGCGGACCCACGCTGTCTCCGATGCGCGCGAGAAAAGGAACGGTCATGGCTGCGATGGCTTCCCCGTGTTGACTCAATACCGGGTAACTGATATTCACCACTCCGTGCACCTGGTAGCTGGCCAGTTCTTCATAGCCGCGCCGACGAATCTGGTTCAGGTGGCGGTAGAGGCCAGCCGGTACTGGATTTCTGGAGCGGAAACGCCACGCCCCCAGCGCCCGGGCACGAACTTCGTCACTCTGAAAAGCCAGAATCACGTGTCCGGAAGCGGTGTTCAAGAGGTCAATGTTTGCTCCCAGCCGCACAGAGAAGCCCATGTTTCCCGGTGCGTCGAACTGCGCCACAACGACCACCTCAGCATGGTTGAGCATTGCCAGATGGCAAGACTGGCCGGTGTCGCTTGCGACCCGCTGCACAAGCGGGCGCGCCTGCGCGATCAGCCGCTGCAGCGGATGATGGTGGTGGACAATCTCAAACAGCTTTAGGGTGAGCTGGTAGCGCTCGTCCGGGCCCGTCCGGGAAATGTAGCCCCGCTCTTCGAGGCACACCAACATGCGGAATACTTCAGTGAGGGTGCGGCTGAGATGGCTCGCGATCTCACTGTGGGTCAGGGCCTCGGAGACGGAAGCCAGAAGTTCCAGGATGTCCAGGCCTTTTTCAAGAGCCGGAGCTGTGTAACGGCTTCTCCGCGAAGGCAGCAGGTGTCGATTTGGGAGCGTGCGCTGGGCGGTCATATTGCGGCACTTCTGCTAGACTACTACATACTTTCTCTAATGAAAACACTATTTCACAGATGGAACTTACACCTATCGCCGTCAGGAGCTTCTCGTGACCACTTCAAAAGCTAGCGTCTTCACAGATCGCATTAACAAGGGGCCACAAAAACCTCTTCACGGCATTCTGGTGCTGGATTTCAGTCAATTTCTTTCGGGTTCGCTGGCGACACTTCGGCTGGCGGACATGGGCGCCCGGGTGATCAAGATCGAGCGGCCCGGTGCGGGGGACCTGGGCCGCACGATCTACTTGAGCGACACCGATGTGCATGGCGAGAACACGCTTTTCCACGCCATCAATCGCAACAAAGAAAGCTATGTCGCGGACCTGAAGAACCCCAGTGACCTGGATAAATTGCGTCAGCTAATCGCGCGGGCCGATGTGATGGTGCAGAACTTTCGTCCAGGAGTTATGGAACGGCTGGGTTTCGGCTACGACAAGGCGTCAGAGATCAACAATCGTTTGGTGTACGGCATGGTGTCGGGATATGGAAATGCCGAAGCATGGCGCGATCGACCGGGACAGGATCTTCTGGCGCAGGCGCGCTCCGGAATCATGTGGCTGAGCGGCGACGATGGAGATCCTCCCACACCGATGGCTCTGGCCATCGCGGACATGCTGGCGGGACACAACCTATGCGAGGGAATTCTGGCCTGTCTGGTGCGCCGCGGCCTGACTGGCAGAGGCGGATTGGTCGAAACTAGTTTGATTGAGGCGTTGCTGGACTTCCAATTTGAAGTGCTCACCACGCACTTGAACGACGGGCGACGTCCACCGCGGAGAAGTGCATATCGCAATGCGCACGCCTACCTGGCGGCGCCCTACGGAGTTTACGACACGGCCAACGGTTATCTGGCGCTGGCCATGACACATCTTCCGACATTGGGGAAGTTACTCGATTTGCCTGCGCTTCAGGAAATTTCGGATCAGGCCGACGGCTTTCGCCGCCGCGACGAAATCAAGCAAATCATCGCCCAGAGGCTGAAAGAGGGCACGACCGAGCATTGGCTCGAGATTCTCAATGCCGCTGACATCTGGTGCGCGGAGGTTCTCGATTGGCCCGAGCTTTTCGCCAGTCAAGCTTTCGAGCAACTTGCTATGATACAAACCCTCAGGGATGAGCGCGGAATCGAGATTCTCACCACCCGCCTTCCGATTCGCCTGGACGGAAGTCTGCTGACGAGCGAGCGACTCGCTCCCCGACTGGGGCAACACACCGAGACGATCCAGAGGGAGTTTGGGCTTTAGCTCAACCGGTACACGCGGACAGCATTATCGTGGAACAATTTTCTCTGGTTGACTTCGCCCGACCCTTGCGTGATCGCCCGCAATGCCTCTACCCACTGTTGATAGCTGGCGGAGAGTGTGCAGACGGGCCAGTCGCTCCCGAAGAGCACGCGGTCCCAGCCGAAGCTGGCGATCACGTGTTCAACGAAAGGCCGCAGGTCTTCCACAGTCCATCTTTGCGGATCCGCGTAAGCCACAAGACCTGAGATCTTGCAAGATACATTTGGAAAGCTGGCGATCTCTGCGACGTAAGAACGCCATGGATCGAGATTTCTTTCCTTAACCTGCGGTACCCCACAGTGGTCAAGGATGAAAACTACATTTGGGCATTTGGAAACCAAGTTGATCGCGACTGGAAGCTGCCGAGCCAGAACGCAGAGGTCGAATGAAAGCCCGTACCCCGAGAGGGCAGCCACGTTGTTGGTAAACGTCGGTCCCTGGCCCAGTTCGTCAGGTTGGGTATGGAGCACACGGCGAATTCCCTTTAGCCTGCGATGGCCTGCGATCTGGTCAAGATAGGATTTGAAATCCTTGCTCTCGGGCCGGCCGCAAGCCACAATGCCTTCGAGTGGATTGTCCAGCTGATCGGCAAGCGCGAGCAGATGCCGGGTCTCGTCGAGCATATAGGGCTCATCGACATCGGCCTCGAGGTGCACGGACTTCACCACGTTCAATCCTTTGGCGGCTTCGAGATAGTCGGGCATCCGGAAAGCGCGGTTCAGTGCCGGAAGCGAGTTGAGCCACGAGTAGCGAAAGAGATCCGGATCCCAGAGATGTTGGTGTGTGTCTACAATCTGCATACTCGGTTGACCGGGCGGAAACTTTAACCGCAAAGTTGGGAGCTGTCAAATCAATCGGAGTGAAAGACCTCCTCCATATCGGCCCACCACTCACCTGTGGCGCGCGTTTCCAACGGCTTCTGCATCGGCATCATAATGGCCCACCATTCTTGCGTCTTGGCATCCGCTGCCATTTTCGCCATGTCGGCGGCGTAGTCGGCGCCGTGATATTCAAAGTATCCGAAGAGAAGGTCATCCTTTAAATAGATGGAATAGTTTCGAATGTTGCAACGCCGGATCATGGCGAGGACTTCCGGCCACACCGCGGCGTGGTATTTTTTGTAGGCTGCAAGAGACTCGGGCTTTACTCCGATTACAGAACCGTAGCGTTTCATGGCATCGTCCTTTTCACGAGAGTGACGCATTGCATTTCCCTAAACCGCTCCACTATATTCGATGCCTTTGAAAGCTGGCTATAGTTTGTGACATGGCACAACACCAGATTAGTTCATTGGAAACACGTGATGTGCGCTTCCCGCTGGAGCAAGGCGCTGGCAGCGACGCCGTGCACTCCGGAGCCGAGTACGCATTCGCCACAACGCTGCTCGCCTCCGGCCAGAAGATCTTCGGCACCGGTATCGTGCTTACGCTTGGCCTGGGGAACCAATTGATTTGCGAAGCGATCGAATGGCTTGGCAAGGAATTGATTGGCCGGGATATTGAAGAGCTAATGGCAGATTTCGGTAAGGTCGCGCAGAAACTTGCTCAGCATCCTCAACTTCGCTGGCTGGGTCCTCATAAAGGTGTGGTTCACCTAGCGCTTGCCTCGCTCACCAACGCATGTTTCGATTTGTGGGCCAAGAGCCGCGGAGTACCCCTATGGCGTCTGCTTCTGGATCTCGATGCAAGAAAGATCATCGACCTGCTCGACTTGAGTTATCTGGAAGACGTGCTCACGCGGGACGAAGCCGAAGCGATTTTGCGAAAGCACACGAGTTCCCGGCGAGAGCGGGAAGGCATTTTACGCAGCGGGTACCCCGGATACGACACATCGGTGGGGTGGTTTCAATATGACGACAACAAGATAAAGGACTTGGCGCAGCAGGCCATGGACCGGGGATTCCACGCTTTCAAGCTGAAGGTTGGATCCCACGATGGCCAGCGCGATGTGCGGCGCGCCTTCATGCTGCGCGAACTTGCCGGCCCCGATGCGCTGATCATGGTCGACGCCAACCAACAATGGACGCTTCCACGTGCGCTGGAAATGTGCCAAGAGCTTCGAGACATGTCCCCGTACTTCATAGAAGAACCCACGCATCCTGACGATATTCGGGCGCACCGCACGCTTGCCGACGCGATCAAGCCAATCCCGATTGCATTGGGCGAGCACGTTCCCAACCGAATCATGTTTAAGAACTTCATGCAGGCGGAGGCGGTGCAGATCGTGCAAGTCGACTGCACGCGAGTTGCGGGGATTTCCGAGTTCCTCACGGTGAGCTTGCTGGCGCGAAAGTTCGGCCTGCGAGTGGTTCCTCACGTCGGTGACATGGGACAGATTCACCAGCATCTGGTTCTGTTCAATCATATTGCCATGGGACACGAAGCGGTATTCCTCGAGTGCATCCCACATCTGCAGCCGCACTTCGTGAATCCCGCTCAAATCGAGAACGGCGTGTATGTAACTCCGCAGGCGCCGGGTTCCTCTTCCGATCTGAAGAGTGTGCGTCCCTGAGCGTTGGCGACTTCAAGCACCGAT
>OCZU010000807.1_pt1 | contig 21066 bp, 16 predicted proteins | sample 1539001 | NCBI WGS metagenome assembly OCZU01 (sample SAMEA3539306, study PRJEB22396) | soil metagenome | biome: tundra; feature: field; material: soil | place: USA | collected 2010-05 | depth 0.15 m | reverse complement strand
CGCGAGCGGCCCAGGCCGCTATGAACGCGCGCGCGGGTGGTCAGTCGTGGCCGCGTCCGCGATCGTGCCGGATTCTGACGATCGCCAATCAGAAGGGTGGCGTGGGAAAGACCACGACGGCGGTGAACGTGGCGGCCAGCCTTGCGATGCATGGTAGCCGGGTGCTGGTGGTGGACCTGGACCCGCAAGGCAATACGTCGACCGCGCTTGACGTGGAGCACCGATCCGGCACGCCGTCGATTTACAACGTGCTCGTGGAGGGACGTCCGCTTGCTGAGGTCGTGCGCGCGGTGCAGGGATTCGCGCATCTGTACTGCGCGCCGGCGACCATAGATCTTGCCGGTGCCGAGATCGAGCTGGTGCCGGTGGTAGCCAGGGAGGCGAGGCTGTCGCGCGCCGTGGCCGAGTTCGACGAGTCGGAGTTGGACTACATCTTCATCGACTGTCCGCCCTCGCTTGGCCTGCTGACGGTGAATGCTCTGGTGGCGGCACCTGAAGTGCTGATTCCGATCCAGTGCGAGTACTACGCGCTGGAAGGACTGGAGCAGTTGCTCCGGACAGTTGAGCTAGTGAAGAGTCACCTGAACCGTCACTTGGCAGTCAGCACAATTCTGCTGACGATGTTTGACAGTCGGACCCGGCTCGCCTCACAGGTGGCCGACGAGGTCAGAAGCCATTTCGGAGAACTAGTGCTGACGGCGGTCATCCCGCGCAGTGTACGAGTGTCGGAGGCACCGAGCTACGGCCAGTCGGTGATGACCTACGATCCGGGCTCAAGCGGCGCGCTGGCGTACCTGGAAGCTGCGCGCGAGATGGCCTTCAGAAATGCACAGGCTTCGTCGGTATAACTGGCAAGGGTTGTCCGCAGCGCCGGAGTTGTCCACAGGGCATCCACCGATCGGATCCATGGCCCGGCTTCGCCTGGCAAGATGGAGCCACGTCGGCTCGCCGGATGCCGACCCCACAGTCGTTGAATGCCTGCGTCCGCACCGGCGCTTGCAGCAGGGAGATGCAGATGTCGCAGCAGAAGCGCGGACTGGGCAGGGGTCTGGGCGCCCTCATTCCGACAGCGCCGACCGGCCTGGCGACCGCGCCAGCTGACGGGCTCCGCGACGCGGCTCCCGGTCAGGCGGGCCTGACCGGCCTGCGGGCGGTGGCAGGTGCTTACTTCGACGAGATCCCGGTCACTGCGATCGCGCCCAATCCGCGCCAGCCACGACAGATTTTCGACGAGGACGCGCTCGCCGAGCTAGCCGCTTCGATCAAGGTCGTTGGCCTGCTACAGCCTGTGGTGGTCCGCCAGACCATGGCAGATCGCTACGAGATCGTTATGGGCGAGCGCAGATGGCGGGCGTGCCAGCTCGCCGAGCTCACTGTGATACCGGCGATCGTCAGGGATACCTCCGACGATGACCTGCTCAGGGATGCCCTGATCGAGAACCTGCATCGTCAGCAGCTGAACGCCCTTGAGGAGGCGGCGGCATACCAGCAGCTACTTGACGACTTTGCGACAACACATGAGGATCTGGCGCGCCGAATAGGTCGTTCGCGGCCGCACATCACCAACACGATCCGGTTGCTGAACCTACCTCCGGGAGTGCAGCGCCGGGTCGCTGCGGGAGTGCTCAGTGCTGGTCACGCTCGGGCGCTCCTGGCGATCGATGACCCGCACGCGCAAGACCAGTTGGCCCACCGGATCGTCGCGGAGGGACTGTCGGTGCGCGCCGTCGAAGAAATTGTCGCCATGGGTGCCGACCCCGCCAAGTCGCCTCGCCAGCCAGCTCGCCGGCAGCCTGTGGCCCCAGGATTGAAAGACCTGGCGAATCGGCTCTCGGACGTTCTTGAGACGCGGGTGAAGGTCGAGCTTGGCCAGCGTAAAGGCAAGATCGTCGTAGAGTTCGGATCACTTGACGACCTGGACCGGATCGTGAAAGCCATCTCTCCGGACTACCCGACCGGCAGGTCCGCTTAGGCGCTCCCGGCGAGTCCGCCCAGCGACCTGTTCCGCAGTTCAACTTGGCCGAGTACCTGCTCCTGGCTCACTCACCTGGCTCGCTCACTGGCTCGCTCACCTGGCTCGCTCGCCAGTCCACCTGTTAGGGGCTGGAGTAAGTCCGAAGCATCATGGCATCCCTGGACCGACCGCGGGCCATGACCGGCGCGACTGTAGTCAGTGCGACCGGCGTGACCCGTGAGCCACGAAGTGGCCATGAGTTACGTCGCTGCGACAGCGCCTGACGACAGTCGGCCGCTTGTCGCCGATCGAACTCGGGCACGCAGGGCTGCCGCCAGGCTCCGCCCAGCTCAAGACCGGATCGCTCGGCCATAGTCGGGGCTCAACTCGGTGCCTCCGGCCGCCCCCGCGCTGGATCGGATGACTACGGGCCGGCGGCCGTACGTGCGATCGTACCTACGCCGCTACTAGCCGCGCTGGCCCATCCGTCCGGCACCGCCGACGCAACGTTCCTGGTGCGTGTCGCCAAGGCGGCGCTGTACGCCCAGCCTCGTCCGCAGTGCCCGTGCTATGCCGTTACGCCACCTTCTGGCAGTGCCGCTCTGTTGCGCCGCAGCCCGCTCCGCACTGTTCGCGCAGTGCCCGCGCCGTGCCCCATTGCCCATGCCGTGCTGAGTCTGTGCCGCGCTGGATCCGTGCCGCCTGCCGATGCCGCGCTGACTGTCTGCCGCGTGCCTGTGCCGCGCTGGATCCGTGCTGCCTGCCGGTGCCGTGCTGAGTCTCTGCGGCGTGCCCTGGTGCCGTGCCGCTTGCCGGTGCCGCGCTGCCTGCCTGCCTGTCTGTCTGCCTGTCTGCCGCGTGCCTATGCTGCGCTGGATCTGCGCCGGGTGCTCCGCTGGGTCGGTGCCGGGCCGAGTCCGTGGTGCATTCCTTGCGTCTGTAGTCCGGGTCGCGCCTGTGTGTGCTGCCTCTGTCCGCGCTGTTTCAGCGCCACGCGCCCCACTCCACGTGGCGACCGTTGGAGTCCTACCTGTGCGCATCTCACCCCCGCGTGCCGACCGGGAACGCGGGGTGCGGGAATGAAGCCGCCGCCCGGCGGCGCAGCGATGTTTCACGTGAAACAAGTCACGCAAAACGGCGCGCGTCAGCTGTCCGCGCTCGCACGGATGGCACTGATGAACACGTCGACATCCTCGGGGGTGGTATCGAAGGCCGTCATCCAACGTACGACCTGCTCGTCCGCGTTCCAGAAGTGAAAGACCCACTGACGCTGCAGGGCTGCGATGCGCTCCGAGGTCAGGGACGCGAAGACTCCATTGGACTGAACTGGATAACGAAGGGCCACGCCGGGAACATCGACTAGGCCAGCAGCCAGTCGTTGCGCCATCGAGTTGGCGTGCTGGGCGCTGCGGAGCCAGAGCTTGTCGTCCAGCAAGGCAATGAACTGCGCGGAGATGAAGCGCATCTTCGAACCAAGCTGCATCTGCTGCTTGCGCTGAAACGGGACGCTGGCGAGGTGCTCTTGCCTCATCACGATCACGGCCTCGGCCGCGACGGCGCCGTTCTTCGTGCCGCCGAAGCTCAGCACATCGACGTTAGCGGCGAGGTCCGCCAGTTCGCAGCCGAGATATGACGCCGCATTGGCAAGCCTGGCGCCGTCCATATATAGGTAGAGGTCCTCCGCCCGGCAGAAATCCCTCAGCCGGGCGAGCTCGTCCAGCGAGTAGCAAGTCCCAGCCTCGGTGACCTGTGCGATTTCTACCAGGCGCGGCTGAGCGCGGTGCTCGTCGCCTCTGTCCGCGAGGCGAGGCATGATCAGCTCGGGAGTCAGCTTGCCGTCAGGAGTCGCGACAGTCAGTAGCTTGTTGCCAAGAATGCGCTCAACTGCACCGCACTCATCGACGTTAAGGTGAGACGACTCCGCGCAGATCACAGCGTCAAACGGCCGCACCAGCAAGCTGATGCCGAGCACGTTCGCCGCAGTGCCGTTGAAGACGAAAAACGCGCCGCTGGCACCGAACTCCTCGCGCAGCCGCTCAGTCGCGTCCGCAGTCCACCGGTCATCGCCGTAGGCGACAGCGTCGCCAGAGTTGACCGCGGCAATGGCACCTATGACCTCAGGGTGAGCGCCTGAATGATTGTCACTGCCAAAGCTCTTACGTCGACTTGTCACCGACCCAAGGGTAGCGAGCACCGCGAGGGATCCAGGGCAAGGGGGCACCGCTGCCGGTTAAGACACGGGCTGGGCAACCGCACTGACCGGCGTAGCTGTCGGTGTCAGTGGCCAACGGACGGGTCTGGGGTAATGTCCTGAGCTGAGACAGCCGAGTTGGGTACGATGGCAGTGCCGGAAGAGGACGTAGAGGACGTAGAGGACGTTCAAGGATCTCATTCGGGCGATCCTGTCGCCGGCCGTCCGTTCCGTCATGGTCCTTCGTAATAGAGGTGCTAGGTGTCCCGCCGCCTTGCGAGTATCACGCTGGACAATCTTGATGACCTTCCGATCCGATGCAGGCGCTGCATTTTCTGGGAACTGGACCCCGTCAATCAGGCGCGAGCACTGGAAGTGGGCGACTCAGCCCTAGAGAAGGAATCCTGGGTTTCGACGGTGCTGCTGCAGTGGGGAAGCTGCGGCAAGATCATCTACGTCGATGGCGTCGCAGCCGGCTACATGTTGTACGCACCACCTCTGTATGTGCCAAGGTCAGTCGCCTTCCCCACCAGTCCGGTCAGTTCAGATGCCGTCCTGCTGATGACGGCCAATATCCTGGCCGAGTTCTCCGGCGGCGGACTGGGCCGGATGCTCGTACAGGGCCTAGTCAAGGACCTGAGCCGACGTGGGATCAGAGCGGTTGAGGCATTCGGCGACCTCAAGCCGGACAACGTCGGCTGCATGATGCCCGCCGACTACCTGCTAGCGGTCGGCTTTAAGACGGTACGGCCGCATATTCGCTACCCGCGACTGCGGCTGGAAGTCAAGACGGCCATGTCCTGGCGTGAAGACGTCGAGGTCGCCCTGGAGAGGCTGCTTGGCTCGATGAGCCCGGAGCGGTCGTTGCGGCTAGCCTAAGCCGATTCACTGAGAGCGATCATACATGCGTCAAGCCAGCTTGACGCAGATGATCGGGCCGGGACACACTGATTTCATGTGCACACCGGACAGCCTTGAAGGCCAGTTCACTTTGTTCACCGCGGCAGCGCGGTTTGACGAGCTTCGCGTGCGCGAAGCGCTGGCATCGGTTGGTGGCGAGGCCAGCGAGCCGACATCGCCGGCGCTTAGCTGCGAAGAGATTCTTGAGCTGCTTGCGCTGAGCGAGGTGCTTAGGCGCAAGGTCAGCTATGGACGCCAACTGTCGGTCAGATCCGCGCGTGCCGCAGGGGCGTCCTGGTCCCGGATCGGCGGCGCGCTAGGGATCAGCAAGCAGGCGGCATGGGAAGCCCATGGCCAGTGGATCGATGAACAGGTAGAGCAGCACAGACGCAGTGGCTACGAGGGCATGGATGCTGACGCCAGCGCAGCGGCGCGGACGCTAGCAGGGAACGCCGAAACCTGACACGACGCCGTTGCGCCAGCCTGGACATCCCGGGTCGCGCCAGCAGCCGACCAGCCAGCGTTACTGGATGTAGTCCTCGAGTTCGCGCAGCAGCGCCGACTTGGGCTTCGCGCCGACGATCTCCTTGACGACCTGACCATCCTTGAAGACGCTCAGTGTCGGGATATTCATGATGCCGTAGCTCTGAACGACAAGCGGATTCTGATCGACATTCAGCTTCACGATATCGATCTTGCTGCCGTACTCCGCTGCGATCTCCTCAAGCACCGGGGCGACCTGCCGACATGGGCCGCACCACTCGGCCCAGTAGTCAACAAGTACTGGTTTGGAGTTCAACAGCACATCCGCCTCGAAGGTGGCGTCGGTCACTGCCTTGGTCGTTCCGCCCACGTCCCTGACTTCCTTTCGTAGCTAGACTGCATGCCGCCGGCTGCTTGGCCAGCAGATACTCAAGACCTCAGGCAGGCTGATCGGCCAGCCACCGCTCGGCGTCCAGCGCTGCCGCACAGCCGCTGCCGGCCGCGGTCACCGCCTGGCGGTAGTTCCGGTCAACCACATCACCCGAAGCGAAGACGCCGGCGATTGCCGTACGTGTGGAAGGCTGGTCGACCAGCAGGTACCCGTCGGCATCGACAGCCAGCTGGCCGGTGAATAGCTCGCTGCGCGGATCATGACCGATGGCGACGAAAATGCCGGTTACCGGTAGCGTGCTCTCCTCGCCGGTCTTGACGTTGCTCAGTAGCAGGCCGGTCACCCGGTCCTGGCCGAGCACCTCGATCAGCTCCGTATCCCAGCAGAACCGGATCTTGGGATCGGCCATCGCGCGATCTTGCATGATCTTCGAAGCCCGCAGCGAGTCCCGACGGTGGATGATCGTGACCGATCGCGCAAACCTGGTCAGGAAGGTAGCCTCCTCCATCGCCGAGTCGCCCCCGCCGATCACCGCGATGTCCTGCTCGCGAAAGAAAAAACCATCGCACGTCGCGCACCAGGACACGCCATGGCCGGCGAGTCGTTTCTCACCGGGCACGCCCACCTCGCGGTAGCTGGACCCGGTTGCGATGATGACGGCATGGGCCAGGTAGACGCCGTCAGCGGTCGTCACCACCTTGGGCGTAGCCGACAGATCGACCTCGACTACGTCGTCGGCGATCAGTTCGGTCCCGAATCGCTCGGCCTGCTTGCGGATCGCGTCCATCAGGTCAGGGCCGAGGATCCCGTCGGGGAAGCCGGGGAAGTTCTCCACCTCGGTGGTGTTCATCAGAGCGCCGCCCGCAGTGACCGATCCTTCGAACACCAGCGGATTGAGCCGCGCACGGGCAGCGTAGAGAGCCGCCGTGTAGCCTGCCGGCCCGGAGCCGATCACGATGACATCCCGAACGTCGGTCACTTTCTCGCCACTCCTTTGTCGAACTGCACCGGCATCAACGGATCCGGGGGCCGCCAGATTCCCAGCGGCGACGCTCAGCCGGCCGGAACCGTGACCCTGGCGATAATGTCCGCCCTCGTGCCAGAGCAGGCCCGGCTGACGATAATGACAGCGAAAGACTTGGCAGTGGGCGACGTCTCGCTCACGATGATCGTCGCCGGGGCGCTTTGATACAGGGCAATGTCCACGACCAGCACATCGCGGCCAGCCGCCACCAGCGTCACGCAGGCCGCCAGTCTGGCGAGGTTAAGTCCGCCGGCCCCCGCATTAGGGCCCGCAGGACTTGGCGTCGAATGGCTGCCGGTGGCCGCTGGACTGGGTAGCGAGTAAAAGTCCCCCGGTATGTTAGCCACCTGCTGGCGGATCCGGGCGCCGAGCGTAGCCGGCTCGAAGTCGACGCTCGACGTCTCGGCCGCGGTCCGAAACCTGCCGCCTGCGCCGTATGCGAGGCCGAATGTCTGATTCTGGCCCGCGCTGCTCTCAGGCGTGGCGGCCGGATTTCTACCGCCGCTGTTAATCTCAGGGCCGCCAAAAACTGGAGCGCGGTGCGGCGTTTCGCTGCCGGCCGCAGGTTCGGCTGACGGCGCTGGCGATCCTGATCCTGATCCTGATGCCAGTAGGTAGCCGCCACCGGCAAGGACTACTACGGCTGCAGCTGCCGCGAGCCTCCGGCGCAGGAGCGGAGACGTCAGATCGGGTCGGCGTAGCCGTCGCGAGTGCCTGGATCGTTCGGGCAGGTCGGGCCGTCCCGGAACCCCGATGGCCGTCGGTGCACCATCGGTGGCCGCGTCAGGTGCAGCGGCTGCCAGGCCAGGAGACCCGGCGGCCCGCTGGGCGGACTCGGTTGCCAGTGCGCCCTGTATTCGCATTGCCAGATGTTCGGGCATCGGCGGCATCTGCACGCCGGCGAGCACGCTGGAGACGGCAGCAAGATCGGAGTTGACCCCCGAGCATCTGGCGCAGCCAGCAAGATGCGCGCGGATCCATGCTGCCCTGCGGCGGCTGACATCGCCCTCGCGATAGCTGGCTAGAACGTCGGTGTCGACATGGCGTGTCATGGTTCCTCGTCACCCCCCTCCCGCGTAGGTAGGACGGCCCCGGGACCTGATCGGTTCCGCACAATCTGTCCTGGCTTACGGCCAGGCACTGGCGCGGCAGATTCGCCAGACCCTCCCGGCCCTGGCGATCCGCCCGCCTGGCGCAGATAGGAAAGCCTCGGCAGTAGCCTTGCTCGGCCGCGCGCGCAACGGCTCTTGACCGTGCCCTGTGAGACGCCGAGCACGTCGGCGGCGTCCCCGACCGGATAGCCGAGCATGTCCACCAGAACCAGCGCGACCTGCTGATCGTAGGGCAGTCGGCGCAGTGCGGCCATTACGTCCAGCGAGATGTCAGTGTCCGAAGACGGGTCAGGTACGGAGGCGCTGGCTACCGCGTCCAGCAACCTCTCGTCACCGGTACTGACTGCCGGGCGGGCGGCCCGGCGCCGCAAGCGGTCCAGGCAGGCGTTTACCACGATCCGGTGGAGCCAGGTGGTCACGGCCGAATCGCCGCGGAAGCTGCCCGCGCGGCGGAATGCCGAGAGCATCGCATCCTGCAGCGCGTCCGCAGCCTCTTCCGGATCGGACAGGGTGCGCACAGCCACCGCCCACAGCCGGTCCCTGTGCCGGACGAAGAGCGTCCCGAAGGCGTCGGAGTCGCCAGCCACATGCAGCCTCAGCAGCTCAGCGTCGGATGGCGCGCTATCGGATGATGCGGTATCGGATGATGCGGTGCCGGATGCCTCGGGAGCTGTGCGTGGACCGGGCAAGGCCTTCCCGGTCCAGCTACCCGACTCCTGCGATTCCGTCGCGTCTCCCGGTCCGTCTCGGTAGCGGCAGTCGCCACCAGGGGTGTTACCTCCGCGGGCAGTGACGCCGACCTCCGCGGATCAGGTCATGCAGCCCTGACCCGATTTCCGTAGCTTAACCGCCACACGCCCGATGGATGGTCAGGCATCTCGCCGGCCAGCCAGATCGTCAGCTGGTGCCCTTGATCGCGACGTTGAAGATCTCGGCCATCCACTGGGTCCTTGAGTGCGGCTGCTGCGGAAGCGTGGTGAACCAGATCACCAGATAACGTCCGGTCGCGGACCCGGTGAGCTGGAAGGTCACAGTGCCACTGACGTCGTTGCGGGCGGCGATGGTCGTCATCGAGTTCAGGTTCGCGCGGGTGCGCTCATTGCTGTCCCCGACCAGCAACTTGACGTCTGCGCCTGGCACCGGCCCGAATATCACCGTCACTGAGCTGAATTTGACCGCGTTGCCCATGTCGATGATCAGACCGGATCCGGTCTTGAGACCGCCAAAATGCGCGCTACGGTACCACTGAGACTGCCACGCAGTTCGCAGGCTCCGGTCAATGGCGTAGGGCGCATACTGCGTGTTCTCGTTGCCTGAGTCCTTAGGAGTCTGAGGGTCGAAGCCGGTCGCCCTGGCCGGCTCCAGGATGCTGACGGAGGCCACCGACTTGGTCGGCGACGCGCTGGGCCGATTGGCCGATGGGCCGCTGTGCCGGGGCCAGAGCGTGAATGCCGCGAGCGCCGCCAGGACCAGCAGGCCAGCGACAGCGAGGCTCACGGTCGTGAGCCTGGAGCGCAGCGGTGGCCGCGATGGCGGCCGCCGGTGCGGCGAGCGGTCAGCCGCGCCACGGCCGCCTTGGCGTGCGCCGACCTCGTGACTGCCCGCGCCGGCGGCGCCGAATCTGCCGAGAAGTGTCGATCCGCCGGATCGACGCTGGGGTACCTGCTCGCCGGACCGACCAGTCTCATCCGACTGCCACGACGTCTCGTCCCGTGCACCGGATTCCCCAGACCAGGCCGTGCCGTCTGATCCGGCTGGCCACCTGGACCTTCCTGCCGCGCCGGCCTCGCCAGGCCAGTACGGATCATGAGAGGAGTCGGGGGAGTACCGGGTCCGCTCGGGTCGCGGCGGCAACGCCGGGGGCACCGGCGCCGGCGGCAGTGTAGCCACTAGCGCGCGGGCCAACTGGTCGGGCACGGTCAGCGGCGGCGCGCCATCACGGGTACGCAGCTGCAGGGCCCGGCAGGTGAGGTCAGACAGCACCAGCGGCACGCCCGCTACCACCTGACGCGGACTGCACGGCTGGCCGTCCGCGATCGGGGCCGATGGGAGTGCCGGATAGTCCTGCCCGGGCCAGTGGCCGGTCAGTGCCGCGTAAAGCAGCCGCCCGAGTCCCTGGGTGTCCGCGATGACCGGGTCATCCGCGGTCACGCCGGAGAGCACGGCATCAATGCCCAGGCCCACGACCTTAACCTCGCCGGTCTGGCTCCACCGCAGCGAGCCAGGTACCAGGCACATGTGCGCGATGCCTGCGGCGTGTGCCGACGAGAGCGCGGCCGCGGCTTCGGCGATCATCTGGGCGGCGCCGTAGGGCTCAAGGGGACCCTGCGAGAGCAGGTCGTCGAGCGTGTCGCCGGCGGCCCACTCCATCACGATGTAGGCGCGGTCCCAGGTGTCCTCGACGTCGAAGACCTGCGCCAGCCGAGGATCAGTCAGCCTGCTGGCAGCACGGGCCGCAGTGACCACCTCGGTCAGCCGAGGGAACCCCTGAGCAAAGGTGAAGACGGTGACCGCACGGGCCAGGGTCTCGTCAATCGCCTTCCACGCAGCCCAGCCGGAGCCGGCGGCGATCCGGTCTTCGAGCCGGTAACGCCCGCCGAGCCTGGTGCCTGGCTCAGAGGTGTACGTGGTCATTGCTCACTGCGCCTAGCTGGAGCGGGCTCTCGACGCTTCCTCCCGATGCCAGAACTGATCGGTGGCCCGGACAAAACAATGATGCGGCACAACATGCCCGGGTGTTCCGCTGCCACCCTACCGCGCCGCAAACCGTTACCAGCCGGAGACGGCAGCAGGCGGCGGAATTGCCAGCCTGGCCAGCGACGCATGCCGTCACCGGCCGAGCCGGGATCGGACCATTCCGGTCAGGTCGGTGAGCTCGGTGACCCGTGCGGCCTTGGCGAACATCACGTAGAAGAGCAATGCTCCGCCGCCGCCGAGTATCACGATCGCCGCGGCGGCGACCTTGCCGGTCGAGAAGACGCCGGTGATCATCACGGTCACGGCGAGAGCGAACAGGGCCGCTGGCACCGCGGCGAGGTTCATCCGCAGCAGGCTGCCGCCGATCTCGTGCCCGGCTAGGCCGCCCAGCCGCCGACTGAGCACAATCCAGCCGATAACGCTGCCGACCGAGTTCGCCAGCCCGAAACCGATGCCAAGCGCGGCGACCAGCTGCGAAGGCGGGAACAAGGTCAGCGCGATCAGGTTCGCCCCGATATTCGTGACCATGGTCACGACGCCGATCAGGGCCGGCGTGCGGCTGTCGTGCAGGCTATAGAATACCCTGAGCAGCAGCTGGAACATCATGTAAGGGACCAGGCCGAGGGTGAAAACGGCAAAGACCAGGCCGAGATACCGAGCGTCCGCGCCGGTCGTCTCACCCCAGCCAAGCAGAACTTCCGCCAGCGACGGCCCCAGTACGGCGAGCACCAGCGCCGACGGCGCGACGATGACGGAGCCGAGCCGCACTCCGGTCGAGAAGTCGGCCTGCACCAGGTCGAGTCGACGATCGGCCGCATGCGCGCTCATCCGCGGCAGCAGCGCGGTGATCACCGAGATGCCGACGATCGCATAGGGCAGCTGGAAGAGCAGCCAGGCGTTGCTGTAAGCGGCGAATCCCCGTGCCGAGTTGTTCGCGTAGGACGCCACGATCGAAGTAACCAGGAACGCGACCTGCGTGGTCACGACGTAGCCGAACATCCAGCCGGCCATCTTTCCGATCTCGGCCACATCGGTGCGGCGGAAGTCGAATCGCGGCCGCCACCGGAAACCGACCCGACGCAGCGCCGGGATCAGCGCGGCTGTCTGCGCCACAATCCCCAGCGTCGTGCCGATCCCGAGCAGCTGCACCTCGAAGGGAGTGATGTTGCTGACGGTCGCGCTCGTCCCTGCGATCGCCATAAAGGCAACCGCGACGACGAGCACCACGATGTTGTTCACCACCGGAGTCCACATCGGAGCCGCGAAATGGCCACGGGCGTTCAGGATCGCTCCGGCAAGTGAGCTGATCCCGTAGAAGAAAATCTGCGGAATGAAGAAGTAAGCGAAAATGACCAGTACGTGGTGCGCGTCGCCGGTGGCCTTCGGGTCATACAGGTGCGCGATCGGGGCGGCGGCGAGCGTGGCGCCCAGCGTGATCACGAACAGCACGATCGTGACGAGCGTGAACATCCGCTGGTCGTACTTCTCGCCCCGGTCGCTGTCTCGCTTAGCCGCGCTGACCAGCAGGGGCACGATGACCGAGGTGAGAATGCCGCCGATCGCGAGGTTGTAGACGGTGTTCGGCAGCGTGTTGGCATAGTTATAGGAGTCGCCCAGCGCGGTCACGCCGATCGCGTAAACAAGGACGACGCTGCGGAGCAGGCCGGTCACCCTTGAGGCCAGCGTGCCGAGTGCCATGACGCCGCTGGAGCGAACCAGGCTCGGGCTGGCCACGCCCGCGTCGTCGTCCGACGAATGCTCCGGACTATCCGCAGCCGGAGCGGCGCTGACCGGACGTTCTCCGACCCGGTAGTGATCAGCTAGCCCGGTGAGATAGGCATCGGCGCCGGAGCCTTCGGCAGCAAGGCCAGCCTCGCCAGGTACCGGCAGGTCCACCGGATACGGGTCGGGAATCGGACGGTCGCCGGTTCCGGCGCGATGAAGGCCTGGCACCGGGTGAATCCTGGTCCTGGCCGGTCCGCCCTCGTGCCCTGGCGAGCTCATCGATGTCCTTCCGCGGGAACATGACCAGGTTCGGCCGGATGACTAGTGGTGGCCGTGCGACTAGGCACAGACGGCCGGTCAGGCACAAGTGGCCCCTGACTGGCGATCGCCTGCCCGGTCGATGTCAGTTCGGATTGGCTAACTTCGACGTTATCGGGTTCTTCCGTTCCGGCGGGCTGATCCGCCGGACCTCCGCCTGGTGAGCCGGGATCGCTTTCTGACGGCTCCGGCGGGCGCGGCCGGCCGTGCCTGATCGCACGGGCAGCGGAGGTGAAGACGAACACAGCGAGCAGGCCGGCCACGATGATCAGCACGATGATGCCCGAGCGCGTCGCCTGGACATGCATCACCAGTTGCGGGACCGGAAGTATCCTGCCGGTGTGCGGCGACTCCAGGCGCAGCCGGATGGTGGCTGAGCCGGTCGAGGTCGCGTGCACAGTCAGCTTGACAACCTTGGTCGTCTCGGCAGGGACCGTGACGATGCCTTTGGCGGCGATGCTGATCGTCACGCTGCTGTTGCTCGCGCTGACCTCGATCTTGACCCGGACCGGATAGCTGAGCTGATTGCTGATCGCCACGGTCGATGACCCGACCGTCCCGCCCAGCGTTACCCCGCTCGGTCCGGCCACCGACAGCCCGTCCAGCTGAGCTTCAACGAACCGCGAGATCCGCGTGACCAGTGCTCGTGCCGGACGCTCGGCGGCGTGCCCGCCGCGCCAGGCGGACGACTCCGCGCCGAACAGCGCCCGATAGAGCTGCAGGTTGGGGGTGGGGAGGATCGATTCGAGCAACGCCACCTGACGGTCGGACCTGGCGACCTGAGCGAGCAGAGCACGGGACAACTCGCCTGCGGAGACGCTCTTCGGCTGGGAGCGGATGAGGTGATCAGGTGGCAGTGCCAGCAACTGGCGTACGGTCGACGGCCGCAGCCAGGGTGCGCTCACCGTGTCGGACAGCAGGTCGGACATGAGCTGTGGTGAGGCGTTCCAGTGCCGGGGCGGCGCTACCACGATCGCGCGGGGCGTATTAGGTGCCTCCGCGACGATCATCGCGGTCTCGGCGAGGAACATCTGGCGGACCTTGAAGGTATCGCCGGGCTGGCTGGAGCTGGCGCCGGGGGATCCGAGCCACGCGGAGATCGCGTCATCGGCGAGCAGGAGATGCAGCCTGGTGCCAAGCCCGTCAACGGTGCTGGTCACCGCGCTCGGAGTGTAATTGACCGGCGGAGCAAGGACAGTCATCATCGCGCTGGACAAGATGACCGTGCTGATCTTGTCGGCGGCAAGATTCTCAAGCAGGGCGTAGTTGGCGATGCCGGCTGCCGGCCACGCTGCCGCGGCGAGCCGCGTGCCTGCGGCCGGGACCGTTCTCGGCACGAAGCGGCGGCCGAGGATCTGACCGGCCACCTGCTGACCTTCGGTGAAGGCACGGCTCAGGTCGTGAGTGCGCGAATCCTGGGTGAGCGCGGCCACATCGGTGTCGGCATACGGGGTGGCGAAGACCATTCGGCCCGACGTCGCGACCGTCAGCTCATGGAGCCAGGATGCCGCCGACGAACTGGCTGAGTGCTGCTGGCCGCCGGTGCAGTCAGCGCTTCCGCCTACCAGGTACGGCTGCGTCATCGTCTGTACGCTGTCCAGCAGGGCTGGATCGACTGCCCAGGTCAGCCGGCCGGAACCGGCGTACTTCGCTCCGACCGCGAGCAGTTCGCCCAGCCGCCCGGCTGGCGCGACGCTGGCCGCGAGGCTGTTGTCTACCAGCTCGTCCGGGCAGGGGCCCTGGTGCGGCTGGTCGATCAGCGGCCAGATCCAGGAGATGTCACTGCGCTTGGGCCGCTGGACCGGGCAGCTGCCCTTCTTACTTGGCCAGTACGGCAGCACTGCCTGGTCGGTGGCTGGCGCCCCCAAAGGGTCGCTTACCTGCACGGCGAGCGGGTAGACGCCAAAGCAGCTCAGGTGCAGCGCGCTGACCGGCACGTGGATGCGCCTGGCCCAGGTGGCGCCTGCCGCAAGCTGCCCGATCCTGAGCGGACGCAGATTCACCTGGGATTCAGCCGGCGAGTACTCGCCGCGGGCATAGAGCTCAAGGTAGCCCCTGGAGGTGAACGACCCGGACGTCAGAACCTGCAGGGTCAGGTCGCTCAGCGCCGTGTCCGAGACGTTGCGGACCTGGACTGCGATGAGCATGGTGCGGCCAGGCATGGCATAGGACGGGCTCATCGACGTGATGGTGACGGTTAGCGGTCCGCTGGCCGGCTGGCTCCGGCTGGCGTGCGCGGCTAGCCCGGCGCGGGTAATCGGCTTGCCAAGCCCAGCCGGCCTGGCCCCCGCACCCCCCGCACCCCCCGCACCCCCCGCGCTGGACGCAGCCTGCGCTGAGCCCGCGAGGGCAGGCAGTGCCGCCACGGCGAGGCCAGCCACGGTCGCGGCAATCACTCGCGGTAGTCGCCCGGCCAGTTCGCCAACTGGTGTCTGCCGCCCCCGGAGCCGGGCGAAGTGCGAGCGGGCCATGGCGCAAATGTTATTGCGGCCGGCTGGGTGCGGCGGGCAGGTGGCGCGCTCGCGCAGGCCGGATTAGATTTCCCATAGGTACCCGGAGCGCCTACTCTCAGTGCCCGTGCCAGATCCCACGCCCATGACGCCCGAGCAGCGGCGGGCGGCCGCAGCCCTGCTGGCGTCGATCTCCGCGGTGCCCGACCGGCTCGGCCGCCTGTTCGCCAGGCACGGTCACGAGCTCGCGCTGGTCGGCGGCCCGGTCAGGGATGCCTTTCTCGGTCGCCTCCCGGTGGGTGACCTGGACATGACCACGGACGCGCCGCCGGAGCGGGTGCTCGAGATCACCAAGGACTGGGCCGACGCCGTCTGGCTGGTCGGGGTGGCGTTCGGCACCGTCGGCCTGCGCAAGGGCGACGCGGTGCTGGAGATAACGACCTACCGCAGCGAGCAGTATGACCGGACGTCGCGGAAGCCGGACGTTACCTACGGCACGTCGCTCACCGACGATCTGGCCCGGCGCGACTTCACCGTGAACGCGATGGCCGCGACGTTGCCGAACTATGACCTGGTCGATCCCTTCGGCGGCCTGAGTGACCTGAAGGACATGGTGCTGCGGACGCCAGGTCGGCCGCAGGACTCCTTTGGCGATGATCCGCTGCGCATCCTGCGCGCGGCCAGGTTCGTGGCCGAGCTCGGTCTTGAGCCAGCGCCTGGGCTGCGCGCGGCCATGACCGAACTCGCGCCGAGGCTGGAGATCGTGTCGGCCGAGCGGATCTCCGCGGAGCTGGGCAAGTTGCTTCTCGCCGCTCGGAGCGGCGGCCCGTCAGCCGGTATCGCGCTGCTGGTCGAGACCGGCGTGGCCGACTACTTCCTGCCCGAGATCCCCGGGCTCCAGCTTGAGCAGGACGAGCATCACCGGCACAAGGACGTCTACCGGCACTCGCTCACCGTGCTCGACCAGGCGATTTCGCTGGAGCAGGAGTACTCACTTGAGCGGGACCTGCGGCTCCGGCTCGCGGCGCTGCTGCACGACATCGGCAAGCCGAAAACAAGGTCGATCCTGCCAGACGGCCGGGTCGCGTTCCACCATCACGACATGGTCGGGGCGAAGCTGACCAGGTTGCGGCTCAAGGCGCTGCGGTTTCCTGGCGACGTGATCACGGACGTCGCCAACCTGGTCGAGCTGCACCTGAGGTTCCACGGGTTCGGCACTGGTGAATGGACCGACTCAGCGGTCCGCCGCTACGTCACCGACGCGGGTCCGCTGCTGACCAGGCTCCATGCTCTGACTAGGGCCGACTGCACGACTCGCAACCGGGCCAAGGCACAGCGGCTGGCGCTGAGCTACGACATCCTGGAGCGCCGGATCGCCGAGCTGGCCGACCAGGAAGAACTGGACCGGGTCCGGCCCGATCTGAACGGCACCGAGATCATGGCGCTGCTCGGGATCCAGCCAGGACCACTGGTCGGCAAGGCCTACGCGTATCTGCGTGAGCTCCGGCTTGAGCACGGCCCGCTCGGCAAGGAGCGGGCGACTCAGGAACTGCTGCGCTGGGCGCAGGGCGCAGGGCTCGGCGGAACTGGCGGGCCTGGCCGGGCAGGCTGACGGCTGATCAGGTAGTAGCCGCAGGCCGCCACCAGGTATCCGCAGGCGACCAGCCAGAGGATGGCATGGGACTTGCCGGTTACCGGCATGAACACGGCGCTGACGCAGGCGCCGAGCACGAACGTGACGTTATAGACCATGTCGTTGACCGAGAACACCCGGCCGAGGTAGTCGTCGTCGACATCCTGCTGGAGGATCGTGGTGGTGGCGATGGTGACGCCCTGAGTCACCACGCCGAGAGCGAAGCCGATCAGCACGAACCCGACCTGGCTGAACTCCTGGCCGCCCGCCGAGATGGCGACCGCGGCCGTCGCGAGCAGGCCGGTGATCCAGGCCGCCTTCGAGATCCGCCGGGTCGCGCCAGGGGTGATCACCGCCGCGCTGGCCCGGCCGATCCCCATCACGACGACCAGGACCAGGAAGTGCTTCAGCGCGGTGTTCGCCCCGCTGCCCGGGTAGAAGTAGTTCCGGTACAGCAGGATGGACATCAGCAGCAAGATTCCGAACAGGAACTGAAGGCTGCCGGTCGCGGCGAGCGCGGCGGCGGTGCCACGGCGCCTGGCGACGTGCCTGGCGCCGGCGGCCAGGCCGGCGGCTATCGCGCCAAGGTCGGTAAGCAGGCCAGCACGCATCCGCCCGCCGGGCGGGCGGCTCGGGCCGAGCAAGTCTTTTCTCATCCGCGTCGCGACCAGGCCGGCGGCCAGGTAGCACAGCCCGCCGAACAGTAGCGTTATCGCCGAACCGGTCTGACCGCCGCCGGTCAGCAGATGCACGCCCAGTCCGACAATGCCGCCCAGGGACGCCACGATCGTTCCGCAGGTCGGCGCCACGGAATTGGCCATCACCAGCTTGTCCTGCGGAACTACGTGCGGCTGGGCCGCGGACAGCGCGGAGAGGAAGAACCGGTTCACGCCGAATACAGCCAGCGCCCCGATGTAGAGCGGTATCCCCAGCGTTCCCGAGCCGACCAGGACGGCGGCCAGCACGACGCAGCCGCTGCGCAGCACCGCCGACCACAGCAGGATCTGGCGGCGTGACCATCGATCGATGAAGACTCCGGCGAACGGCCCGATCAGTGAGTACGGCAGGTAGAGGATGGCGAACGCGATCGCCGCGGCGCCGGGGTTGGGGAACGTCGTGGTGTTGAAGAAGACATAGCTGCCGAGCCCGGCCGTGAAGACTCCGTCGCCGGTCTGGGAGACCAGCCGGGTTGCGAACAGCCGCCGAAAGCCCTGCTCGGCCAGCACGCTGCGCAGGTCAGCAGTGAAGGACACTGACTCTGGCGGTGCGGCTGGCTTAGCGGTCGACCTCGCCGCGAATGAACTGCTCCACCAGGTCGCGCGCGTCGTCGTCGCTGAACTGCTCAGGCGGCGACTTCATGAAGTACGACGAGGCCGATACGACCGGGCCGCCGATGCCGCGGTCCTTGGCGATCTTTGCCGCGCGGACCGCGTCGATGATCACTCCGGCTGAGTTCGGTGAATCCCAGACCTCAAGCTTGTACTCCAGGCTCAGCGGCACGTCCCCGAACGAGCGGCCCTCCAGCCGGACGTAGGCCCACTTCCGGTCATCCAGCCACGGCACGTGGTCGGACGGGCCAATGTGCACCGCGGCCTTCTCCATCTCGTGCGGAATCTGCGAGGTGACCGACTGGGTCTTGGAGATCTTCTTGGACTGCAGCCGCTTGCGCTCCAGCATGTTCATGAAGTCCATGTTTCCGCCGAAGTTGAGCTGGTAGGTGCGCAGCAGCTCCACGCCGCGGTCCTCGAAAAGCTTCGCCAGCACCCGGTGCGTGATGGTGGCGCCGACCTGCGACTTGATGTCGTCGCCGATGATCGGCACGCCTGCCTCGGTGAACTTCGCCGCCCACGTCGGGTCGGAGGCGATGAAGACCGGCAGCGCGTTGACGAAGGCGACGCCAGCGTCGATGGCGCACTGGGCGTAGTGCCGGTCCGCGTCCTCAGAGCCAACCGGCAGGTATGAGATAAGCACGTCGGCACCACAGGCGCGGAGCGCCTGGACCACGTCGACTGGCTCGTCGTCGGATTCGGTGATGATTTCCCGGTAGAACTCGCCAAGACCGTCGAATGTCGGACCGCGCTGTACGATCACGCCGGTCGGCGGTACGTCGCAGATCGTGATCGTATTGTTCTCGCTGGCGACGATCGCCTCGGCGACGTCTCTGCCCACCTTCTTGGCATCGACGTCGAAGGCGGCGACGAACTGGATGTCCCTGACGTGATACGGCCCGAACCGGACGTGCATCAGGCCCGGTACCCGGCTGGCCGGATCGGCGTCCTTGTAGTACTCCACGCCCTGGACCAGGGAACTCGCGCAGTTTCCGACGCCAACGATGGCTACCCGTACCGAACCCATAACCATGCTCCTTTATCTTCCTCTGCCGACGACTGACAACCTTCGGCCTTTACTCGGCTGGAGCGGCGTCGCCGCTTGGTCTGTAGTCCCCGGACCGGCGGCCTGACTCGGCGTCGGCCTGCCGTTCCGAGGCGATGAGCTCGTTGAGCCAGCGGACCTCGCGCTCGACCGACTCCAGCCCGTGACGTTGCAGCTCAAGGGTGTAGCTGTCGACCCGCTCCCTGGTCCTGGCCAGCCCGGCGCGGAACGTATCGACCCGCTCCTCAAGCCTGCTGCGCCTGCCCTCAAGGATCCGGAGCCTGATGTCCGCCCTGGTCTGGCCGAAGAGTGCGAAGCGCACGCCGAAGCCGTCGTCTTCCCAGGCCGCGGGGCCAGTCTCGGACAGCAGATCCTGCAGCCGCTCCTTGCCGTCGGCGGTCAGCCGGTAGACAATCTTGGACCGGCGTCCGGTCAGCGGGCTCGGGGCGTCGGGCAGTGCGTCCTCGGCGATCAGGCCGCGGAGGGTCAGGTCCTTCAGGCACGGGTACAGCGAGCCGTAGCCGAAGGCCCGGAACGCGCCGAGCAAGGAATTCAGCTGCTTGCGCAGTTCATAGCCGTGCATAGGGGTCTCGTGCAGCAGTCCGAGAACGGCGAGCTCGAGCACGCCCGTGCGCTGGGTGCTCATCGTCGGCTCGTGCCTCCTGCCATGATGTGGGCTACTATCCACCAGACCGCTGCGCGGCTGCATATCTTCCCGATGTATCGAGTCGATACATCGCTACGATATGTCGTGTACTGCTGGGGCGCAAGTTCCGGATGCTCGCCGACCGGCAGGTACCGGCCGTCCGCGGCCAGGACTCGGCTTGAGCGCCGATCCGTCGTAGCCTGTCGGTCATGAGGCGATCGGTCGTCGACTACGCCCTAGCGCGACGCGCGACGCTCGCGTCGTTGCTCGCTGGCCGCACGACGATCACCGATGTCTGTGATGCCCACCCGTACCTGCTGCGAGCCGCGAAGTTCCACGGAGAACCGACGGAGACTGGCTGCCCGATCTGCCGCAGAGTCAAGCTGACTCATGTCACCTACGTCTACGGCGATGAGCTAGGCCGTTATGAAGGCAGGGTGAAGCAGGGCAGGGAACTCGACGAAATGGCGGCTGAATACGCAGAGTTCCAGGTGTACGTGGTCGAAGTCTGCCAGAGTTGCGGTTGGAATCACCTGGCGTCGTCCTACGTGCTCGGCACCGGTGAGCCGTCTGCTAGGCGGAACCGCCGTGCTCGCGCGGGGGACTGACCGACGAGCCCAGCCCGTCCCGCCAGCAGACCAGATTGGGGCTGGCAGCGGCGCTCGCGGATCACGGTGACGCGATGGAACCTCAACTCCGGATGAATCGTCAGACTACAGAGCGTACCGGGATAGTAGGTGCAGCCGGGTAGCGTATTCCCGGCGGATCCCCCGCTCCGCAACGACTGCCTAAGCGCCGATCAGCGAGGATCACGTGAGTAATCCAGACTTTCCCGGATCGTCCTGGCAGGACAGATCAGTGCCTCCTGACGGATCAGTACCCCGGCCGGGCACTGGCCGCGATGCGGGTTACGGCACCGGCTATCCGGGCGGAGTGCCTCGGTACGACGACGGCCGGGTAGGCGGGGCCGGCTACAACGGCGGCTACCGGTCGGCTGGTTACAGCGGTGCCGACGATGCCGGACGCAACGGCAATTCAGCTGCTAGCTATGGCCAGGGGCAGACCGGAAATGGCCGGTCGCCGGCGCAGCCGGACGACAGCTGGCCCGACCTGTACCGGGCCGCTCCGGTCGGCCCGGCCAGCCCGGGCCGGGCCGGGGCGGCCGGGGC
>OCZU010000805.1_pt1 | contig 21077 bp, 15 predicted proteins | sample 1539001 | NCBI WGS metagenome assembly OCZU01 (sample SAMEA3539306, study PRJEB22396) | soil metagenome | biome: tundra; feature: field; material: soil | place: USA | collected 2010-05 | depth 0.15 m | reverse complement strand
GCCATAAACCAGCGCCTTACCCATATCTCCTGCTCGGCAGTCGGCTCGATGTCAAGACGGGCCTCGTCTTCGAAGACTCGGATGCCGGTATCGCGAGTGCGCGACAAGCCGGGTTTGTCGTTATTCCAATCGTCGATCCCGCGGACCTTCCTCGAATTGTATATCGTGAAATCCGTGGCGATCGGAACAAATCCAATTCGAGGAATGGCGATAGAAAGGACAATACTCAACCGAGCGGAGGGGAACGGTAGATGCATCTTTTTGGCCCGAAACTGCAATCGTTGCAACTGGAGAAAAGGAGAATGCCCATTCGATTGCTCATTGACGGGCGGGAAGATTTCCACGAACAGCCCGTGAGGGAATTCATGCAAAAGAGAATCCCGCTTGTATTGCTTGTGTCCTTTCAGTTGGGGTTGGAGTTGCCTTCGCGGGCGGGTTTCGTGCTTCCGCTGTCAAAGCGGATATTACCTCTAGTGTGGCCTGGAGCGGCGCTCTGTTCAAGATATTCGATATCGGCGCCAAGTGGACTGCCACCGCGATTCTGCTCAACGTCCTCGCCAATGTGCCCCTTGCCTATGGCGTGTTGCTCACCGGCAGCGTTTCTCTCATTTATGCTGTCGCCGGCGGCCTATGGGCAAATGCACTAACAGACTTCAGCCAATTCGTAATTCAGGTCACCGCCGGCTTCATCATGCTCTTCGCGGTGCTCTCGCATCTTGGCGGCATCTCGGCCCTATGGATAATTTGGCGCCGTCTCCCGCCATCGCACTCGCATCTCTTTGTAGCGCCCTACACGCCATTATTTGCCGCGGTTTTCCTGGTCCTTAACACACTCTCTTACAACGGTGGTTCATGGGGTCTCGCGCAACGCTTCATCGCCGCGCCCAACGGAAACGATGCGAAGAAAGCCGCTCTGCTCTCGGCCTCACTCTATCTCGTATGGCCGCTGGTGCTGTTTTTTCCGGTGTGGGCTGCGCCGCTGCTTTTGCCGAATCTTGTCGACCCATCCAAAAGCTATGCGCTGATGGTCCAGATGATGCTGCCGCGCGGCGTGCTCGGCCTAGTGCTGGGCGGGCTCTTCGCTTCCACCATGGCCATGACTTCCTCCGATGCAAACGCCATCTCCGCAGTGGTTGTGCGTGACATTCTCCCCGCGCTGCGCCGCGACCGCCTCCGCATGAGCGGCATCGCACAACTGCTCGCCGGTCGCATTTGCACGTTTGTGCTCCTTGTTCTCAGCATGATCATCGCCTACTATGCCGATCGCTTCGCCGGCGTACTCGGCCTGATCATTCTCTGGTTTGCGGCGCTTTCCGGGCCTACCGCAATTCCGATGCTGCTCGGTATGCTGCTTCCGTTTCGCCGCTGCGGTCCTGCTGCCGAGCTCACCGTATGGGGCGGTGGCGTACTTACCTTTATTGCTATCAAATTCGTCTTCCCTGGGCAGATAATTGACTTTGCCGGCGACATGGCCACTGCCGTCGGTGTCGGTGGCCCCGTCGTCACTACATTTGTTCTCTACGTTGTGGTCGGGCTCTTCACGCGCAGAACCAGGCCAACCGCCAACGCTTTGTTGCATAGCATCAATCTGGATTCCACCCCGGACGAAAATCTCGCCCACAGCATTCAGAATCGCAATGAAACTTCACAGGAACCTACCTAATTAAGGATCGACATGTCGAATCTGGAAAAACCTTCGCTCAACGATTTTACTGTTAGTGTGGCTGAATCCCGCATGCTCAACGTCGCTGAAAGCGTTTACCTCGCCGGCGCAACAGCCACGCTCAACGTCTGCATCGCATTCGTCGCTGCCAAAACCGGCATCAGCATTGGCGATGCCATTCTGATGGCAACCGCCAACCCCAGCCGCTTCGTCGGCGCCCGCGGTGTACTCCGCGTTGGCGCACCAACTGACCTCGTGCGCTTTAACTGGGAGAAGGGCTCCTCCACGCTCACGATTACAGACGTCGTCGTTCAGGGGAAGAACGGTCTATATGCCGCTTCCTGTCTTACCTCTTAGAAGATCAACTTCAACCCGAATTGCAGTTCGCGCGGAGCACCTGCGCTGAAGATCTCGCCGGTCGTCCCGTCGTTGATGGTGGTGTCTGGGCTCCCCAGGTTGACAAAATTCGGCATGTTGAACGCCTCAAAACGGAACTGCAGGTAAGTCCCCTCGCGGAAGCGAAAGTTTTTGAGCAGCGCGGTGTCCAGGTTGTAGTTAGCCGGCCCCTCGAAAATACCCATCCCCGAACTGCCATATGTATAGGGGAGAGGCGCAGCCAAGGCACCAGGATTGAACCAAAGAGTCGCGTTCGGATGTGGCACCTGCAGGCTTACGCCACTTATGAGGTTGGGCCGTGTGTCATACCCGTTGCCTAGCGTAGCGCCAGGTACATCGAAGGATAGCGGTGTGCCTGATGCGAATGAGAAAATTCCGCTGATTTCCCAACCCCCGAGGATCAGGTCGGCAGCCTGGTTTATTGTTGAAAGGTATTTTCTGCCTCGTCCAGTCGGAAGCTCGTAGACGCTGTTCACAGTGAGGAGATTTCTCACGTCACTGGGCGAGCGTCCGCGGGTATATCCTGCAGGAGTTAACGGCTGAACGCTGTTGTACGGACCGCCCGCTGCCATGTTATTCAGCATGAGTTTGCTGAACGCATAGGAGCCGGTGAACGTCAACCCATCGGTCATCCGCCGCTCCCACTTAGCCTGGAGTCCGTTGTACCAGGATTGTCCCAAATTCTGAAACAGAGTGATATTGGTAAGGTCGGGATACGGCAGCGCTGCTTGCAGATTCGGATAGTTCCCAGCCGGAACAGCATCGTAGTCCTGGTCCCCGGAGATTCCATCGAAGAGACGGTTGCCAACATAGGAAAGCGTCAACGCAGAGTGGAAGGGAAGCGATTGTTGAACGGACATATTCCACTCGTGCAGCTTCTGCGATCTTACATCCCACGCGGGCGATGCCACGCTGGAAGGACCGAAATCGTTTAGGCCGGCAGGGAACGCTGTTTCCCATTTTTGCATGGTTCCATATGAGAAGTTCGGCGTCTCGTAGCTCCAGTACGGGGGGCCGACGATGGAAGAGGCAGAGATGTTGCCTTGGAAGCTACTCGTGAAAATGCCGTACGCGCCCCGAATGACGGTGTCCTTGAAAGGATTCCATGAAATGCCGACTCGTGGAGAAAAATATCCATTCGCCTTGAACAGGCCCGCTGGAACACCGACCTGGTTGGCGGGAATCCATTCACCGGCTGTCGCTGCCGCAAAGTACGGCGCAGCCGCCTGAGCAACCAGATTGACATCTCCGCTTGCGTCAACACCCGCCACAACTTTGCCGATCTGCGGGTCAAACGTAGCCCCGTTTCCATACAGGAGCTGCTTCTCGTACCAATAGTCGTACCGCAGGCCCAAATTCAACGTTAGATGCCGAGTTACCTTGTAGGTATCCTCCACGAACGCGGCACCATAAGGTGCGCGCTGTACGCCAAAGGGCGCGAGAGGAAAGTTGCGGGACGCGGACGAGACCAGACCGAGCAGATAGTCGGCAAAGCCGTCTCCTGTACCCGCCCCCAGTGCCGTGTATTGGCCATTGAAGCCGAAATTACCTCTAGAGGCGAATGAAGCGTGGTTTCCATAAACAGCACGAACGTCGCCCTGCAGACCAAAGTCAATGAGATGCTTTCCCCGCACTAGATTCAGGCTGGTCGTGCCATTCCAACTGTGAGACCAGAGCCGTCCATTCACACCCCAGGGCAGGCCGAAACCGGTCAACCCGGTAGCCGACACGCCGGGAATTCCTGCGAAGGCTTGCTGGGCTGGATTCGTGAATCCTGCGATGCCGGCCGCAGTGTCAAGATTGGTTACTCCAACCCCAGGACTGACGAATGAATTGTGCGATTCCTGAAAGCCGCCATTGATGCTGAAAAGTATTGTCGGACTGATTGTGTAGGCGTAGTTCAGGGTATAGCTCTGCTGGATCGTGTTGTTGAGTTCAGATTCAGCGGGTGTATCGTTATAGAACGTGGTGGGACTGCCGTAGCGAACCCAGCGTCCGTAGAGGTGCTGGTTGGTTCTGAGTTCGTCATCGATGCGCGCGGTGCCTGAGCTGGTGTCGTCGATGACTGGCGCAATAGCCTGATAGCGTCCGGTGGAGGAGGCTAACCAATAAGGAAAGAAAAACTTCGCGGCGGAGTCAATGCGATCGGGAGGAATCACGTTGGACTGCCCGTTGTAACTGAACTGCTGGCTCGTCGTGGGGTCGTAGATTGCATTTCTACCTGAAAAGTCTCCCGTAAGCATCGCGGGCGTGGGAACTCGGTTGTCGAAGAACTGTTCCTGCCGAACACGAAGAAGCTCCCAGCTACCGAAGAAGAAGGTCTTGTCGCGAATGATTCGGCCACCCCCAGCTACGCCGAATTGATTTTGGATAAGCCTTGGGTTACTTGAGTTAGGTGGGGTAAAGTAGTTTTTCGCCGAGAAAGCACTATTTCGCGCGAATTCCCAAGCGGAGCCGTGGTACTGATTGGCGCCTGCTTTGGTGGCAACGAGAACCTGCAGCGGAAAGCGTCCATTTTCAGCGCTGAAGTTTGAGGTTTGAACATTAAACTCCGCAATGGTGTCCACACTCGGAATCGCGATCGCGCCCTCATCCATCGAACCATTGGCGTTGGATCCGTCCAACTGGAACTGCGTCTGGCCACTTGCGACACCGGAGCCCTGAACAGTTGACCCACGTTCCGCGCCGAATTGGCCGCCCGCCTGACCGGTATATTGCATGCCGGGCGCGAGGCCTACGAGTTGGATGACATTACGGCCATCCAGGGGCAGGTCAACAACCTGCTTCTGTTGAATCACAGTCTCTGCGGCGGCACTTTCAGTCTGGATTTGTTGTGCTAGTCCTGCCACCGTAACCTGTTCGCTTACGCTTCCTAATTGGAGCACGGGAGACAGCCTGCTTCGCTGGCCGATCTCCAGCACCATCTTTTCCAGCTTCCAGCCCTTGAAGCCATTCATCGAAACCGTCACAGAATATTGGCCAATGGGCAGCGACAATATCTCGAAATCGCCGGACGCATTGGTCAATACCTCTTTGGTGAACCCGGTATCCAGGTTCTTTGCCGTCACCTTCGCTCCTGGGATCACAGCTCCGCTCTGATCCGCGACGACGCCAAGAACGATACCTTCATTTGCAATCTGGGCTTGCGGGATGCTAGTCACGGCAAATAGCGTTGCAATCAAAACAATTAATTTGTTCATGGAGATCCTCTCCTAGTCGTTTGCGGTGTTCGAGCGACGAGCCATAATCGCAAACGACTTTAGTGGACTCATTCTTCAATTCGACGGATTATTAAGCAATGGAGATAAGACCTCGAAGGAGTAGATTGTCCGGCCCGCCGGATGGAAATCGAACCTCGCAGCTATCTGCGTGACTCCGCGAGGCCCAACGACTCCCGCTCAAAAGGGGATCAGGCTCTCAGCGGAAGCATTCACGATCTGGCGCAGGTGAATTCTGCCTATGGCAGCAACGTGCTGATATTTGGCCCCAGGTACGCCCCCGCACAGTCCGTGCAGATGAACCGGCTAAACAGTCTCTGCAGAAGAACTTAATCCATTGAAGGGTGCGGGCTTCAGCCCGTGCATGAATGGCTTAAAATCGGGCGGGCTCTAAGCCCCTGAGGGACATTTTGGGAGTCTTTGTCCGAAACTCTTGCCTTTTTCGGCAGCCTGTAAAACCGTTCAATTAGTCGGAGATATTACACACGCCAGTCGAATTTCGTGTTAAAGTTCGCCACATGGGTACATTTGATGGACTAAAAACGCAATCCGTGCCTGCGTTGGAGAGGGGGCTTCTAATTCTTGAGCAGCTCGCCCAGTCGCGGCGTGGTGTCACCTTGTCGCAGTTGACACGCAAACTTCAGCTGTCTCGGAGTACAGTGCACGCGCTTCTACTCACGTACCAACGCTGTGGGTATTTACAACGGGAAAGAGAAACAGGCCGCTATTGTCTGGGTTGGCGCCTGTACACACTTGCCAACATGGCGCTGTGCAGAAACTTCCTGCATGAACAACTCTCTTCTATCCTCAACCGATTGATGTTAGAGACGAGGCTGACAGTGCATCTCGCCGTCATGGTTGAAGGTGAAGCCATCCTGATCGATAGAATCCAACCACCTGAAGCGCCCCGGCTGGCCAGTTGGGTGGGCAAGAGAATGGGATTACACTGTACCGCTCTAGGGAAAGCTTTGATCGCTCATTTACCCGCTGCGGAACTGGAAAACCTTATCGCCAAACATGGGCTTTGTCGCTACAACGAGAATACTATTATTTCCATGCGAAAGCTTCACTCAGCCTGCGAACAGGTTCGGCAGTTGGGTTATGCCTTAGACGATGAGGAAGAGGAGATTGGTACGCGATGTGTCGGCGCGCCTGTATACAGCGTCGACGGTGAGGTTGCAGCTGCAATCAGTATCTCGGGCACAAGAGCGGAGCTTGAAGACATCCCCGGCAAGGCGGCCCTCGTGATGCATGCTGCCGCTTCGTTGCCGAAGCATATCGGTTCAGTCTGCAATAAGTCCTGTGTGTCGGCCCAGGCGGAAGAATCCCAATTTAAGGTCGCTTGAGCGTTTTCCGGTTTGAGGCCTGGTTGATGGTCTGGAATCGGGCCAGTGCTTCCGTGTTGGGGGAAGGGGCAACGGGCGTACTCCATTTTGGAGAGTATGAGCAGTTGTTTTGCATGAGCTTGCCTCTACGTCAGTTCCACTCGGCCTCTCTCTGTTGACGGTGATGTCCTGCCAAGGCTTTCCGCTCAACTCCAGGCGGTTTAGGTTCCGTTGCGCCTCAACTCCTGTATTCCAAGCCGTCATCACGTCCAGCCGGTCGGATGCAAATTGCTGAAATGGCTTCGCGCCCACTATAAAAACCATACCGGATACCGGATTATTGTGCACAAGATCAGAGCGTCGTACGAGATCCACAGGAGTGACTCTCGGTTGGATCACCTCATTGCAACCACTGGTTTTCCCAGAACGAGGTGGCCGGTTGGTTGTTCTCATCATTCTGATTGCAACAGGAGTTTTCGATGAAGATTAATCGCCGAGAAGTGATTTTACTCGGCGTGTCTACATTGATCGAGAGTCAAGTCCTGAGCGAACCCAAGCTGTTCGACTCCCCGGCCCCCGCCGTGTCCAACCGGAATGAGCCGCTCGTAAACGAAGTGACGATCTACCGTGATACATACGGCGTTCCGCATATCGTGGGTGAGACAGAGGAAGCCGCGTTCTTTGGGTATGGCTATGCCCAGGCGGAAGATCATCTCGAGCGGATGATGCTGCAATACCGGGATGCGCAGGGTCGTCGCGCGGAGGTCCTTGGATTCGAAGCCTTGGGCGACGGCTATCTGCACTTCATCCCTTATGAATACCGCTGGGACGGCGATTACCTGCAGCGGCTTCTCCGCACCAAGCAAGGTGTGCTGGAAAACAAATCCAAAATCGATCCCGCTGTTTTCAAGATTCTCGATGCCTTCGCGCGCGGCGTCAACTATTACATTGCCAAGCATCGGCAAGAAATCCCTACATGGATTGACAGCATCACGGCAGAAGATATCGAAGCATTCGAACGTAGTAATTATTTTCGCTTCTACACCATTCACGAGGCGCTCATGAAGCTGTCAGACGAGACCTGGAACTTCCCGAATTTCGGTTCCAATCAATGGGCAATCTCTCCAGCCAAGTCGGCCAATGGGCGCATCATTCACGTTGAACACACGCACATGCCATGGGCAAACCACTTTCAGAATTACGAGGCGCACCTGATGGTTCCGGGCAAGCTGAACGCAGGCGGAATGAGCTGGTTCGGGAGTCCGTTTTTCCTGATGGGGTTTAACGACAAGATCACTTGGTCGGCAACCTGGAACCAGCCCAACATGTCCGACGTATACGAAGAAAAGATCAACCCCGCAAACAATCTGCAATACCTGTACGAAGACGCGTGGCGGGACATTCGCGTTGAAACCGCAAATTTCCGTGTGAAGGGACCCAAGGACACGGAGTCAGTCTCGCTCCCTCTGTATTACACACACCACGGTCCGGTCGTAAAGTTCGATAAGGAGCAGCACCGCGCCTGGGCGGTTAAACTGCCCAACTTCGACGGCGTGAATTACTCGCTTGGCTTATATGGATTGATGAAGGCACTCAATCTCGATGAGTTTAAAGAGGCACTGGCGCGCCAGCTCATTCCGCGCTGGAACTTTCTGTATTCCGACTCGAAAAACATCTATTGGGTACACAACGGCACTGTTCCCCGCAGGAATGAAAAATATAACTGGCTGAAGCCGGTTCCGGGATGGACAAGAGAGACCGAATGGGGGCCGTTCATCCCGTTCGGGAAATATCCCCAGCTCACAAACCCTGCTTCCGGGTTTCTCCAGAACTGCAACAACCCCTTCTGGGTCTCTACTCCTAACTCAGGCTTGGATCCACTGATGCTCGGGCCCTACTATCTGCTGTCGAATCCGGTCAAGCAGGGTACGTACATGGCGGCGTTAAACACGCGCGGCGAGCGGCTGTTTCAGGTCCTGGGTCAGGTCCGGAAGTTCACGTTGGACGAGATGACCGATCTCGGTTACGACACATATATCCTGCCCGCCGATGTGATCGTGCCGCTGCTCGTGGAGGCCGCTAAGACTTGGCTAAAGGACGCCCGGTTGCGGTCGCCGCTCGAGAAGTTGAAGGCCTGGGACCACCGTTCGGCAATCGATTCGCTAGCCATGACCTATCTCTTCTATTGGGCCAAAACCTACCAGGAGATGTTTTCGGAAGCGAAGTATGCCCGTTTTATGGCCTACGATCGCGGCACAATCGACATCCACTCCGCGGAGGAGCAGGACATGGCATGGCGCGCGTTTGTAGAGGCAATCGAGCGTCTGCGCAAAAAGTTTGGCAAGGTGGAAATCCCCTGGGGACAGATTAACGTCTTGGTGCGCGGCGGCGTATTTCCGATGGATGGAGCCAGCGTTGAGCTGTTTGGAGTGCTCCATCCCGACGAAGGGCCGGAACAGGATGACGGACGGATCTTCTGCAATGACGGTTGGGGACACTTCATGGTTGTTATGGAGGAGGATCCGGCAAGCGGTAAGCCCAAGCAGGTCTGGAGCCTGTTGCCATACGGCGAGTCGGAGCATCCATCGTCCCCGCACTACAACGACTTGGCAAAGCTGCATAGCGAACACCGCATCAAGCCCTTCTGGCTTACCCCGGGGGAAATATTGGAAAACAGCGAATCGGTATGGGGGGATAAGAACCGTATCCACCGCATGGATCCAAGGAGACAGATCTAAGTACGAGCTAATGGAGTCCTTAACGCACGCATCACTCGAAGGAGAGGCTGCAAATGAAATGTTTCAAGGCGAATTCTGAATTCTTCATAGTCTGCTGTGCGTTGGCTCTTCTCTGGCTCTTTCCCGCAGCCCATGCGCAAGTGTCTTCCGCCGAAATCGGAGGAGTGGTCACTGACAGTTCCGGTGCGATTTTGCCGAGTGCAAACGTGCTGATCGTGAATCAAGGGACTGGCGCACGCCGGAGCACCGAGACGAATCAGTCCGGAGCCTTCGTCGTTCCCGCGCTGGAGCCGGGCAATTATCGTGTTACTGTAGAAGCCGCTAGTTTCAGGAAGACGGTAGTCGACCGTGTCACGCTGAACGTTGGCGACAGGAAAACTCTCAACTTCTCACTGACGGTCGGCGAGACAACGCAAACGGTCACAGTAACGTCTACGGGCGCACTGATCAATTCCACATCGGCGGACATTAGTGCGGTCATCAATGAAGATGAGGTAAAGGATCTGCCGCTCAACGGCAGGGATCCATCAAGCCTGGTCCTCCTGACGACAGGCGTGTCGAACGTCCTGGCCACAAGTGCTGGATGGGTTCAGGCAGCGATCCCCACTGAAACCGCCGCATCTGCGGGAGGTGGACGACAAGGAAGCACCTACTACCTCCTCGACGGCGTTCCCAACATGGACACTTATCTGCTTACCGCAGCGCCGTTTCCAAATGCGGATGCGACCCAGGAATTCAGGGTAATATCGAATAATTACGGTGCTCAATACGGATTTGCGCCGAGCGCCGTGGTCAGCATCCAAACGAAATCGGGCACGGATACATTTCACGGAGCGCTGTTCGAATTCCTGAGGAACAACGATCTTAACGCGGGAAACTATTTCTCCAGCCTGGTCGATCCACTGAAAAGGAATCAGTTTGGCGGGGCTATCGGCGGACCCGTGCTCAAGCAAAAGCTCTTCTTCTTCCTTAACTATCAAGCGACCAGGGCCAGCGAAGCATCATCGACCAACACCACATTCGATCCAACCCAAGCCATGCTCAATGGCGATTTTAGTGCCGTACCGCAGGTTCTGAGCGGACCATTTCAAACAGTGAATGGGGTGCCGAATCAGGTCAATCCATCGCTCTTCAGTAAAGGGGCGCTTGCACTCGCCAAGCTCATACCATTAGGGCAAAACTTAAGTACCGGTGAAGTGAATTACCTGGGGCCCGCGTACAAGATTTCCTACGATGAAGGCACTGGCCGCGTCGATTACGCACTCTCCGACAAACAGCACATGATCTTGAGAAGCTTCATAATCAACTACGATAGTCCGTCAGTGGCGACTCCAGGGAATCTTTTGGCAATCGCGATCAATCAGTCTGGTGAAAGCGGCAGATCGTTCAATGAAGTTCTTGGCCATACATGGACGATCGGTCCAAGCCTGGTAAATGTCTTTGAAGGATCGTGGACACGATTGGATGCCGGTTTTGGAGGACATGAAGAACGCGCGGATGGTTCTCCCGCCTGCTTGAGTCAATTTATCGATATTGCAGAACCACCCGGATGTTATATGAACTTTGTGGGGGCATCCAATGGATTTTCCGTTCCACCAGCGATGCCCTACACATACCACAGGATTTCATGGGGCGCAACAGATTCAATAACCAAAACAGTTTCAAATCACCTACTCACTGCCGGGGTGGACGCCTACCGTCAGTTAGCGCATGAGGTCAGTACTTGGCCTGCATATCCACAACTTTACTTTTCCGGATACGCTACGGGTTTTGGACTTGCAGATTTCCTACTTGGTGATATCGGTTCCTTCCTGCAAGGCGGAGGTGAGGTGAATGTCGAGCAGGGTTGGGTCCTCGGTGTGTACGGCCAGGACCAATACCGGGCATCTCGGTCGCTGACGGTGACTGCCGGTCTCCGATGGGAGCCGTACGTTCCGGCGGTAATTGCGGGTGGACATGGTTCTGCCTTTGTACCGGGACAGCAGAGCCAACGCTTTCCAAATGCGCCGGAAGGCTTGGTGTTCATTGGTGATAAAGGAGTGCAACAGGGCCTCGCGCCAAACGATTACTCAATTGTTGAGCCCCGAATTGGTCTCGCATTTCAACCTCGCAACATGCCGAAGACGGCATTCCGGGCGGGATTTGGGATGTTCGTAGCGCCAATGCAGTATTCGCAGTACAGCCCTTTCGGAGACGTCCCGCCCTTCGACCCGGCCTATACTTTGAATGCAACGGCTAGCTCACCGGTCTCTTTCGATAATCCATGGATTGGGTTTGCATACACCGGTGGAAAGAGTCCGTTTCCTCCTTTTGCCTCCGCTACCTATAATCCGCCGGCAAATGTTCAATTTGTTACGCCCGTAACTCTCCAGGGGACGTTTGCAAGGAATTTCAAACTAGGTGTGACGCAGAGTTGGAATGCTTCCGCAGAGCAGGAGCTCCCATGGCAGATGGCCCTGCATATAGCATATGTAGGAAGTCAATCGTACCATCAGGCTACTCCAATTGACCTGAATCCCGGGATATATGCAAATCAGAGCAATCGAAGCACTTATCCGTTGATGGGCCCCATTAATGAGTCGATGACCGCAGGAACGGCATCTTATCATTCACTGCAGGCCGCTCTGAATAAGCATCTCTCGCACGGTATTCAGTTTCAGTCGAGCTTTACGTGGTCAAAGGCCATCGACATAAACAGCATCGGGAGCTTAGCCCAGGGTGGCCAAATAGGCGACCCCTTTGATTTGAAATGGAATCGTGGGATCTCCAGTTTGAATTTCCCTTTCATTTCGATTACAAGTTTCATCTATGAGACTCCTTCCCTGAAGAATTCAGGCTATCTCATGAGGAACATTCTCGGACTATGGCAGGTGAGTGGGATATGGACCCTGCAATCGGGCCAACCATTCGGCATTGTCGGTGGTGATGGAAATAACAACTCAGGGGCACTTCAGTACGGGGATCGTGCCGATGTAACAGGAAAGTCATATCAGGTTCATCAGGGAGGGAAATCTCATTGGCTGAATCAGTATTTCAATCCTGGTGCTTTCGCGGTAAATGCGCCTGGAACGTTTGGCAACTCCGGAAGAAATATCTTTCAGGCGCCCGGGACCGATACCGCTGATATTGGCATCGACAAGAATTGGCAGTTCCACGAAAAGTATGCCATCCAGTTCCGCTGGGAGATGTTTAATGCTCTCAATCATCCCAGCTTTGGTATTCCGAGCAACGATCCATCGAGTGGCAACACTGGGCAGATTACGTCGACTGGTGTTACACCGCCTCGCGTGATGCAGGGAGCCCTCAAATTCACCTTCTAAGCTCTTAAGTTGGATTGCCGGCTCGTTTGTGGTGGCGCTTCTCACGCGGGGCGCTACCAATGAACGTTTGGGTGTAGGTCGCTTTCGTGACATTTATCGGGCACACGGTGTTCTGGCAGTGTCCTCAGTATCGGACAGTTCGTGGAAAGCCGGTAATTTGCGTCTTTAACTTTCATCGTTTTGCAGTTAGTCTTGAGGGCATGGCCAACCAATCGGAACGTATCTTAAGAAGCCCAGCAACAACAGTAGATCTTGAGTTGTTCGCACATATCGAATCGCATCTTTATACAGCGGTAATATCCGATTCCCTTGATGAGCTCGGATACCGTAACCAAGCATTCCGGGAATTCATTCGGCCCCTCTCTCCCAACGATCGATTCGCCGGCTGGGCGCGAACATTCGCCTATGCAGACATTTACCATATCCCTCCCGACCCCTATGCCATGGAAATCGAAGCCTTGGACTCTATCCTTACAGGCGAGGTCGTCGTCGCGTCTACTGCGGGCTCCTTGCAGACCGCGCCGTGGGGTGAATTGCTGTCGACGGCGGCACGTGCGCGAGGAGCGAGAGGGGCTGTGATCGACGGACTTGTTCGTGATGTACGAAAGATACATCAACTCGGATTTCCGGTTTTTGCTCGCGGTATAAAGCCTGTGGATTCAAAAGGCCGCGGAACCATCATCGACTACAACGTCCCGGTTGAATGTGCTGGGGTGCTTGTTTCGCCGGGGGACTTGGTGTTTGCCGACTACGATGGTGTGGTAGCTGTCCCAGCCGAGGTTCTTCCCGACGTCATCAAGCTTGCCGATGAAAAAGCCAAGAAGGAAGACGGAAGCCGCGCCGACCTGTTGCGAGGAGACTATTTGAGGGACGTTTATGCAAAGTACGGGGTGTTATAGTGCGGAGGTGTCGATCGCCTCAAAGGACCGGCTAAACCGTGTCGCATGAATCCCTGGCAGATGCCGAGCAAGCGAAGCCGGATATGATTGCGAATTATGCTTGCGAAACCGGAGAAAGCCCACTCTGGCATCCCAAGGAACGACGACTTTATTGGAGCGATATTCCGGCCGGACGCCTATTCCGCTACACTCCGTCGACAGGCGCGCATGAGCAGTGTTATCAGGGCAGGCCAGTAGGCGGCTTTACCATACAGGCGAACGGGGCGCTACTTCTGTTTATGGATCGCGGCACAATCGCTCTTTGGCGCGACGGAGTTGCGACTGAAATCGTGACGGAAATTCCCTCTGAACGTCAATGCTGCTTCAATGATGCCATTGCCGACCCTTACGGCCGCGTCTTCTGCGGCACCGTGCCCAACGGAGAAGGTAAAGGAAGGCTTTACCGACTCGATCAAGACGCTTCTCTTCATTTGCTTTTAGACGGCATTGGCTGCTCGAATGGCATGGCGTTTGCCCTTGATCGCAAGAGTTTCTACTATACCGACTCGCTTGCCAGGGAGATCTATCTGTTCAACTACAATCTCGAAGACGGCTCCATCAGCGATCGCCGAGTCTTTGCTCGTTTCGATGAGGCAGATGGTCTCCCGGATGGGGCGACTCTCGACTCTCAAGGCAGGTTGTGGTGCGCTTTATGGGACGGGGCTAGTATTGTTCGCCTAAGTTCCGGTGGCGAGATTGCCGAGCGGATCAGTCTTCCAACCTCTCAAGTGTCGAGCTTGACCTTCGGCGGAGACGATTATGCTGACATCTATATCACTACCGCAGGCGGAAATACCTCGGTGGAGTGCGACCCTGTGGCGGGGGCTCTTTTCCGGATTAAAGCGCAGATTCCCGGTGTTCCGGAATTCTTCTCCCGTATCGAAGTTCCGGCAATCTCTCCGCTGACGACATAGGGGGAAGCGACATCCGGCAGCCGGTGCAGGTCCCATTCTCATGCATCCGATTAGCAGGATGCTTCATCACTTGTAGACAGCCTCTTCGTTGTTCTTCCGTGGTGCGGGTGTTAGATTAACGCTAACCTGAACTGATAGAGGGGTTGGATCATGCTGGTTGATTGCCACTCTCATGTGTGGGCCTATCCCGGCCATCTCTCCGACGAATTTGTAAACGAGGCTAACGCGAGAAGTCGTGGGCATAAACTGGACCTTGACATTCCGCCGGAAAAACACCTGCAAGCTATGTCAGGTGTCGATAAGGTGATCGTATTCGGGCTGCGAGCCCATCATTCGGGACTGCGAGTTCCGAACGAGTACATTGCTACGTATGCCGCAAGCCATCCGGAAAAGGTCATTGGCTTCGGCGCAATTGACCCCGCGGTCGATCCAATTGACGAAACGCTTGATGAAATCGTGCGGCTCAAACTCCGCGGTGTCAAGCTCGGCCCGATCTATCAGAATATTCATCCGACCGATCCCAGGATGATGACGGTCTACCAGTTCTGTCAGGCACATCGGCTTCCCATCATGATTCATCAGGGAACTACATTCGTCAGAACAGGCCCGTTGAAGTATGCGCTGCCGATTCTGCTGGAAGACGTAGTGGTTGAGTTTCCCGAGTTGAAGATGATCATCGCCCATCTCGGACATCCGTGGATCGCCGACACTCTCGTTCTCATTCGTAAGCATCCCCACCTCTACTCGGATATCTCGGCGCTGCACTATCGTCCTTGGCAGTTCTACAATGCGTTGATTATGGCCAAAGAGTACGGCGTGCTCGACAAGCTTTTGTTCGGTTCCGACTATCCCTTCACCACCCCTGAAGCGCAGATTGATGGGTTGCGCAATATCAATCATTTTGCTGAGGGCAACAATCTTCCCCGGCTCGACGGCGAAGAGATTGAGCGGCTCATTTACAGCCCCACGCTGACCTGTCTCGGATTGGAGAATGCGTGAAGATTACCGGCGTCAACGTAATCGTACTTGAATCGCCAGGGGCATATCAGTCGACAGCCGGCGGTGAAGAGGCTTCCGGAATTAAATATCTGGGCGTTGTCAAAGTCGAAACCGATGCTGGAATTACAGGGTATGCCGATCTCGAAACCCAGCCGCATGTAGCGCAAGCGATTGTCGACGCTCCGTCTGAAGGTTCGGCTCAAGGATTCCTGGGCCTCAGATCGGTTCTTATCGGAGAAGATCCATTCGAGGTTGAGCGCCTCTGGCACAAGATGTACATGGCCTCTGTCTACTACGGCAGACGGGGGGCAGCCATGCAGGTTATCTCTGGGATTGATATAGCGCTCTGGGACATCGTTGGGAAGAGTGTCAGGCAGCCAATCTACAAATTGCTTGGCGCAGGCTATCGCGATAAGGTGCTTGCTTATGCAAGCACATTGTTTCGCTCCACTCCAGAGGGGATGGCTGAGGCGAGTCGCGGGTATGTCGAGCAAGGCTTCACAGCCGTTAAATTTGGGTGGGGAGTTTTCGGCGAAGATCGTGAGCAGGATGTCGCGCTGGTGGCGTCGGCGCGGAAGGCCTTGGGAAACCGCGTAGAATTGCTGATCGATACCGGATGGTACATCCATCGCACGGCCAAGGAAGCGATTCAGATGGTGCGGCGGCTTGAGCCTTTTCGGCCTTTTCTGATTGAGGAGCCGTTGTCGCCTGAAGATTATGACGGATACGCGCAGCTTTCAGGCGCCGTTGACACGCTCATTGCCTGCGGTGAGCAGGAGGCCACGGAGTGGGGCTTTCGCACCCTGATTGAACAGGGTCAAGTCGATGTAATCCAGCCGGATCTATCTCGTTGTGGGGGCTTCACGGCGGCGCGCAAGATTGTGCACCTGGCGGAGCTTCATAACCGGCTCTGCATTCCGCATGCGTGGACTTCAGATTTGCTTACCGCGGCCTCGCTGCATCTGAACGCCTTCATGCGCAGATCCGTTTTTCAGGAATTCAACGTTACGAGCGGCCCCTTGAGTCGCGACTTATGCCATAGTGCGATCCGGCTTGAAGATGGCTTTCTGCGGGTTCCACAGGGGCCAGGGCTGGGCGTTGAGGTGGATGAGGCAACAATCGAGAAGTACCGAGTGGAGAGACCATGAACCGGCTAAAAGACAAGGTTGCAATTGTTACGGGCGGGGCCAACGGAATCGGGAGAGCGATCTGTGAACGATTTGCCGATGAAGGAGCTTGGGTTCTGGTGGTCGACATAGAAGAAGAAACGGGCCAGAGCGTCGCGGCCAGCATTGGTGAGAAGGGTGGAAAGGCCGCATTTTGCAGGGGCGACGTATCAAATCGCGAGGACATCCAACGCGCCGTCGAGCTTGCTGCTGCTCAGACGGGACGCATCGACATTCTTTGTAACGACGCGGCTTATCTTGCTCCCGACTTCCATGCCGTCTTGGAATCGACTGACGAAGAGTGGCGCAAGTGCATTGATGTCGCGCTCATGGGTACACACTACTTTACCAAGGCCGTCTTGCCCTACATGATCGCCCAAAGATCCGGCTCCATCGTGAATGTCGCCTCCATTCAGGCGATGGAAGGCATGATGACTTCGGTCGCTTACACTGCGACGAAGGCGGCGCTCCTGGGCTATACGATGAGCGTCTGCTATGACTACGGTCTTGATAATATCCGCATTAACTCGCTGTGCCCCGGTCCGATCCAAACAAGGATTGCGGAAGGGCCCGACGACCCTCATTATCATTGGCAGTGCGATCAGACCACGCTTGGCCGTGTCGGCTCTCCTGAGGAAGTCGCATGGGCCGCACTGTTCCTTGCTTCAGACGAATCCTCCTACGTCACCGGGGTTACGCTTCCGGTGGATGGCGGCTGGACCGCAAGCTCGGCAAGAAAGCGTGCTTAGTCGCACTGCTTCTCAGGCCATTCGAGAAGTGCGGTTAGTATCTGGGAGCCTGCGTTTGGACGGCTCATTTAGCTTCAATGGAGAAGGTAGATGAAAGTTACACGGTTGCTGACATTCGTACTTGCGGCCGGAATGATATCCGGGGCTGCCGCACAAACCCGTAACGCGACTCTGACGCTCAATTTTTCAAAGAATATTGGCCCCATGGAAATGGATCACATTTCCCTTGGGCAAGGTGGCCTCTCGCCGGACCCGATTTGGGATAACCGTATTGCCGAGATTCGTGCCCTCCATCCGCGTCTAATCCGGTTGTTTGTCCAGGAGTACTTCGATCTGCTCCCGGAAGATGGACACTATCACTTTGACACGCTCGATCAATCTGTCGATGAAATTGTCCGGGCCGGCGCGCTGCCGCTGATGTGCGTGACAATTAAGCCAAAGGTGTTGTTTCCAAAGACCGACCAGGACGTAGTGGATCCAAACGACTACGGCAAGTGGGAGCAGCTCATCGCTCATGTTGTGAGTCATTACAGGGAAAAGGGCTTGGCTGGATTTTATTGGGAGGTCGGGAACGAAGGAGATATCGGAGAGTCGGGAGGCTCGCCTTATCGATTCACTCCGGAAAACTATGTGCGCTACTATCGGCATACGGTTGCCGCCGTCCTTCGGGGCGACTCGACCGCACACGTTGGCGGTCCCGCCATGGCCGGCTGGAAGTCGCCTATCCTTCCCGCACTGATTGCGTTCTGCGACCAAGAAAAAGTGCCGCTAAATTTCGTGTCATGGCACATCTACGACAGCGACCCAAAGGCAATCCAGGGCACCATCGAGGGAGTGAAAGCCTTGCTTGCGCAACATCCATCGTTGCAGCCTGAAACCATACTCGATGAGTGGAATATGGCATTGAGCGTGCCGCCCACGGATCTCCGCATTCAGCCAGCTTATGTTGCGGAGACAGCCTGGCGCATGAAAGCATCCGGCCTGACGTATTCCTGCTTTTACCATATCCGCGATTACCACGTTGACCGTGATCGTTTTGCGCCGTTCTTCTCGCCTGGGGGAGCCTCGTTTATGGCGAGTTGGTGGAACCGGATGCCGCAATACTCGGGGCTGTTCGACTATCAGAACGTCATGCGGCCCGCGTACTTCACCTTCGAGCTGTTAGCGAGGGTGACCGGTGACCGTCTTCAGGCTGACTCGACCGACGAGTCAGTACATGCTTTCCTCGCCTACGATAAGGCGTACGAAACCTACAATCTTCTCTTTTGGAACTTCTCCAGTACGCCGGTCACTGTCAGGCTCGATGCACATGGCCTGGCAGACGCCTTGGTTGCGCATCGTAGACTGCTTGATGCACAATCCCCCTCTGAGGATGAAAATGCGCGCCTTCGGCCATTGCCAGACGTGAAGCTTTTGCCCGGCTCTGCGCCAACTGAAATTCGTCTTGAGCCATTCGGGATGGAGTCCTGGGCCATGGAGCCCGTTGATTGGCTGCATAAGCTGCTCGGGAAATAACTGGGAGTGAAGCCGAGTCTGCGCCGGGAAGGGAATAAGTTTGACGCTTAAGGCGAACAAATATTTTGATTGGCTTTGTCTGATGTTGGTCAACTTTATGTGGGCCACGCAGGTGATTGTGATCAAACTTATTGGCGATCACCTGGGACCCGTGGCAATCGCATTTGTGCCCATGATCCTGAGCACTCTCCTCTTCCTTCCGGTGCTGCTGTACGAAAGTAAAAGAAAGGGTAGACCACCCCAATGGCAGTGGCATGACGCCAAGCATTTCCTGATCGCTGGGTTCTTTGGCTTCTTCCTTCTGCAATTCGCATATACTCTTGGTGCCCAGCGAACCCTCGCCGCAAACGCCGCGGTTATCACGTTGAGTATTCCCGTATTGGTTGCGATTGCCGCGTCTATCATGCTGGGCGAAAAGCTGACGTCGGTGCGCGTGGTTGGCTTCCTGCTCGCGCTCGCGGGCGTTCTGATGACGTCAATTCCAGATCTCCGCAGCTCGCACTTCGGAGTCAGGAGATACCTGGTCGGAGACCTGCTCTTTCTTGTTGCCTGCGCCGCATCGGCTTTCTACAACACATATTGCAAGCTGCTGATTGACAGACAATATACCGAACTCGAGGTCCTGCTTTATACATCCGCGGTTGGAAGCGTCTTCAGTATCCCGTTGTTTATTTGGGTTGAGCCGCTCCACTGGGCTGAGATATCGAGCATGAATAGCGGTGCGCTGTGGGGGATTCTAGAACTGGCTCTTATCGTCTACGGTGCGTCGATGCTGTTGTTCTTTTCTATCCTGAAGCGGCTTGACGTTACCCAGGCGAATCTGAGCAGTTACGCACTGCCATTCTTTATGGGGCTGCTTGCCGTGCTAGCCCTCAAAGAGACCCTCACGCCGTTCGTGATGATTGGTGGGGGAATCGTCCTGGTAAGCACGCTCGCGGTTACCGTGTACGAAAATGAGATCCTGGCATGGTTCGCGCAGCGACGTTCTAGCTGAAGTCTACCCTCGTGCAATAGTAGATAGGGAAGGCAGACGGCATGTTGACTCGCCGGATCTACGCATCAAGGAGCGGATGTATTCTGGCACTCGTGCTCCTCAGCCTCGGCGAGCCGTGCTGCGCAATATTCAAACGCAACGACCATTGCGACACCGCGCCGGGTGCGATTCTCGGATACGCCGCTGGATCAAGCTCATCCAGCAGATCCGATGGCGAGGTGCACGGCTCCACTGCAATGCATCGAAACGGCCGGTCACTTTCTGCCGGAAACCCGTAGTTGTTAAACCAGATACCCACTGCGGGTAGGGTGTGCAAATCAAAAATGAAGCGGAGCGTGTGCGCAGGCAGCCGCAATGCACACCATCCCTCCTCCAGTCCGGTCACGAATACTTTCAAATCCGAGCCTTGGGGTATCCACTCGTTTGTGAGGGATGCACCCTTGAATATCGGCCATCTCCGCACGGTTCCATCCGTAGGGAAGAGACGAAACCTCAACTCTCCGGGAGGCATCTGAAGATCATAGGTATCCGGCACTGAAATTAACGGATGCGCCGACCATAGATACCGGATGGAAAACTGGCCCCGATTTTCGACCCGATAAGAAAACTCCAACGTTTGCTCATCCACGAAACGTATCGCCTTGACTGCGTAATATGGCAGGGCGCTGCCTGTTGTCTCGATCACAATTTCACTGGCGCCAGCCTTCGTAACATTCCAAACTCTATGTGTCCATTCGCCCAGATCGGGAAGATGTGTTGCCGTCCAAGGTGCTTCAGGATACTCGCCAGCAGAGACGTTGGGAAAACAATCGTCCATGCCGCTCGTGTCGTGCTTTAGCCAGTCGCCATCGATCGGGATGGCGCGATAAGGTCTCTGCGGCGGAATCAGGATGTCACTGCCGGAGACCTTATCGCGGATCTGGCCCACTTTGCCTCCGACTTCGGGAAGGATTGAGACGAGCAGAGCAGATGACTCGATTTCAACCAAGGTAGGAAATCCTCTCAGAGATCATTTAGACTCAGCAGCAACCACGCTCGGAAAACACTTCGCTCCGAGGGAACGCGAGGTTTCATTATAGGCACTTGGCTACCCAACCTTACCTGCATCCGTCCAGCGTATTCCCTCCAGTTGAACAAAAGGG
>OCZU010000803.1_pt1 | contig 21093 bp, 19 predicted proteins | sample 1539001 | NCBI WGS metagenome assembly OCZU01 (sample SAMEA3539306, study PRJEB22396) | soil metagenome | biome: tundra; feature: field; material: soil | place: USA | collected 2010-05 | depth 0.15 m | reverse complement strand
GGCTGCGGCTGCGGCTGCGGCTAGGTTCAGGTCAGACGACTGCGCCCTGGTCTGGTCCGTCGCGCCGGGACGGGCCGTCGCCGAGCCGAATCACCAAGATGGTAAAGCCAGCCACGAAGGCGATGATGGCAGCGAGTTCGGCCCAGCCAGGTACCTGCCAGCTCAGCAGAGTAGCGACGAACAGGTACGCGGGGCCGCCGAACAAGGCCGTCCAGGCGCCCTTGACCATGGGATCGAGCTTGGGCAGCGGCGGTGTCGGCGGCGGTATGTACCGGTCATCAAGGTCTTCGTCGTCGTAGGCCAGATAGTCGATGTAGTCGACATCTTCGGCGAAGTTCATGTCCTTCGCCTTGCGCCCGTCATCGGGCTCGGCCCGGTCGCCGGCCGCCAGCGGGTCAGCGCCGATGACTGGTGGCTGGGCGGCCTCTGATTCCGGTGCGAAGGGCAGGAAGCTCGCTGGCCGGATCACGCGGCTGCGGTCGGCACCGGTTCCTGGCCCCGGCCTGGTCCCGGTCGGTGAGCCAGCCGAACCCGCGCCGCCGCCGCCAGCGGATATGTCTGGCCGGTCCAGATCGGACTTCAGCGCCTGGTCCGGCGCCGAAGTTCCGGTGCCGTCTGGAGCTGCCTGAGCCTGGCTGCTGCTGCTGCTGAGATTCTCGCGCGCGGGCCACGGTGCGGTCGCCGGGTCGACGTAGATTGGCAGCTCAAGCCGGGCAACCAGATCATTCCAGACAACCTGGTCACCACTCATGTCGTCGCCTACGTCGCGCCCCACGGTGCCCCCCGCATAGTCGCTCTGCTCATGCTCAGGTTCGCCTGCCCCGCAGTTCCATGGACTTCCATCCTGTCATTCCTTTCCCGCATGGCTGTGGGAACGAACGAAATCCAGGCTTCCAGCAAAGATGGCATCGGCATCGTTGTCCAAGGTGGCGACGTGATAGCTGTCCGGACACTCCCGGACCTCCAGCTGGCTGGCGGGCAGCGCGCGGCGCAAGATCGCCAGGTTGGCGGGTCCGACGACATGATCGGACGGGCTCCTGTAGACCAGCACTGGCTGGGTGACCTGGCCGAGCTGCTGCTGCGTGATCCGCCACAGGCCCGGCAGCGTAGCCGCGGCCTTCACCGGTACCCGGTCGTAGGCCAGTTCGGTGACTCCTGGCTTCTTGATATCGCTGGCTACGCCCTTCAGGGTCGGAACGACGAGCTTGAGGACCGGGGCAAGCAGGAAGAGTTTCGTCTCGGCGGTCACCGACGGGTTCACGAGCACCAGGCCGCTCACTGCCTGGCCGCGCAGTTCGGCCAGCCTGAGTGCGAGGCAGCCGCCCATCGACAGTCCCATGACGAAGATCTCGTCCGTGATCGCGTGCAGTTCGTCAAAGGCCCGGTCGACCTCGGCGTACCAGTCCTCCCAGCGGGTCCGTGCCATCTCCTGCCAGGTGGTGCCATGGCCGGGCAGCCTGGGCAGGCTGACGGTCAGGCCGGCGTCGGCAAGATACTCGGCCCACGGTCGCAGTGACTGGGGGGAACCGGTGAACCCGTGGCAGAGCAGGACTCCGGTCGGACCTGCGTCATGGCTGTAGGGTTCCGCGCCTGGCAGCACTGGCATGATCTGGGTCCTCTCCGGCCACCTTGACTATCTCTTCCCGAATCGTCGCATGTCTAGCTCATGTTCCGCGCATGGCAGGGGCGAGCACAAGCGGGTTCGGCGCTGATTTGCCCGCGCTGGGCACGGTACCGGCCTGCCCGGAGGTCTCGTATCACCCGACGCAGGTGATTCGCCCGGCACAAGTGGTTCGCGTGGCGGCCAGCGCGTGAAATCATGTGACGATGTTCTACTGGGTGGTCAAGGCGATACTCTGGCCAATTCTGCGGCTCGTGTTCCGGCCATGGGCGCAGGGCACTGAGTACGTGCCGCGGACCGGGCCCGCCATCCTTGCCAGCAACCACCTCTCGTTCTCCGATCATTTTTTCGCGCCGCTGCCGCTGCCGCGAAAGGTTGTCTTCCTGGCTAAGTCCGAATATTTCACTGGACGCGGCGTCAAGGGGCTATTCAGCAAGGCGTTCTTCAGTGGTGTCGGTCAGATCCCGGTTGACAGGTCCGGTGGCCAGGCCAGCGAACGGGCACTGCGGACCGGGCTGCGCGTGCTGGCCGATGGCTATCTGCTCGGGATCTACCCCGAGGGGACGCGCACTCCCGACGGCCGGCTCTTCCGGGGAAAGACCGGCGTGGCCAGGCTGGCGCTGGAAGCCAAGGTCCCGGTGATCCCGTGCGCGATGATTGGCGGATTTGAGTTCCAGCCGCCTGGGAAGATCGCCCCGCGGCTGCGGATCCGGCCGGGCGTGCGGTTCGGCAAGCCACTCGACTTCTCCCGGTATTACGGACTGGAGTCAGATCGGATCGTGCTCAGGGCGATCACCGACGAGATCATCTACGAGATCATGAAACTGTCCGGCCAGGAATACGTAGACGAGTACGCGCAGCGCAATAAGGCGCGGTCGGCCAGGCGCGGGCAGGGAACGGAAGTGCGCGGCGCTAAGGCGCCGGATCCGGTCGCGGGTACCGCGAATACCGTGGTTGATCACGTCAAGGACGAGCCTTCTTGATCGGCCCAGCCCAGTGAGCGGCGGACCGCTTCGCGCCAGCGCCGGTGGGCAGCCTCATCACGCTGGCCGGGGTCGAACCTGCGGTCAAGCTTCCAGGTGGCGGCGAGTTCCTCAGTGGAGGACCACTGCCCGGTCGCGAGCCCGGCAAGAAAGGCCGCTCCGAGCGCCGTCGTCTCGGCCACTACCGGCCGCTCGACCGGCGCCTGCAACTGGTCAGCCTGCATCTGCATCAGCAAGTTGTTGGCCGCGGCCCCGCCGTCGACGCGCAACGCGAGCGGCGGGCCGGACGCCGCCGCGCTGGCTGTCTCTGTGGTCATGACGTCGGTCACGTCGCGGACCTCGAAGGCGATCGCCTCCAGCGTCGCGCGGGCGAGATGCGCACGGGTGGTTCCGCGTGTCAGCCCGAAGATCGCTCCGCGCGCGTCCGGGTCCCAGTCCGGCGCGCCCAAGCCGGTCAGCGCAGGGACGAACACGACTCCGCCGGAGTCCGGCACCGACCGGGCAAGTTCCTCGCTGTCGGCGGCACTGCCGAGCAAGCCGAGGCCATCTCGCAGCCACTGGATCGCGGCGCCCGTGACGAACACCGAGCCTTCCAGCGCATAGGTCAGCGTCCCGTCGGCGGCCATCCAGGCGACAGTGGACAGCAGCCCGGCGCGCGACCTGACAATCCGTGGCCCGGTGTTGGTGAGCACGAACGACCCGGTGCCGTATGTGCATTTCGCCGATCCCGGCGAAAAGCACGCCTGGCCGAACAGTGCTGCCTGCTGATCCCCGGCAACCCCCGCGATCGGCAGTGACAGGCCGAGAAACGCCTCAGGGTCGGTGCGGGTGATGACTCCGCTCGATGGCACGACTTCTGGCAGCGCATGCGGCGGCACGCCGAACAGTTCGCATAGCTCAGCTGACCATTGTCCGGCCGTGATGTCGAACAGCAGCGTCCTGCTCGCGTTGGATGCGTCAGTGACATGCCGCCGTCCGCCGGAGAGCCTGGCGATCAGGTACGAATCGACGGTCCCGAGAGCCAGCGCGCCATCGGTCACGCCTGCCCACAGCGTCGCGTCATGGCGGGCGAGCCAGGTCAGCTTGGTCGCGGTGAAGTATGGATCCAGGCGCAGTCCGGTCAGCGCGGCGACCCGGTCCTCATGCCCGGCGTCGCGAAACGCCGAGCACAGTGCAGTGGTCCGCCGGTCCTGCCAGACGATTGCCCGGTGCGGAGCGACCAGCGTGGCCCGGTCCCAGACCACGGCAGTTTCCCGCTGGTTGGTGATTCCGACGCAGCTGACCGCTTCGCCGGCACCGGAGTGGTCAAGTGCCTGACCGCACGCGGCCAGGGTGGCATGCCAGATACCTTCAGGCAGCTGCTCAACCCAGCCCGGCTGCGGGAAATACTGACTGAATTCCGCGTAACCACGACTCGTTACGCTTCCATCACCGGTGACGATCAGGGCTGTGACTCCGGTAGTGCCGGCGTCGATCGCAAGGACGCTCATGGCGACTAGTGTTGCGCGTGCGGACAGCGGCGCGTGCGGACACGCAGCTTGCAGGGAAACCCAGGAGGGAGCCAGATGAGAGTCGGAGTTCTGACCGGAGGCGGTGACTGCCCGGGTTTGAACGCGGTCATCCGGGCGATCGTGCGCACTGGCGCGGTCGATCATGACTTCGAGTTCGTCGGATTCAGGGATGGCTGGCGTGGCCCGCTTGAGGGCGATAGCCAGGTCCTTGATGTGCAGGCAGTCCGCGGCATCCTGCCGATGGGCGGCACGATTCTCGGCTCGTCCCGTACGAATCCGCTGGCGGACTCGGCAGCCGCAGACGGCCAGTCCGGTCTGGAGCGGGTGCGGGCGAACCTGACCGCCCTCGGGATCGATGCGCTGATCGCGATCGGCGGCGAGGACACCCTTGGCGTGGCCGACCGGCTGAATCAGGCCGGTGTCAACGTGGTCGGCGTGCCCAAGACGATCGACAATGACCTTGGCGCGACGGACTACACGTTCGGCTTCGACACCGCCGTGAACATCGCGATGGAGGCGATCGACCGGCTGCACACGACCGCGGAGAGCCACCACCGGGCGCTGATCGTGGAGGTGATGGGCCGGAACGTGGGCTGGATCGCGCTGCACGCTGGCCTGGCCGGGGGAGCGAACGTGATCTTGATCCCGGAGAACCCGTTCGATGTGGAGCAGGTCTGCGAGTACGTGCGGCAGCGGTTCGAGACCAGGTACGCGCCGATCGTGGTCGTCGCGGAGGGCGCCCGTCCGAAGACAACCGGGTCCGCGGTCGCCGAGGCACAGTCTGACGCGTTCGGGCATGCTCGTCTCGGTGGCGTCGGCCAGTTGCTCGCTGCGGAGATCGAGCGGAGGACCGGCAAGGAGGCCCGGTGCGCGGTGCTCGGTCACATCCAGCGCGGCGGTACCCCGACGGCCTTTGACCGGGTGCTGGCGACCAGATTCGGCGTGCACGCGATCCGCAGCGTGGCCGACGGGGCGTTCGGCATGATGGTGGCACTGCACGGCACCGACATCGTCCGGGTACCGATCGCGGAGGCGGTCAGGGAACTCAAGCTGGTGCCGCCGGAACGCTATGCCGAAGCGGAGATCTTCTTCGGCTGAGCTGCGGTCAGGGCCGCCGAGCGCCAGTCGCGCAGCCTGCGGCCAAGCCAGTCACGATCGAGTCATCGGCGCCGTGGAGGTGCAGGTGCCACGCTTCGCCGTCGTGTCGCTCCAGTTCCGGCCTGGCGCCGTGACTGCCTAGCTAACAATAGCCAGTGACGAGATGAGGCACGACATGACCGGAACCGGCGAGGCAGCGCGGCTGGACAGGCAGGCGGCGCAGGTGTGGATCGATCGCTGGGATACGCAGCAGGAGGTCTACATGCCGGACCGGGAGGAACGCTTCTGCGCGCTGATTGATGCCGTGCAGGAGATCGCCGGCCGCCCGGACCCGCTCGTTCTCGATCTGGGCTGCGGTCCTGGCTCGCTGGCGGTCCGGCTGCTCGGCCGGATGCCAGCGGCGACCGTGATCGCGATCGACGCCGATCCGGTGCTGCTCGCACTCGGCCGGGCCGCGTACGCCGATCGCGCTGGCCTCAGGTTCGCCGACCACGACCTGCGGGTTCCCGGCTGGACCGCCGAGCTTGGCCTGGACCGGCCCGCCGATGCCGTCGTCAGCACCACAGCCCTGCACTGGCTCTGGCCGGCCGCGCTTGCCGCTTTGTACGCGGAGGTCGTGGCGGTGCTGCGGCCAGGCGGCCTGCTGCTCAACGGTGATCATCTGCATGAGGACAAGGAGACGGCGCCAGTCCTGAACCGGCTAGGCCGGGCACTGATCGAGCGCGAGGAACACCGCCGCGCGCCTGATGGTCGCGGTGAGAGCTGGACTGGCTGGTGGGACGCGGTGACCGCGGATCCGGCAATGGCCTGCCTGAGCGCCCAGCGGGCCGAGCGCATGCTGGCGTCTGAGCACCACGGATCGCCATCTGGACAGCTCGCCGTGCATGTCGCCGCGCTGCGCGCCGCCGGGTTCGCCGAGGTGGGAACCCTCTGGCAGCGCGGCGACAGCCGGCTGCTCTGCGGTGTACGCATCTGACCAGGCATAGCCACTCAAAAGTCAGATCAGCTTTCCGTGTGAAGCCATGGACACAAGGACGAGCAGCCCGATTCCCGTGAAAAGGGCACCAGTGACGAGCTTGACGAGCAGTCGGAGGACGGCTACGACGAGCTTGACGAGCATTGGAATCGCGGTAAGCGCGACCCCGATGAGCAGGAGCTGGAAGTTGATCATCCTGATAGCCCCTTTCTGTGCGCCGCCGGCACGGTCCGATGCCGTCCGGCCTTGCTGATTCCAGCCTGCTGGGCGTCCCCGCAGATCACCACACAGCTAGGGCACATGAGCCCACACAGCTTGAGTCTCAGGACTGCCGTTGATCTGGCAGGTCAGGATCGGCAGTCGCGTCGCTGGCGGGCGTCGGCCGGATAGCTGAATATCACGGGCGCCCGCGGAGTCGCCGATGCCACCGCTGCTAGCTGACACAATCTACGCATGGTCGCCTTGCCTGCTGTCGAGCCCGCCGAGCGCCGCGACGGATATCCGCGCGAGCCGTGCGTGCTGCTCAAACTCGGCGAGATCGTGCTGAAGGGCAGGAACCGCCAGCAGTTCGAGCGGCTGCTGCACAACAACATCAGGAACGCGGTCCGTGACCTGGGCATCGACTTGCGGATCTGGCAACGAGACGGCGTCATCGTCCTGGCGCAGGTCACGGCCGGTGACCTGGCCGATCCGATCGCCCGCGCCGCCGCTGCCGACCTGATCGCCGAGCGCATGGCAAATGTGATGGGCGTGGTGCGCGTCTGCCGTGCGGTCCGGGTCGCCAAGGAACCGCAGGCGGCGATCGACGTAGCTGTGGAACTGGCCGCTGGCAGGCCCGGCTCGTTCGCGGTACGGGCCAGGCGCAGGGACAAGCGGTTTCCGGTTACCTCGGCAGAACTGGCAATTTCCATCGGCAGCAGGATCCAGCGGCAGTTCGGCAATCCGGTGAATCTCCGGCAGCCGGACTTCACCATCTACGTCGAGGTTGACCAGGCCGAGGTGTTCGTCTATGCCGATGGCCCCGGCGGTCAGGGCGGGCTGCCGGTAGGCATGAGCGGCCGGGCGGTGGTCTTGCTGTCTGGTGGTATTGACTCGCCGGTGGCTGCCTACCGGATGATGCGGCGCGGCCTGCGCTGCCGCTTCCTGCACTTCTCTGGCCTGCCGCTGACCGGTCCGGAGTCGATCTACAAGGCGTACGGGCTGGTCCGGCAACTTGACAGGTATCAGGGCGGATCGCGGATGTACGTGGTCGCTTTCGGCCGGGCGCAGCAGCGGCTCGCGGCGGCCGGTGCGGGCCGGCTGCAGGTCGTCGCCCAGCGGCGATTGATGCTCAAGACCGCTGAGGCGATGGCGCGCAGGTGGCGCGCGACGGCTCTGGTCACCGGTGACTCACTCGGCCAGGTCGCCAGCCAGACGCTGACCAATATCATCGCGCTTGACGACGCCGTGCGGCTGCCGATCCTGCGGCCGCTGATCGGGCTGGACAAGACCGAGATCATCGCCGAGGCCCGCCGGATCTCGACGCTGGAGCTGTCCGAATTGCCTGACCAGGACTGCTGCCAGCTGCTGATGCCGGAGCGCGTGGAGACCCGCGCCAAGATCGCCGATCTGCACCGGATCGAGGGCAGGATGGACGCCGACGAGCTTGCCGCCGAACTCGCGAGATCGGCACAGGAGTACCGGCCGAGCTGTACGTAGGAGCTACCGCCCGGCCGCCGCGCACCTCAGGGTTATGTGACGACCGCGGCTTGCGGGGCCAAAGCCAGTTTCCGGCCGAGCATCCGCGGCAGTGACTGCATCACCGCGGCCAGTTCCCTGATGTCGTCGTCAGCGAGAGCCTGATCGCCGTCGCACAGAGCCCTGTGCGGCTGCGGGTGCACGTCAATCATCACACCGTCGGCGCCGACCGCGATAGCAGCCCTAGTGAGCGGCAGGACGAGATCACGCCGCCCACCGGAATGCGACGGGTCGATGATGACGGGCAGATGCGACAGGCGCTGGGCGACCGGCACGGCGCTGATGTCGAGTGTGTTGCGAGTTGCGGTCTCGAACGTCCTGATGCCGCGTTCGCACAGCACGATGTCCAGATTGCCGCGCTGAGCGATGTACTCGGCAGCCATCAGCCACTCCTCGATCGTGGCATTCATGCCGCGCTTGAGCAGCACCGGCTTGCCGGCTGAGCCGACGGCCTGCAGCAGCGTGAAGTTCTGCATGCTGCGGGTGCCGACCTGCAGCATGTCGGCGTGCGCGCAGACCAGGTCAACGCTGGCCGGGTCGATTACCTCGGTCACGACCGGCAGTCCGACCTCTGACCTGACTTCGGCCAGAATCTTCAGGCCGGCCTCGCCGAGTCCCTGGAAGGCGTACGGCGAGGTACGCGGCTTGAAGGCGCCGCCGCGCAGCAGCGACGCGCCGGCCGCCTTGGCCATTCGCGCCGCCGCCAGCGTCTGCTCCGTGCTCTCCACGGTGCACGGCCCGGCGATGAGCGTCACGGTAGACGGGCCAATCGGGACGCCGCCCACCCAGATCACCGAACGCTCGCGATGGTGCTCCCGGCTGACCAGCTTGTAGGGGACCGAGATGCGCATGACGTCACTGACGCCGCTCCTGCTGCGCAGGTTGAGCGCGCCGAAGTTATCGACGTCGCCGACGAGGCCGACGATTGTCCTGGACACTCCGCGGCTCACGAACGCCTCGCCGCCAGCGTTGCGGACCAGGTCCACGACACCGTCGATGTCGCCCTGCGTGGCCTCGGGAGCCATCACGATCACCATCTGGTCCTCCTTGCCTTCCATCATGACGAAAGCCCCCGGCCATTCCGGCCGGGGGCTTGGAGTTTGTACCGCCATTGCGTCTGAGCAGCGCTTAGCGGGCTATCTCCCCGGTACCGGGTGAGAAGCCATAGTGAAACTCGTAAGCAAGACCCACGGTCGGTAGCTTAGCGCACCGCGTCGGGCGGCCGGTGCCAGGCGGTCGCTGACAGGGCCCCTGTGCGCGGGTGGCAAGATGGCTGCGCTGGCGGGACGATGGCCCGCGCCCGCTCTTGCCAGCGGCATCGTCGACGAAGGGACAGGTCGGGCAGACATGAGGCAGCCGGACACCGGCGGGCGAGGGATCCGCGCGGGTGATGATCGGCTGCCGCCAGGCCAGCGCGTGCAGGCGACCATGCCGGTACTGCACTACGGCCCGGTGCCCGCGTTCAACAGCCAGACCTGGGATCTGCGGGTATACGGAGCGACTGGCTCGGGCCGCGAGCGTCGGTGGACCTGGGGCGGGTTCCGCTCGCTGCCGCGCCGGGAGATCGTGGCCGACTTTCACTGCGTCACGAAGTTCACCGTACTCGGCCTGGTCTGGACGGGCGTCCCGGCCGCGGAGGTGCTCCGCGCTGTACCGCCAGCCGCGGCCGCGACTCATGTGATGATCTGGGCGGACTACGGTTATGGCGCGAACCTGCCGCTTGAGGTTTTCGGGGCGCCCGACACGCTGCTCGCCACGCATCGCGACGAGGTCCAGCTGAGCCCGGAGCACGGGTACCCGGTCCGGCTCGTCGTGCCGTCCAGGTACGGCTGGAAGAGCGTGAAATGGGTGCGCGCCGTGGAGTACATGATCGGCGACCGGCGCGGCTTCTGGGAGGAGCGCGGGTACCACAACCGCGCGGATCCATGGCGGGAGCAGCGTTATTCCTACCAGGAACTGCCCAGCGAGGGACCCAAGCTCTAGCTCCGGCCGGAGATCAGAAGCCGCAGAAGAAGCCGCCGATGCTGAGCGTGATGGTGGTGCCGGTCGGCTGCGGACTGGTCGGGCTGTAGCTGCACACCCGGTCTCCGGGACCGCTCTGGCTGACGGTCCACAGGAATCCGGCTTCCTTGAGCGCGTCAATCGCCTGGTGCACGTGCATGCCCTGCACGTTCGGCACCGCTACGGTGGGCGGTCCAGGGGAAAAGTGGACGGTGACCACCTCGCCCGGCCTGATCGGCGTATTCGCGGGCGGTGACTGGCTGGTGATCGTGTTGACTGGCTGCGCGCCCGTCCCGTTCGGCACCGGGTTGATGGTGTATCCGCCGGCCGCGGCTGTGGCCTGTGCCGCCGCCACCAGCGAGCCGACGAAGTTCGGCAGGCCAGGTCCTACGCTCTCGGTGAGCCCGACCGGCTTGTCCTGCGGCCACGACGTGTAGGCGCGCGGCGTGGTGAAGATCACGTCGCCAACCGGGACCGACGATGACGTCATCGGCGTCACCACGCCCGGGGTCAGGTGCGCCTGCCGCAGTGCGGCCTGCGCCTGAGCCAGCGGCTGGCCGCTGACGTCAGGTATCTCGATGATGACCGGCCCGAGAGAGACGACGATCGTCACAGTCGAGCCGTTGGCGACCTTGGCGCCGGTCGCGGGCCTGGTCGAGATGACGTCACCCCTGGCCAGCGGATTGTGCTCGCCGGTCCCGAGGCGGGAATGCAACCCCAGATTGGTCAGCTCGGTCCTGGCGGTGCTGGCCAGCACGCCGCGGAGCGCGGGGATCGTCGTGTACCTGCCCGCCGCGAGCCACCAGGCCAGCAGCGCGACCACCAGCGCTACGGCGACCACACCCGGCAGGACGTACAGCATCCGCCCGCTCCGGTAGCGGCCCGCTCTGCGGGAGTAGCGGGCTCCGCGCGAATAGCCGGCTCTGCGGGAATAGCCGGCTCCGCCCGAGTACCCGGCCGCGCCTGCATAGCCGCCTGGGTCAGGGTAGTCAGCCGCCAGACCGCTGGCCGGAACGATCATCGTGTGGTTGACGGCGGGATACTCGTCCGATGCATGCACGGGCAGGATCGGACCGGACGCCGACGATTGCGGGCCGAGAGAGGGGAGCGCCGACGCGCCAGCTACCACGATGCCGGACTTCGACTCCCAGCGTGACGGCTGATACCCATCGGACGGATCCGGTTCGGCAGTCCAGTCGGCGCCGCCAGTGGGTGCGTACTGAGCTGTGCTCGGCTGCACCTGGCCGTTCCTGACCTGGAGAATTGCCCGCAGGAACTGCCCGGCATTGGACGGTCGCAGCTCGGGGTCCCGGCTCGTCGCCATGGCGACCAGGGCATCCAGCGCCGGTGAAAGCCCGGGCAGCACCGACGAAGGCGCCGGAACGACGTCATTGACGTGCTTGTAGGCCACCGCCAGCGGGCTTCCCCCGGTGTGCGGCTGAATGCCGGTGAGCATCTCGAACAGCATCACGCCCGCCGCGTAGACGTCGGTCCGCGCGTCGGACAGGCCGCCAGCGACCTGCTCAGGGGCCAGGTAGGCGGCAGTTCCGATGATCATGCCGCCCTTGGTCTGCACCGCCCCGGCCACCGACCTGGCCAGCCCGAAGTCGGCGACCTTCACTCCGCCAGCCGCGGTCAGCAGCACGTTCTCCGGCTTCACGTCCCGGTGCGCCAGACCGGCGTGATGCGCGGCGGCCAGCCCGGACAGAACTCCGGTCATGATGTCAAGCGACTCGCGGGCACCGAGCCTACGCCGCTCGGTCAGCAGCTCGCGGAGCGTCCGGCCCGCTACGTACTCCATCGCGATGTAGTGCAGCGGCCCGTCCGAGCCCTGGTCATAGATGCCGACGACGTTGGGATTGGACAGCAGCGCCGCCGAGCGCGCCTCCCCGATGAACCTGCGCACGAACTCGCTGTCATCGGACAGCTCAGGATGCGCGATCTTGATCGCGATCACGCGGTCCAGCCGGGTGTCGGTGCCGAGGTACACCGTCGCCATGCCACCGCGCGCAATCCGTGATCCGACGTGGTACCGGCCGCTGAGCAGCTGGCCCACAGGTGGCGAAAGGGCGGTATCCATCGGCAATAGTGTAGGGCCAGGCGCGGCTGGCTGACCCGGATACGACTTTGGCTAACTAGCTGGTCACCGGCGGCGAGGAGGCCACGGCGTACCGTCGGCGCGGAATCCGGCCGGCCAGGAAGGCCAGCCGCCCGGCGATCACCGCGGCCCGCATCGCACCGGCCATCAGCTCCGGATCGCGTGCCCTGGTCACCGCGGTCGCGAGCAGCACGGCTGCACAGCCAAGCTCCATCGCCAGCGCCGCGTCGCTGGCGGTACCGATCCCGGCGTCCAGGATTACCGGAACCGACGCGTCCTGCACCATCAGCTCGATGTTGTGCGGGTTGCGGATGCCCAGGCCCGAGCCGATCGGCGCGCCGAGCGGCATCACGGCGGCGCAGCCCGCCTGCTCAAGGCGCCGGGCTAGCACCGGGTCGTCGCTGGTGTAGGGCAGTACCGTGAACCCGCGGGCGACCAGCTGCTCGGCGGCGTCGAGCAGCTCGATCGGGTCGGGCAGCAGCGTTCGCTCGTCGGCGATCACCTCTAGCTTCACCCAGGTCGTGTCCAGCGCCTCGGCGGCCAGCGCGGCGGTCCGCACCGCCTCGGCGGCGGTGAAGCAGCCGGCGGTATTCGGCAGCACCCTGATCCCGCGCGCACTCAGCAGGTCGAGCACAGATCCCGGCCCTGATATGTCGACCCGGCGCATCGCCACCGTGGTCAGCTCGGTGCCCGATGCGTCCAGCGCCCGGCCGAGCAGGTCCAGGCTGGGGGCACCGCCGGTGCCCATAATCAGGCGCGAGCCGAATTTCTCCCCGGCCAGCAGGAACGGATCATCCGTCAGCGGATCGCGCATGTCAGCCTCCCTGCACCGCGGTCACCACTTCGACCCGGTCTCCTGGCCGGAGCCGGGTTTGCGGCCAGGATGCCCTGCGCACCACGTCGTCGTTGACCGCTGCCGCGATTCCGGTGGCAGATCTGCTGATGAGCGAAACGGCTCGCTCCAGTGACATGTCGTCCGGCACCTCGTGCGCCATCCCGTTGATCACTATCTCCATTCCCGTGCTCCTGCCGGTGCGGCAATGCCCGGCCGCGAGAAACGCTCGACGCTGAACGGTGATGCGGCCGTGGGAATTGTTCCGCTCAGCAGATAATCGACAATCAGCTCGGCCGTCACTGGTGCCAGCAGGACGCCGCTCCTGAAGTGGCCGGTGGCCAGCACCAGGCCAGGCAGCGCGGAAGGGCCGAGCACCGGCGCGTTGTCCGGGGTACCTGGCCGCAGGCCAGCCACCGTCTCGGCGAGCTCAAGCTCAGTGATGCCGGGGACCAGGGCTCTGGCGTCGCGCAGCAACTGCCAGACTCCGCCGGCGGTCACCGCGGTATCCGGGCCGATTTCCTCCTGGGTGGCGCCGACGACCAGCTCGCCGTCGTCCCTGGGCACCAGGTAGACCGGGGATCCACAGACCAGGCCGCGGACGGTCCTGGTCAGCAGGCCGTGCGGCAGTCCGGCGGCGACCGTCGCCGCCGTCGGCCGCAGCCGTACCGTCTGGCCCTTGACCGGCCGGAGCGGGGGGGCGGTGCCATCGGGCAGTCCGGCGATCGTGCCAGATGCCCAGCCGGCCGCCAGCACGACCTGCCCGGCGACGACGGTCGTCCCGTCGGCTAGCTCGGCCCCGGACGCGCGGTCGCCGCCGGTGCGCAGCCGGACCGCGCGCTGCGGCAGGTGCACGGCGCCCGCTGATCTGGCCGCGGTCAGCAACGCTGCGGTCAGTAGCCGGGGATCGACCGAGGCGTCGTCGTCGACCAGCAGGCCGCCCCTGAGTGCGGGGCCGAGCAGCGGCTCGATCTCGCGGCACTGGCGGCCGGTCAGTCGCTGGGTCTGCGCTCCGAAGGACTCGCGCAAGACGGCGTGCTCGTCCAGCACGGCCATGTCGTCGGCATCGTAGGCGACCTGCAGCGTGCCAGCGCGCCGGAAGCCGACTGATGCTCCGGTCAGCTCGGTCAGCTCGGCGGCGAAGTCCGGGTAGCGCCGCAGCGACAGGCAGCCGAGCTCGAACAGCTCGCGCTCGGCGTAGGCTGCCTCGGCTACCGGCGTCAGCATTCCGGCGGCGACATGAGAGGCGCCGGCACCGGGCCGCGGATCAACGAGCACCACGTCCATTCCGCGCTGTGCCGCCCGCCACGCGATGGCCAGACCGATCACGCCGCCGCCGATAATCAGGACGTCCGGCTGGCGCACTGTCGGCTGGCGCACTGTCGGCTGGCTCATTGTCGGCTGGCTCACTGTTTGCTCCGCTCCCTTCGCCGGCATGACCCGGATCAGGTTCTGCGGTCGGCGGCTGCTTAGCCGCCCTCTCAGTCCGGTCCGCACCGGACTCCCGCGCGTGCCCCTAGCCTATAGTTTCCCGGTGGTTTCTAGCCCCGGCGGTTTCGCAGCGAGGAGATCAGGTGAGCGCGGCCAGTCCTGAGCGGATCGTGGTCGTCGGCGCAGGGCTTGCTGGCCTGCGCACCGTCGAGGAGTTGCGGGCCCGCGGCTACCCGGGTGCCATCACCATGATCGGCGCGGAACACCGGCCGCCGTATGACCGCCCGCCGCTGTCCAAGCAGCTGATGGCCGGTGCCGTAGACGATACGTCGCTGCGCGATGAGCTGGAGTCGCTCGGCGCGACCGTGCTGCTCGGCGAGCGGGCCGAGCGGCTCGGCGACGGCGTGCTCGGCACTGACCGCGCCGACTACCGGTTCGACGCTCTGGTGATCGCCACCGGAGCCAGGCCGGTCTCGCTGGCCGGACCTGGTCGACAGCGATTCCTGCGCACGCTTGATGACGCGCTGGCGCTGCGCGAAAGGCTCGTGCCCGGGGTCAGGCTGGCCATCGTCGGGGCCGGCTGGATCGGTGCCGAGCTGGCGACCGCGGCGTCCGCGCGCGGCTGCCAGGTCACCGTGGTCGAGGCCGGCCCGGCGCCGCTGGCAGCGGCGCTTGGCGCCGAGACTGGCGCGCTGACCGCACCGTGGTACGCCGACGCCGGCGTCGAACTGCTGCTCGGCCAGGCGGTCGAGTCCGTGCAGCCCGGCGGTCTTGCGCTGACCGGAGACGGCTGGCTGGCGGCGGACGAGATCGTAACCGCGGTCGGTGTCCGGCCCGAGGTCGGCTGGCTGGAATCGTCCGGCATCGAGCTGGAGAACGGCGTGGCCACTGACGACCTGCTCCGCTCGTCGGTGCCCGGTGTCTATGCGATCGGCGACTGCGCTGCCTTCTGGTCGGGCAGATACCAGCGCCGGATGCGTCCTGAGCACTGGGACGTCGCGCTGCGCGCGCCGATGGTGCTGGCGGCCAACCTGACCGGGGGGACGGAGCGGTACGACCCGGTGCCGTACTTCTGGTCGGAGCAGTTCGGCCGGATGCTGCAGTACGTCGGTGATCACCGCGGTGCTGACCGGCTGATCTGGCGCGGACCGGTGGGCGGGGACCGCTGGGCTGCCTGCTGGCTGGCCGGCGGCGCGCTGGCCGCGCTGCTGGTCGTTGGCCTGCCACGGGACCTGGCCCAGGGACGGCGGCTGATCGAGTCAGCGACGCTGGTAAACCCAGAGCAGCTCGCCGATCTAGCTGTCCCGCTTCGCGATGCGGCGCTAGCGTAGCGGCGGCAGGCTACGCGTGTTGCGCGAACCTGTGGTGCAGCGGTGTTTGGCGGCTACTCCGGCGGGGGAAAGGATGTGGACGTGGCACAGATCGACCCCCAGGCTGACGCCATCGTCGGCCAGTGGCTGACCATTCCCGAGGTTGCCGAGCGACTGGCGCTGCCCGTGAGCCGGGTCAAGCAGCTGCTCCGCGACCGCAGGCTGCTCGGCGTCCAGCGCCCGGACGGCTCATTCGGCGTACCCGCGGCGTTCCTCGACGGTGATCAGGTCGTCCGAGGTCTGCCCGGCACGCTCACGCTGCTCTTCGACTGCGCGTTTACCGACGTCGAGGCGCTCCGGTGGCTCTTCACCTCGGACGACACTCTGCCAGGCAGCCCGATCGAGGCGATAGCGGCGAACCGCTGCACTGAGGTGAACCGGCGGGCTCAGGCGCTCGCGTTCTAGCCGAGCCGGGACCTAGCCGGTGTAGCTGTCGGGCTGGACGGTGTAACTCCGGCCGTGCGGCATGGTCCAGATCAGGACTCCCGGCTCGGGCTGGGCGAGCTGCCAGCCAGCGGCCTGCTTCGCCTGATGATGTTGCCTGCACAACGGGGCGCAGTTGCACTCACACGTTCGACCGCCCTGATCGAACGGGGTCGTGTGGTCGATGTCGCAGCGCCGTGCCTGCCTGCGGCAGCCAGGGAACGAGCAGGTCCGCTGCCGGATCTCGATCAGGTGCCGCAGCGCCGCGCTCGGCCGGTAGGCACCGGCCTGCCGTTGGTGGCTGCAGGTGCCCCGTTCCAGCCAGCTGAACTTCAGCGACGCGAGCCACGCGGCGCGGCTCCGCTCGGCCTGGTCGGGCAGGCCTGATTTACCCGGCGGGTCCGAGTTACCCGGTCGGTCCGAGTTATCCGGCGGGCCCGGTCCAGGACCGGCCCGTGCGCAGGCATGGGCGACCGCTCGGCCGCCGGGACCGGTCAGGGTGACGCACCACCTCGCCCTGCCAGCCTGAGCCAGCAGGCTGGCAAGGTCGCGACATGTCCAGGCATCAAGGGGGCCGAGGCCCGCGGCTTCGCCGGGAGCGTCACTGAGCCTAAGCCAGGCGGCGGCCGGCATAGTCAGGTTGATCGACCCGGCCAGGCCAGCCCACCAGTTCGGCGTGGCCGGGTCGGCGGTGGTGTTCGGGGCGTGCGCGGCGGCCTGGTTGCCGGTGGTGGTGTTCGGGGCGTGCGCGGCGGCCTGGTTGCCGGTGGTGTTCCGGGAGTTCGCCGGGTCCTGGCCGGCGCCGTCGGCATGGCGGGTTGCCGGAAGCAGGCCTGCTGCTGGGTCGCGACCCAGCAGCAGCGCCGTGAACACTGCGGCACGGAGCTGGTCGAGCGTTCCCGGGGCGCCGGACGATCGCAGGGTCCTGGCGATCGCGTCGATCCGCTGGTCGGCAGCGATTACCTCGGCCGGCGGCAGCTCTCGGCCGCCGATGGCGCCGTTCCCCGAGTTCTCCTGCCACGTCTCGATCCGCGCGTCGTCCCGAGCGGTTGCGGCCCGACGGCGGGACGCGTCTGGGTCAATTGCCAGCACCATCGACCGGAGCGCGGCGCGCAGCTGTCCGGTCGTCAGGTCGGCAGCGGCTCGCCAGAACGCGGCGGCGACCGCCGCGGCGCTGATGTCGTCCAGCACCGCCAGCTCCGAGGCGAACACCTCAGCCCGTGGCCGGTCGATCACTCCGGCGGTCAGCGCCGCGAGGACGGCTGGTAGCCGGGACAGGCTGCGAGCCAGGCCGAGCAGCGCGTCGGCGGCCCGCCCGGTCAGCGTCAGGGCCGCCGCGAGTTCCTCGCTGATGTGCTCGCTGGCACGGGATCCGCGCGGCTGCTCGGACTGCGCCAGCCGCCGGGAGTCTAGTTCCGATACCGCCGCAAGCTCGACCGCTGCCTGCCACGACGACAGTCGGCGTGCGGCGCACAGCAGGCCGACCAGTTCGTCGTCGGACAGCTGACCGAGGCCATCGTCGACAGCGTCCTGAGCGAACCCAGCCAGCACCGGATCTGGCGCCAGTAGGTCAAGCGGGCCTCCCGCCGCGAAGCCTGCGGCTCCCGGAGCAGGATCGCGATGGGTGAAGCCGGCCGGCATCGGTGCTGCTGCCGCGCCCGGCCTGGCGGCCGTGGTCGGGCCGGGCGCTGAGGTCGGGCCGGTGGCTGCGGGCAGGCCGGTGGCTGGGGTCGGCCTAGTGGATGAGGTCGGGCCGGCGGTTGAGGGCAGGCCGGCAGCTGCGGCAAGCTCGTCCGCCAGCGCATGCAGCTCCGGGCCGGACAGGTCAGCCAGCCACGCGTCTGGCCCGTCCGGCGGACCCGCGTACGGGTCAGGACAGAGCCCATACAGCTCGGCGTCGGTCGGCGGCTCGGACCAGGTCGGCTCGGACCAGGTCGGCGCGTCCCAAGCCGACATATCCGAGGCCGGCGCCGGCACGTGGTTGGTCGACCCGGACGCGGCTGACCCGGATCCGGCTGACCCGGACGCGGCTGACCCTGACCCGGCTGACCCTGATCCGGCTGACCCTGATCCGGCTGACCCTGATCCGGCTGACCCTGACCCGGCTGACCCTGACCCGGCTGACCCTGACCCGGCTGACCCGTGGGCTGGCATGCCCGGGCCGGTCGGCGGCTCGATGGGTCTGTCGGTCATCGACGGCTCCGGATCTGATGCTGTTCAACGCCTTGTTATCGCTAATAATATCGAACTACTACGACAGTTCGCAAACTTATTCGACCTGCCTTGTGCAGCCGCTGGCCGAGCCGTGGGGCCGGGAATGATCGCGGGGCGAGACGATGCGAGGATGTCTGCGTGGCTCAGGACGACGGGACGGTGCGCGGACGGCTGGCAGCCGCCCGTCTCTACCTGTGCACTGACGCTCGGGAGCGGCAAGGTGACCTGCCCGCGTTCCTCGAGGCCGCGCTCGGGGGCGGAGTGGATGTTGTTCAGCTGCGGCAGAAGGGCATGGAGGCCGGGGAGGAGTTGCGGCTGCTTGAGGTGTTCCGGGCCGCATGCGACCGGCACGGGGCGCTGCTCGCGGTGAACGACAGGGCTGACGTCGCCTTCGCGGCTGGCGCCGACGTACTGCACGTCGGCCAGGACGACCTGCCTGCCGCGGTCGCCAGGACGATTCTCGGTCCGAAACCGGCGATCGGCTTGTCCACCCACTCCCGGGCCCAGGCCACGGCTGCCGCCGCGGATCCGGCCGCCGACTACTTTTGCGCGGGCCCGGTCTGGCCGACACCGACCAAGCCGGGCCGCCCGGCGCCAGGACTCGGGTTGATCAGTTTCGTCTCCGGCCTGGCCGCCACCCGGCCATGGTTCGCGATCGGCGGCATCGACGAGTCGAACCTGGCCGACGTGCTCGAAGCCGGCGCGAGCAGGATCGTCGTGGTCCGCGCCATCACCGACTCCGACGATCCCGGTGCGGCCGCTGGCAGGCTTGCCAGCCGACTGCGGGACGGGCGCTAGAGCTCGGCCGGCCGCGGCGCTGGGTCAGGTCTTGCGGGCCGTGGCGGCGACGGCGAGCTCGGCTAGCGCGGTACGGGAGTCCGGGGCAATCGGCGCCGCCTCTAGTACCGACAGCGCCTCCTTGACGTTCCTGTCGATCATCAGCTCGCACTCAGCCAGGGCGCCGGTGCTGGTGATGACGGCCCTGACCTCGTCCGCAGCGGTTGCACTGAGCCGCGGATCGCCGACCGCGGTGTCGAGGACCCGCGCCTGCGCCGGACTGGCGCGTTCGCTGGTGACCGCGAGCAGGACGGTGCGCTTGCCTTCGCGGAGGTCGTCATTGACCGGCTTGCCGGTCTTGACCGGATCGCCGAACACGCCCAGAATGTCGTCTCGCAGCTGGAAGGCGACGCCGAGCGGAATCCCGTATTCGGTGAATGCCGCGTGCACCGCAGCCCCGTGGTCCGCGTTCGCAGCATTGGCCTGCGCCGTATTCGCCAGGGCGGCGCCCATCTGCAGCGGCCGTTCCACGGTGTACTTGGCCGACTTGTAGATGATCACCCGCAGCGCGCTGGCCACGGCGGAACCGCCCGACGCCTGGGCAAGCAGGTCGAGGCACTGGCCGGCGAGCACCTCGGTCCGCATCAGGTCAAGTACGGCGGCACCGCGCCGCACTGAGTCCGGCGGCAGGCCGCTGGTCCGCAGCATCTCGTCGGTCCAGGCAAGCAGCAGGTCGCCGGTCAGGATCGCGGCGCCGGTCCCGAAGTCGTCGGCTGATCCCCGCCAGCCCCCCTTGGCGTGCCTGGCGGCGAACCGCTTGTGCATCGCGGGCTGACCGCGACGCGTGTCACTGCCGTCCATGACGTCGTCGTGCACCAGTGCGCTGGCATGCAGAAGCTCAAGCGATCCTGCGGCGGCGAAAATCGGCTGGCAGTCCGCGCCGCCGCGGGCTCGCCAGCCCCAGTAGCAGAACGCGCCCCGCAGCCGCTTGCCTCCAGCGAGCAGGTCAGTGATCGCATCCGCGCACGGGATCAGGTCGGGACTGATCCGCGCCAGGTCGCCGCGCCGCCTGCCGATGAACTCATCAAGCGCGCTGCCGACCTCAGCACGGATCCTGGTCAGGTCTGCCGGACTGCCCGTCACCTTCGTGACCTTAGCCGGACCGGGTCGGTTCAGTCGCGTCGGCTTGCGCAACGCGCGGCCAGTTCGGCGGCGACGTCGATAACCTGTGGCTATGGCAGCACGCACGCCGACAGCGGCGCCGCTGATCCGGGATCTGATCGCCTCGGGCAGCCAGTCATTCTCGTTCGAGTTCATGGCGCCCAAGACCGATGCCGATGAGCACCGGCTCTGGCTTGCCATCCGTCAGCTTGAGCCGTTGCGGCCCACCTTCGTCTCGGTCACGTACGGGGCCGGCGGCAGCACCAGGGACCGGACCGTACGGATGACCGGCCGGATCGCGGAGGAGACAACGCTCACGCCGGTCGGTCACCTGACCGCGGTCAGCCACTCGGTCGGCGAGTTGCGGCATGTCGTCGGCTCGTACGCGGCGGTCGGCGTGCGGAACATGCTTGCCCTGCGCGGCGACCCGCCCGGTGACCCGGCCGCGGAGTGGCTGCCCCATCCCAGCGGCCTGCGCTATGCCGCTGAACTGGTCCGCCTGATCAGGGAGTCCGGCGACTTCTGCGTCGGCGTGGCCGCTTTCCCCGAGGGCCACAGCAGGGCGGTCAGCAAGCAGGCCGACGTGTCGCACTTCATCGACAAATGCGCTGCTGGAGCGGACTTCGCGATCACGCAGATGTTCTTCTACCCAGATGACTACCTGCGGTTCAGGGACCAGGTGGCGGCGCGCGGCTGCGCCGTGCCGATCATCGCGGGCATCATGCCGATCACGAGCGTGCCGATGATCGACCGGGCGCTGCTGCTTTCTGGCGCGAGGTTCCCGCCGGAACTGGCCGAGCGGCTGCACGCACATAGATCGGAAGAGCACACGTCTGAACTCCAGTCACCTTGTAATCTCG